>Ga0208621_1000321_pt1 | contig 12374 bp, 11 predicted proteins | sample CryBogCBH26May08_FD_184617 | JGI IMG/M metagenome (GOLD analysis project Ga0208621, IMG submission 184617) | Freshwater microbial communities from Crystal Bog, Wisconsin, USA - CBH26May08 (SPAdes) (version 2) | ecosystem: Environmental > Aquatic > Freshwater > Lake | place: Crystal Bog... | reverse complement strand
ATGTGATCTCAGCTTATTCAAGCTTGGACAACGAGCTTTACAGTCCTTTTTTAAAGTGTGCATAGGCCTAATACGCAACATATTTGTACCTAACTATACGCCTAAGCTTACTTTGTAGTGGAGTAAGCCCCTACGCCCCCTGGTTTAGAAACAGTATAAATAAGTATTCATTCCTTTCAAGACTTGATGACAGGAGGGTATACCTTATAAGGCTTGTTTTTCCTCGGTTTTAGGCCGGGGGTTCTCATGACCGTCTGATATATCATCATCCGTTGAAGGCCTTATGATCAAACTAATAAGCTCATTAGACAAACGCACCAAACAAGATGCTGCCTCAGTTCTACCATTAGGGCGCCTCAAGACCGGCCTCCGCCGCCAAAATCACCTCTCCCGCCGCCGTCTTGACTTCACCCTCTACAGTTGAGCCAAAAGACCTCGATTCAAAAGCCGGAACGCCCCTTTTGTTTTTGAGCCAAACCTTCAAAAAGGTTTGCTTGTCCTCCACACTCCAGGTCTTCAACCAATCCGTCACCTGGGTATCAGACGTCTCCTCCTTGGTCACCGAGACACTGCGCTCAGGCTTGGGGTAAAAGTATTCCATCGACAGCTTGATTGCCCACGGTTCCTTATCAATCACCGCTTTTTCCAAGACAAGCTTGCCAACCTTCTGGATCTCATCCTGATGAGCCCGACAAAAGGCCTGGTACTCGTCAGAGAGGAGACTCCGACGCTTGGGTCTGCCCAAAGGATTGGCGTTATTGCCGGGTTGAAAGACCATAAGACCCCCTTCCTGATTTGTTGATGGCTCAAAATCATTTTAATCATGCCCACCGCGCGATGGTTTGTCAGAAATGTCTGCGCATAGCCTGCTCGCATTATACCATCAAACCCGCTCGTAGCCCATGGTTTTATTGGGGTTATCGGGGGTTTAGCAGAAGGTTTGGGAGAGTTTTAGGTTGAGGACGATCCTCTTGAGTATGGTCACATTACATCCATAATATGATATCCCCCTCCAGGCCAATGACACTGCCAACATGGTCATATCCTTATGATATCAATCTACCCTCATCACCATCCTCAACAAAGGACCAAACACACCCCACGAAAGACCTCGATTTTGCCTGTCATCCTGAGTTTTCCTATGGTTACCGCACCATATCGACCAAACCGACACCTCCAAATTCCAGAATGCAACTGTTGCATTCTGGAAAAACCCCTTATTTTCTGAGGCTCTCCAGCTGTAAATTCTTCAAAAACAATTCCAGAATGCAACTTTTTGCATTCTGGATTGCATTCTGACAAAACCCTAAAGTTTCTGCGGGTTTGAGAGCGATAAAATCGGTTTTTCAAATTCCAGAATGCAAAAAGTTGCATTCTGGATTGCATTCTGGCCAAACCCCTTGCTTTCTGCCACTTCCCCAGATTGAACTGATATAGATTTTGCAAAATATCCGCCTCCCCCTGAGGTTATTATATATTAACCCCCGTAGGGGGTATATATAATACACCCAGGGTGGGGGAGGAGATGGTGATAGTGGTGATGATGGTGTTTGTGGTACGATGATTTCAACAGCACCCCAACCACAAACCATGATGCTATTTTTTAGACGACTCCACCGATTTTTTAGGCGACGTCGATACAAGCCACCTACCATCACCAACAGCAAATGGTTTTGGTAGGCGATCCAACGACGACCCGCAGCCTAATCCTGCAGGGGATATTGGAGCAGTCAACACTACCCCATACCCAAACACCCTTGCCAATGCCTCTATTTTGAGGCTGTAGGGGTCTTGAAGGAGATTTCTGTGTTTGAGTAGATCCATACCATAAAATCGCTGTACGTGCGTTTAAACGACTATAGCGACGATGTCCCTTGAAAACCTTAGTTTTGCTAGTGGACATCCGGCTCAAGTATAGGTTATGATAAAAACTAAGTAAAAATGCACAAATCAAAAATTAAAAAAATGACCCCCCTCTCAACCCCTTTAACACTGGCTATGGGCACCCAAATAGGCTGGGCTTTATTGCATCAAGGCACTGTTACCAGTGGCAGCCTCGCTTTCAAAAACGATCGCCACCAAGGCGGTAGGACGCGCTCCTTTCTCTTCTCAAAATGGCTTGATGAAAAGCAAACGTTAGCCGGGGGCATCTTATCGGAGGTCTATTTTAAAGAGAGTCGACAGCATTTGGGCGGTGTGTCTTATTGGAATAACGATTTCCTCGCCGTCTTAGTAGAGTGGTGTGAAAGCGAGGGTATCCCTTATGAAGGGGTATATGTCGGCACCATCAAACATCATGCCACAGGCAAAAGAAATGCCAACAAACAAGACGTCATCACCGCCATGCAAGCCAAGGGCTATCAGCCTCGAGAAAACACGGAAGCAGACGCTCTCGCTCTTTTAGAGTGGGTAGGGGATCAATAGACTTCGCTCGTCTATCACATTAACCGAATCCTTATGCCGCTTTGCCCAAAACCCTTTCCTCTTTGATCGGTGTTGGTTTATCAGGACGCAACCCTTCTAGCCTTTCAAAGTGCCGAACACCCCACAAGTAACCAACCGTAATCGGCAACATAAGGATCCATAATCCATAATGTCCAAACCCTTGCGTTAAGTACACAACACCAAAAGAGGTGACAATGTACATCAAAGCCCTCGTTGCTGCGTATGTAAAGCTGGTCGCTGTAAATCGCTTAAAAACAGGAAAGCTTTTAATAAAGACCGGAGCCGCAGGCATTTGTGCAAGGGAAAACGCTAACAGAAAAACTTGAATTCCAAACAGCTGAAAAGGATGCGTGGTTTGTGTGATCATAAAGGGAAGAAACACAGCAAAAACAAGAAACGTAAGCCCCCTGCCCTTTAGTATTTTTAAGGGGTGAATTGTATAACAGAGAAGACTCCAAAGGCTATCAAAGACAAAGGCAGCAATCGATATCAAGAAATTATGAACAATTATGTCTTCTGAGGAATAGTGATAGGTCTCTTTCAGCAAGGGATTAAAATACATATAGGCTAGGTAAAAGGATACAGGCCATCCACAGTTAACCAAAAAATAAAAGGCAAAGGTTTCTTTGATAATTTTTTCTTGTCTGATCCGTTTTTTGATGATTTCAAATTTGTTTATCCTTCTTCCTTCATTCTTCTCTTGCTGCTCAATTTCAATTTGTTTTTTCCTTTTCATATCAACAAACTCGGGGGTTTCTCGAAGCTTTGTCCTCGCAACCGATCCAACAACCGCAATACCGGCGCCTATCCAAAAGGCAATCCGCCAATTAAATCCAAAATGAGTCACCAAGGAAGCAATCCCTAAAGCCAAGATGGAACCGATAGCCGAGGCAATGCTAATAAAAGCGACAGCCGGATATTGAGCGGGAGGCTTTGTTATCTCTGTAACATACACCTGAGCACCTACAATCTCACCCATAGAGGATAGTCCTTGGACAATACGACACAACGTAACCAGATAAGTGGCAGTAATTCCTATTTGAGCATAGGTGGGAAGGTTTGCCATAAGAGCACAGGAAATAGACATCATGGTCGTTGTAATGATCACGGTTGCCTTCCGGCCAATATGGTCACCAAGATATCCAAAAAAAAGAGCCCCGAAGGGCCTTAGAACATAGGTTGAACAAAAAGCAAAGGCCGTCACAAGGGCCGCCGTATGAGGATCGGTTTTGGGAAAGAAGAGCTCGTTCAAAAGCACCGCCATATGGACATACAGCATCAGGTCAAAGTATTCAAGAAAGGTACCAATTTGAAGCAATCCAACAGCTTCTCTTTGCTCCCGGTTTAAGCTTTTCAGGATACCCATAAGATCCTCCATAAGAACAGACGTGATACCTTATGCTTATAGACGACTTTTAGGTCAATGAAAACCCTTCCCGTAAACCCAAACCTCCGGATTTTCTACGGGTAAGATAACCCCCGTCTGACTTTCCTTAAAATGAGTGGGTAATAAGGGTTTCATCACACGAGTCATTTCTCCCGTTTCAGGGTCCACAGCCTCTGCGCCAGTTGGCATGACCATCCCTTCCACACACATCACCCCATATTTACTCCTGGCAATCTTATAGGCCGTTTCCAGGTTGAACTTGATATACCCCTTGGTCGCTAAAACACTCAAACGCGCATGGATGGTACGCTCTCCCCCAAGACCCGCCTTTCCTTCAAAAGACCGACAAAACTGCGTCGGCGTATAGATCTTACCCTTTTGAGCCTCATCAAAGATTAATTGCAAGATCGCATCATGACGCCGATGACGCTCAGCATCCAGTTTCTCCCCATAATCTTGACGCACAATCCGCTCAGAATGTAAAAATATCTCCTGCCAGTCGCCGTCAATCTTATCAACACATTTTGTCGGGATCCTTTCCCCATTTCTTAACTCAAACATCAGATGACGGACACTCTGCTTTTCATCAGATCGAAACAACAGCATGCCGCTTGTATAAAAGCTCCGCAAACTCGCAGCGCCACTCAAGGCCTGAAACGGATCCTCTTCCACCATGCTCTTGGTCACTTTCTTGGTGTGGTGGGTTAAAATAATCCCCGCATCCGGATTGAGCATCGATCGCAGCTTTTCAACCCGATCCTGCAAAAAAACCAACATCGCCATGTTGTCATTCTCACTCCCGGATTTACCGGCATCATAGACATTCCTCAAGGGATCAATGGCAAGAATATCAACCTCTTTGCCGGCAAAAAATTGCCTCACCATATGGTAAACTTTTGTCACGCCTTGTTCATTCAACAGCAACCGAAGCTGCGGGGTAATGACTAGGTTTTCTCGAACCAACGGCAAAACCTTTGGATCAATCTCCATCTTTTGAACCCGCTCTCGCAAATAGGGCAGGGTGATTTCGGTTTGAAGATAAAAAATCTTCAGCGGCCTTGGAGGCGTCATCCCTAAAAACGGAACCCCAGCCGCCATATGAGACAACCAACTCAGCATCATATCTGTCTTGCCAACTTTAGGAGCGCCGCCAAAAACCAGCAACCCACCCGGCGTTAAAATGCGCGGGCCAATCCAATCGTCCGGTAAGGGCGCCTGGTTATCGAGCAATTGACCAACGGTAAACCCCGATGCAGGGTCTTGTTCCTCGGCTGAAGAGAAATCCCCCTCAGACGGATGATCTAAGCCTGTCTCCTCAAAGGCCTCCCCAGAAACCTCCCGTACCTGATCTTTCAAAAACGCCTCAAGGTCCACCCCTTCCAAGTGAGCATCAGCAGCGTCCCAGCCTTCCGGTTTGTCTTCCGGAATCATCACCCTCGACAACGATAAAAGATCCAAGGTCTTGAGTTTGCCAAGAAGCCTATTAGCATAGTCCTGGCCCGGCTTATCATGATCCGGCCATAAAATCAGATGCTTGCCCCTCAAAGGAGACCAATCGGTTTTATCCAACGGTGCATTCGCCCCATTCATCGCCGTTGTCGCGCAAAGGCCTTGATCGATTAAGGTCTGAGCACATTTTTCGCCTTCGACTAAAATCACCGTCTCAGCCTTGATCATGCCTGGTTGATTATACAAAGGTCTTGGGTTCGGCGCTTTATAGAACTTGGTTTTCACATCGTAAGGACGAAACTCTTTGCCTTTGTCTGTATCATAGCGATAGACGCGAACCAGCACAGTCCCTGCCGCATCCTTATAATACCAGCGAGCGGTCGGGTTGCCTAAGTCCTTAGATACCGGTGTCTTTGGTGTTATCGTCTGCGATGCATGCATCTTAGGTGGAGACAACGGATCTTCAAAAGGTTTAGGTGACGGTTGTACAGAGATTTCCGGCAGCAGATAAGCCGGCGTTCCCAGCCACTCATGAACAGATCGGATGATCTCCGGGAAGTGATGTCCTGTATCCAACCCTTTAGCCGCTCCCCATAACGACAAGATATCACCTCCCTCACGGGTGGCAAAGTCATGCCACATGCCAATTTTAGGACCATACAATTCAATCTTCAAGCTGTCGCCGGCATCCCCCTGCACATTGCCAATGACAAAGCAGTGGTTTCGGACCTCACCTAAGGGAAACAAATGCATCAGGGCTTGTCTGAGGGAACTGTGCAAGCGTTGTTTTAACACCTCCCCATCCAGCCATTGATCCGCTCTTTGATTGGTGTTTGTCATCAAGCTTTGCGGAGGAGCCTCGTTCAGGTCATAGCCATTTGGCTCGTAACCGTTTGATAAAGAAAGATCCGACATCTAGAGAGCCCCCTTCCAACAGGTTGTTTGCCAGTCACAAAACCGGCATTCAAAATGATCCGGGTCATGGGATAGCCGAGGCAATGTCTCTTTTGCTTTTGTCGCCCTTAAAATATGCACCGCCTTATCACTGGCGGCTTGAGCCAAAGCCGCCTCAAAAGGCACCCACTCATGATACAGTTCGGCTGTGTCCTTATTGATCGCTGTCAATAAGGCAGGGTTTTTGCAAAGCCCCGGAACCTTTTCTTCCATATAAGCCTGATACAGGGCGATTTGAACGGCATACACAGGCTTGGCGTTTCTGACTCCCTTTTCCACCAGCTGTTTGAAGGATTTGGCATTTAAGGATTTACATTCCCATAAAGCCGGAACTGGAGCGTCTAATCCTTCCGGGACTTTTTTGATAATCCCGTCCACATGACCCTGCAGCTGTCCCCCTGCCGCTGAAAACCCATACACTTCCCCCGTCCCCGGGTGATGCGTCTCAATCTCAAAACCGGCCTTTTGCAGCCATAAACGAATGCTCTTTTCTAAGCAATGACCGATCTCAAAGATCCTCAAGGTTTTGCCCGAACAAACCGTATCGCGCGGCGTGTGAGTGTATTCATATTGCAGTGCCCTCGAACACGCAATCCCAAGCCGAGACGCCCCTAAATAGCTCCGCTCCGGTTCTTGGGCGCGCTCTTGTTGCAAAGCCCAATCCAGGAGCCGGTTCAAAACATCGCTATCCCTTAAGCCAGACGGACCCGTTGGCTTCAAATCATCGGTCAAACCAAGTGCAAAAGACATAGAAAAAGGTCTCCTTTGTTAAGGGTTGAAAAAGAGATTGTTTAAAAAGGTTGTCTGAATCCCCCTCAAGAACTGCTTCAAGCGGTTGTTCAAGAGGGTCTTCAAAGGGTTATTCAAGAGGGTGTTTAACGATCCTCACCGTCATAAACCCGGCGTCCCTCTTCTGCAGACTTTTGTCAAGGAGAAACCTCAGCCGGTTCTCCTCTTATCAATCGGCCTCATCCCCCTCTTCCTTGACGTAAAACCTGATCGATTTTGCTGGCATTAAATTGTTGAACCAGCCATAAAGACGCCTCATAACGGGTCAGGTTTTGCCTCTCATCATACCCCCGCAAATACTGAAGCTGACTTAGGGTTGCCGGCAAAGACAGCCAGTCTTTGGCTTTATGCGCTGTGTCTTCACTTTCTTTAAGGTTCATCCAGTCATTAGCAGCCGCTACACAAGCCGCCTCATCGCCCACAGCCAGCAGCTTGGCGTTTTCTTTATGCAGGCCGCCAATCGCATACCATTGGTTGTTTTTAAAAATCACACTACCCCATGCCTCAAACCCCGAGGCCATAAACATCTCTTCCTGTTTATCCGTCCCCTCCCCTAGGGACGTGTCCCGAGGGGACTTGTCTCCGAGGGACTTTTCGCCTAGGGAAGTATCTCGAAGCGAAAGCCACTTGAAGTTCGATTTGTCAAACAAGTTCACTTCGCGCATGGCAAAGTCTTTGGCTTCTAAGGTCGCCTCTAGGGGGTTTTCAAAAGAGGTCCATTCAAAATGACATAAAGGGCATTCAAGGGAAGAGGCAGGCACCTTACCGCTGCACCCAGGGCAAGTCTTAAACGGAGACCCTCCCGCTTGACTCTTGCCATCCGCCAAATCAACCGTCTGCTCCAAAGCCCCATGAGCCAACGTCGCGGTGCCAAAATCCAAGATGATGCAGTCTTTTTTGACAATCCCCGGATACTCGGCTTCATTGACCGTTCGAAGACCCCTACCAACCATCTGGATAAAAGTCGATTGATAAGAACTGGGCCGTAGCAACACCACACACGATGTAGGCGGATGATCCCAGCCCTCGGTCAAGACACCAACATTGACAATAACCTGGGCTTGCCCCGAGGTGTAAGTGTCTAGGGCTTCTTGCCGCTGTTTGTCAGACATGTCTCCATCAACCAAGACAGCTGTCGTATTGCCCTTAACAAACTCCTGGCACACATGCCTTGCATGCTTGACTGTGGAGCAAAACACCACTGTTTGGCGATCCTTGGCCTTTTCTTGCCAATGACTGACAACAGCCTCGTTAATGGGAAGGGTATCCATGATGTGAGAAATGGCCTCCATATCATACTCACCCCCAGGGGTTTTCTTGGCCTGTTGCAGCGTAGACCGGACTCCCACATCCATCACAAAGGTTCGAGGTCTAACCAAATGACCGGAGGCGATCAGCTCTCCAATCATGATCTGGTCACACACGTTGGAGAAAATAGGATACAATCCCTTTTTATCGCCGCGGTGGGGCGTGGCTGTCATTCCCAACAGTTTAAGCTGGGGGTTGAGAGCCTTGGCGCGCGTCACAATCCTTACATAACTGTCAGCCCGGGCATGGTGAGCCTCATCAATCACCAGCAGATCCAGCTTTGGCAGGGTGATCAGATTGTGGTCCCGAGACAAAGTCTGCACCATAGCAAAGGTTGTATCGCCTTGCCATGATTTGGTCGAGGCATCAAATAGACCCGTTGAGAGATGGGGATTGACCTTTTTAAACTTGGTCTCATTTTGCACGGTTAATTCATCCCGGTGGGCCAGCACACAAGTCTTAAACCCCTCGCTTTTAAGCTGGGCTTTCCCCTTTGTTGTCGCCGTTGACAGTTTGTGCAAGGCGCCAATCGCTGCTGACAGCATGATGGTCTTCCCTGCCCCTGTCGGTGCCACCGCTAAGGTATTGCCGTGCTCGTGCAATGCCGTTAGAACCCGCTTCACCAATTCTTTTTGCCGAGGTCTGAGTAACACGATGCCTTCCTCTCCTTTTACCGGTTTACACTCTGGTAAGATGAGACTCCGGTTCCATAGCCTGTATGATTTTCATAGTCTTTATGGCCCCGGGTAATCGCCACCTTGATCACATTGTAGGATTTGTTTTTATCCAAATCCACCTCCACATCAATGCGAGCCACAAACTCCAGACCATGAAGCTGACGATACTGGCGAAGTTTACGAAGACCGGTTGCCCTTTCTGTTTTATCATCCTTATCAATCCCATAAGCCGATTCCAAAATACCACGCATAAACGATCTGCCAATCATCGCCCATTTAGGGCTTTTGTTACTGTGTAAGCCAATCCGGCCCCAAATCTTTTGTCTGTAATAAGGACCGTCTTCACAAACGGTATACTCACAGGCCAGATAAACAGATCCGGTTTGAGGGTTTTGGGTGGCACACCCCTCCTCGCGCCAAGGAGAGCGGATGTCTCGTTGATCGCCGGGGTTAAGGGCCATCCTCACCCGCAGAATCGTTCCGTGCGGAATCAGATCAAAGCCCTGTCTTTGTGGCTCGGCATTATTGAAGTCCTTGGGATCGTGATCGAAAAGATAAGAATCGTCCAAAGAGCCCTCTTCAAGGTATAAATCCGTCTCACAAGCCGACAGGGGAGAGGAATCAGAAGCATGAAGATGAGTGTGCAAAGCCTTTGAAGAAAATGTTGAATAAGCCATGTTTTAGTCTCCGACGGGATTGTTTTTATGAGCGGGCTTAGAAGAGCCCTCAGGTTCAGGGCGATGAGGCAGCGCATAACTCAAGGTTTTATCTCGAGACAAAAGCGGTTTTTGAATCTTATCCATCAATCGTCCCAAATGCGCTTCTTCGATGCAATTCAGCCGCCCGGAACGGTCTTTGGCCGGATATCCGTCCGCATTCAAGGTGTGACAGACAAAAAAGCGATAGAAGGTTTCCCCTTCAATGCCTCCGGCCATGGTGATGACTTGATCGACAATCCCCGGTAATTCCAGGGTGGTTTTATTCCCCTCAATTTGAGGCTGAAAACTCCGGCGCTTCAAATCATCAAGCTTGTCTTCCAAAATGCCCACAAACCAAATGTTCTTGTTGCGAGTATGTTGCAGATGGGTTAGCCAGGCAATCATCTCCTGGCCATGTAAGCCATAGGCGCCTCGGTTATCCGCCTTACCGCTTCTCTCGCTAAAAGCCTGAGGTTCGCCCTTGCACCACTGAAAACACAGCCGAGCCGCTACCGTGATCGAATCGATAAACACGGTTTCATAACGGTCAAGGTCGCTTGGGTTACCAAAGCTCTTGCAAACCCGATCAAAATGCGTTTGGCTATACGGTTGATCCTCGCGCAAAGAGGGGTTCGGACCGCCAATAAACACCGCATAGTCCCGGCACTCTTCCCAGGTTTGAGGACGCAAAGTATGACCCTTCCAGCCCTCTATCGCCAAATCACCCGCTTCCAAATCGACAAACAAGGTTTGGCTCTCCGGTAATGTCCACAATAAAGACGTCTTGCCAATACCCGCTTCGCCAAAAATACAGCCCTTAATCCCCCGCGGCTCTCTTAGACGCTCATCCGCCGATAAAATCGGTAAAGCCATGTCTTAGTTTCCTTTCTTTTGAAGCTGGTGAATAAAGTGTTGAACCCCTTCCAACAGATGGTGCAGAATCTCAACCTTCACAGCGATAAACTCAAGTTTCTTTTGATCCATAGCCAGCCACTCTTTCAGAGGCAGGCCATAAAGGGCATCAAAAGAATCCATGTCCTCATACCAAGGCGACATGTCATTAAAGTTCGTAAACATAAGATTCCTTTCTTTTTCAATTCATTAGTTCGTGATCCAGATCAGAGAAGATGGTCTTGGGGGAAACCCCCACAAAAAGCCATTCTCACTGCTCATGGGCCGGAGGTTTTTATAGTTTTTTGGGGGGTGCAAGCGTTGACATGAATTGTCAAAAAATAGTTTTTTTTGACAAACGATGACAAAAACCACCCTCAATTTGTCAAGACCTTGACAAAAGAGCGGCCGGTTTTGTCAAGGTCTTGACATCAAGCAAACTGCGGGTTTCAGGGTTTTTTTAGAAGAATAGAAACAAAAAAGGGGGTGGTCTTTTGCGTCTTTGACAAAAATTGTCTGTCATTTGTCAAGGCCTTGACAAATTTTGGCATCGTTTTGACACGCCTTGACAAAAAGTCCGGGATTTTGTCAAAGCCTGTCAGAGACTTTCTCAAATTTTTGACACAAAAAAAGGCTGATAACATCAACCCTTCTGTAGACCGATTAAAGAGATCTGTGTGGACAGATCAGCATGAAGATATTAGCGAAGCATTTCGCTTTTTAAGGACTTTAGGCTGGGCAATAGGTTTCTCACAACAAAGGACGCTGAAACATCATAGGCGTTCTGTAAGTACGTGGAAACATCCCCCTGTTCAGCATAGGCTTCATCCTTAGGGAACTGTTCCAAGATTTCCTTATATTCAAAGGCTCCAAAGAGTTTGTACATACAGTAAGCCATCTTATCCCTTTTTAAGCGTTCCACTTCGTTTGCTACCCGATTAATCTCGTCCATCTGGTGGCGTACCCGTCCCTGAAACAGACCCAGCACCACAGCAAACTCATCTTCATTAACATAGAGGGAATGCCCCTCGTAGGAAGAAAGCCGGTTGGCCAACAATGCCTGAAAGGAATCATACGTAGCCAAAAACCTGGTAGATGAAACGTGCCGATCGCTTTCGTGTTCTTTGGCATACAAAACATTAATGGGATATTCCAACAAAAGGCGCCGGAATTCGCTAATGGCGTTCATCGTCCTTTCTGTCGAAACAATGTTCCGATCCACCCTAATGGCATCATCCAGCGGGATAAAATCCGGATGCCTATTGATGTAGTCACTCTCTTTCCAATAGATGCGGCCGTCTTCTCCGTATCGGGTCCTTTCACCACAAGATCCCGCAGGATCTGCCGTCATTTTATCAAGAGAAACAAAAACCTCGCCAGGCCGTTTAAACTTCTCTTCCTTAGTATACATTATGACAAACCTTAAAAAGGCGTCATCAAACCTCGTATAAGCCATCTCACATTCCCTCTTTTTATGTTTTTACTAACCCTATACCCAAGCCAGTACGCCTCTTCTCTAATTCACTCAAGGGATTTGGATTCGTTTTTCTAAAATTGTATAAACCTGTGTCATTCTTGTCTCACACCCGTTGTATGAAGCCTCAAAAACAACCGACAAGCCTTAGCCTGCTTATCAGGAATCGTCACAACGCCCTCGGCATAATCATCGATGGTGGAAAGGCTCACCCCCAACAACTCAGCCGCCTCTTCGGTGGTAACATCCATGCTTTGAATCCAATAACGAAAATGTTCACTCGTAAAAGCACATCCAGCGCT
>Ga0208621_1000307_pt1 | contig 12716 bp, 10 predicted proteins | sample CryBogCBH26May08_FD_184617 | JGI IMG/M metagenome (GOLD analysis project Ga0208621, IMG submission 184617) | Freshwater microbial communities from Crystal Bog, Wisconsin, USA - CBH26May08 (SPAdes) (version 2) | ecosystem: Environmental > Aquatic > Freshwater > Lake | place: Crystal Bog... | reverse complement strand
GCCTAGCCACCAGCAGCACGCTTGTTTTTTGCCGCCTTTTAAGAATCGCTTGGTGCCGTCTGGCTGGATGAACTGCAAATTCACAAGGTCTGCTGTGTCGGCGCTGAGGTCGTACAAGGGCATTATGAGCGCACTGTTTTGGCTTTGGCGTAAACGGTGCGGGCTGACTTGTTTTTTGATCAGGTAGGGATGGTCGGGTTGGGCGGGTGTGGCTGAATGCCAGATTGATCGGGCTTTGGCGGCGGTCTGCCTGTGTTGTGCAACCAGGGCGGCCTGTTCCTGTTGGCGGAGTTTGTTGCGGGCTAAGCGTGATGCGGCGAGTTCTTGACGGGTAAGCTTCGGCAGGTCGCCGTGATATTTCCAGTTGGCTTTGATGGATTGTTTGAAGTCTTCAAAGTAACCGGCGGGGTAGCCGTCCAGATGGAGCTTGTAGGCTAGGTTAAGTTTGCCGGTGGCATCTTTGGCGCGGTGCAGGATGCCGTCCGCCAAGATGGATTCTGGCAGTTGTACGCCAAGGCTTGAAGCGTCGGCGCGGAACTGGTTGATGATGTCGTATGGGTCAATACGGTTTGTTGTCATGCGATTCTCCTAGAATCTGGATGACGCACCCTGCTATAATGGCTTTGCCTGTGGTGGGCATGGTGTGTCGAAAATGGGGGCCGTTCAGCTGATGACTGAACGGCTCTTTTTTTTGGTTAATTGAACGCGTAGGTGTTGGTTATCCAAAATAGAAGACGCTCTTCATTGATGAAGATGCTGCGGCCTTTTTTGATGATGCCATGTTCGGGCTTGTATCCGCCGGCCCGTGCCTTTCGGATCAATGCGTTCAAATGGCTGTTGTTGAACAGCGTGTTTTTTTGCAAAAACTCATTTTTGGCGATTAAGTTCATGCGGCCTGCGCTCCTGTTGATGCCAGTAAGGCTTTGATGTCGGATACGCGCCACGCTGAGGAACGTAAGCCGAGCTTGACGGGCGCGGGGTATCTGCCCGCCTTGATGCCGGCGTACCAAGACGCGGCGGATACGGGGTAAACGCCTTGGATGCCTTTTTTTCGGTCGCCAATAATGTCGGGGAGTTTTAGAAGGCCGCTGTCCGGCATATTTTCAATATTCATATTAAACCTTGCCCTGTTGGGCGGTGTGTTGCCGTGTTTTAAGCTGTTTTACGGCATTTGTTGCGGTCGCTGGCCATTTATTTTTGGCGTGGCGGTGTGGTCTTAGCCTTGTGGCACAATGGCTAACGGTCGTGATGGTCTGCCCGTGGGCGGTGGATGGGTTACAAGCGGGGTGGTTTTCTGTAAAATGCACGACTGTCGATTGGAAACAGTCGGCACAAAAAAGCCTGCTTGCCCGTTTGGGCATTTGGGTTGCTCCTTGGTGTTAGTCGCACCAGTTAGTTGAAGAGAAAACAAAAAACCCGCACCACCATCAATGCCGTTTAACGGTGCTGATAATGAATTCGAAAAGCGTAATCCTTAGGTCGGCAAACTTGGGGGATTACGCTTTTTTTGTGCGCGGTTATTTCTGATTTATCTATTCTAGCCTACTTTTCATTAGAAAATCGAAAGCAAATTACAAGAAAATGTTTTGGCGGCTAACAGCCTCTATTGCACCATCCAGTAATTTCTGTTTTTCCTTCCTGTTTTCAATCGGTTGGCATGATTTTTTACGCCAATGACGGATTTCATAAACTTGCAATATTTCGGTTTCCTTGCGGCAATGGCTGCCCGTTATGGCGTGTTTTTCTGCTGCCATAGGGTGATGGTCGGTTGTTTGTTTCGTGGCTGTACGGGCGTTTTTGGCGGTTTTAGGGCATGTCAAAATTGTTCCACGCGTATGTTCCACGTTTTGGGGGGGTGCCCAGGTCATTTTGCGGGCATGTCAAAGACGCATCCCGAATGCGTTTCTGTAGCGGTTGCCTTGCAGCCGGTGGATGTGCGATGGCTGCAAGGCGAAAAAATAACCAGACTTCGGCGGCAAAAGAATAGGGTTGATGTGTTAAAAAGAACGGATACAGCGTACTGCCAGCGTGTAGAACTTAAGGTTGTAGTACTGGTTGCCAATGCCAAAGTGCTGGTTCCACGCGTTGACGTCGTCGCTCTCACTAGAACCCCAGTAACTGCCACTGGCAAAACCACCCACAACGGCTTTGTTGAAATACAGTTGGTTCAGCTCATCCCTGGACGGTAAATACCAGTCCGTGTAACCGCCCAAGTTTAGGTTGTCACACAGTGATGCCGCATAGCTGCCTGCCCCCTGGGCTTTGACGATTGCGGCGGTGTTGGCTTGCCCGGTGCCAATGGCGATGCCGCCCGCGCCGGTGACGATGTAACTGCCGTTATACCATTGGATGCCATTATTCGGGTAAGCGAGGGTTTGGTCATACGGTGCGGCAATCAAACCGTGCTGTTTGCTGCTGTCTATGTAAAATATCTTGCCGCCTTGGTAGCTTTGGCCAATTTTGATTACGGGCGGCGGGGCGATGGTGCTTTGGAAGGACACTTGGGCGACACCCAGTTGTTCGGTGCTGCTGATGTTGCTGGCGTTGGTGCTGACGTAGCCGTATTTGTTAAATTGCCAAGTGGTGGCCGCCAGTTTGTTAAGCTTCAACTGCACCCAGCCGTTGCTGGCGGTGGCTTGGTCGATGGTGACTTGGAAGCAGGGGTAGGTGGGGTCGGTACTGGAACAGGTGCTGTTGCCTACGGCATTGCCATTTGGGTAAACGGTATAGGTGGCATTGCTGGCGGTGCTGGTGGGCGGTATTTGCACCCAGATTTTATAGGTGCTGGCAGAAGGCACGGGCCATGTGGCGGTTTCTGTGCTGCCGCCTATCAATTCAATTTGTTGTGTGCTGCTGATTTTTGGATAGACTTTGGTGCCGGCTGGCGTTGCCGCCATTGCGGCGGTCAGGTTGAAAATAACCGCCAGCAAGGTGGCGGCGATACGGGTGATGGTATGTTTCATGGTGTCCTCTATGGTGTGATGGGGAACGGTTAGGTTTACCCTCTAGGGCAATGTGTAATAACCCATTGCAGCCATAGCTGTCAATTTTTTACGGTAGTGTTTTTGCTAAGCACAAATATGCCAGTGAATGTGCCTATGGTTTTTTAGCCAAACTGTCCATGTCTCTGTGCCGCTTGCATTTTGCAAGTTTCTAGTCAAGTGACCGGCTTCAAAAGCCCATGCGGTAATGTTTCGTTGGGTGTGGTGGTGCGCAAGTTAAAAAACGGGAACGGTGCGGAGTTGGTTGCGTACTTCGGTGCGAACTGCCATCTTGCGAACTAAATTGCGCTTTTGATTTTGCTGAACGGTGCGTACTTGGTTGCGCACTTCGCCGCTGCGCACTTTGTAACCGTGCCATTTTTAGGGCAGCCCAGTGGCAATTGTGGTGCTTGCCTGTCTAACACCTGACCTTCACCAAGCCCTGCCAATCCGTGGTGTAGCCCGGCGAGCGGCGTTCCGCCTTGGGCTGCCAGCCCTGGTCCAGGCCGGTGGCGGCAATGGACAGGCTTTTGGGGAAGCGGCGGTTGATGGTGTCCAGCGTTTGCATCAGGGCGGGGTTGTCTTCGGGCAGGTTGCTGTCCGCGCTGCCCAGCCAATCGGCTTGTGCGGGGCTGTCCGCCGGCCCGATGTGGCTGAGCTGCACGCCGCATTTTTGGTAGCCGTAGCCGGTTTTGAAGATTGCCGCCAGCAGGTGGTGGCTGATGGCGATGAGGCGGCGGGTGTCTTGGCTGCCGTGTGCCAGTTTTTGGCTGGCGGCGCGCTGGTATTGCGGTTCTTGGGGGTTGAACGGGTTGGTGCGGACAAACACCGTGATGCAGCGGGCGGTGGAGTGTTGCTGCCTGAGCTTTTCGGCGGCACGGCTGGCAAATTCGGCGACCGCCTGGGACAGTGCCGGGTAGTCGGTCTGGCGGCGGCTGAAGCTGCGCGAGCAGACGATCTGCTGTTTGCCTGCGGCGATGTCGTCCAGTGCCAGGCAGGCGTTGCCGTTCAGTTCCTTGACGATGTCGGCAACCACGCGGTTAAACTGCGCTTGCATAGCTTGCGGGGGCTGGTTGGCCAGTTCCCAGACAGTGTGGATGCCCAGTTGGTTGAGCTTTAGGGCGGTGCGCGGGCCGATGCCCCAGACTTCTTTGACGGGCACCAGGCGCATCAGCTTTTCGCGCCGCCGGGGGTTGGACAAGTCCAGCACGCCGTGGGTGTGCGGCCATTTTTTGGCGGCATGGTTGGCGAGTTTGGCGAGGGTTTTGGTGGGGCCCATGCCGACACAGACGGGGATGCCGGTGGCGCGTAATACGGTTTGTTTGATCTGTTGCCCGTAGGCGGTGGGGGTTTGCCGGGCGTCTTGCGGGTGGCCATTTCGGCAAACGCCGGTCAAGTCCAGGAAGGCTTCATCAATGGAGTAGATTTCCAGACGCGGGGCGAAGGCTTCCAGCACGGCCATGACCCGTGCCGACATATCGGCATACAAGGCGTAGTTGGATGAAAACAGGGTGATCTGGTGCTGCTTGACCAATGGCTGCACTTGGTACAGCGGCACGCCCATTTTGATGCCCAGGTCTTTGACTTCTTGGCTGCGGGCGACAATGCAGCCGTCGTTGTTGCTGAGCACCGCCACCGGTTTGCCGGTCAGGTCGGGGCGGAACAGCCGTTCACAGGACACATAGAAGTTGTTGCAATCGACCAGTGCCAATAGCGGTGGTTGGGAAGTGGTCATGGCTAGAGGGGGTGGATGACGCTGGTGACCACGCCCCAGATGACCAGTTCCAGGCTGTCAAACACGGTGAGGTCGGCATAGTCGGGGTTTTCGGCTTGCAGTTGCCATTGCCCGTTGCTGCGGGCCAACCGCTTGACGGTCAGTTCGCCATTGAGGGCGCAAATGACGATCTTGCCCGCCACGGGTTCTAGGGAGCGGTCCACCACCAGAATGTCATTGGGATGGATGCCCGCGCCGATCATGGACAGGCCTTCGGCACGGACAAAGAAGGTGGCGGCGGGCTTTTGCACCAGCAGGTCGTTCATATCCAGGGTCTTTTCGACGTAATCGTCGGCGGGCGAGGGGAAACCGGCCGAGACTTTGCCGGCATACAATGGCAACGGCAAGGGGGCGGGGTTTAGGGGCGGATACAGGAAGCTATCGGGCAGCCCTGCCCCTGCTGCAGGGCTTTGTTTGCGGCTGTCCAGCAGGTTTTTCAGCGCGGGGATGAGGCTGGCAGGCACGCGGATGGCTTGGGTGGCTTCACCGTAGGCGGATGAGCCTGGCTTGCGTCCGGCGTTGGCTCTTGCGCCGCCACGCTGTTTGGCTGGGTTGGTCGGGTTGGTGGTCATGGGGTTTTTGATAGCTGTACATTAATCAAGGTGTATTGTAGCAGGTTTGGCGAGGTTGGCTAGGTTTGATGAAAAGACTAGCGGCTGGCGGGGTGTCTTACATGCGGTGCAATAGGGCTGCGCCTATTGCACCTTGGGTATTGCAACTTTACGAGTTGATTCTATGAAAAATGGCTTTGTAATCTATTAATTCATAGGTGTGTCATTTTTGTAAATTAAGTTTTATTAACATTCTGGAATTTATTTTAATTGTTCAACACAAGCTTTTCAAATTCCTCAACACACTGCTTATGAAATGAATCTCTTTTTTCGGGATTTTCGGGATATATATCCTTTAAAGCATTATCTATCTTCTTTGAATAATCTTTTTCACTTATGGAACGCGAAGAAATGAATCTAATTTTTATGCAACGCGGCGTGTATATGGTTAATAGATATAACCACTCCTTGTTTTTGAAACCTTTGTCAGGCAACCTTAATTTATTTTTTTTAAGATTAATTTTATCGAATTGTACAGTCCTAATTCCATCTTCTTCATGGGGGCAAGGAACATTAAAAGTTCCAAAACTTTCTGCGTAGCTAACAGTCTCGGTGAAGGAAACCCCATGTTTTATAATATTTTCTCCGTTCTTGATAGGATCGTATTCGAAATTAGAATCCACTGCAACAAGGTGAATATTAGACATAACGCAAATAAAAATATCATTAAAACATTTTTTCAAGACATATAACTGTATAGGAAGTTTTATATAAGTATCTAGTTCTTTTTGGCATACTAATATCTTGAAAAGAAGCTTTTTCCGATTTTTTGATATTTCTAATATTTTCAATTTATCTTCGAGTTCTTCACGACTAACATTTTTGAATATTTTGTCTATCTTTATGATTAATTTTCTTATTTCATCATACTCTGAAGATGAATAACCAAACAAATTTAACACTAACTTGACCCTAGGCAACTTACTCACAATTGCCATTGTCCTTAGGCTGACGGTAATCACCCGTTGGAACAGTTCCAACGGGTAGCGGGCGTTGCCTACGGTTTCTGTGGCCCAGAGGTTGGCATCGTTGATTATGCCGCTGTCTTTATGGGTGGTGACGCTTTGCCGCTCCATGACCCATTCCAAGGCGGGTTTGCCGTTGACTATATAGTCATAGGCTTGCAATGGAATGCCCGTCATCGTGATTTTGTGGTTGTAGATGACGGTGGTTTTGTCGGTTTCTTTGCCGTTTTTGGCAAACTTCATGCGTTCGACGCGATAGTCCTGGTCGGTGAAGTTGTCCATAAACAGTGTGCCACCGGCAAAGTTGACCGGGTACGGGTCTACGGTTTCGTAGTGGATATGCAGTTCCGCCAGTTCGCGCCCCGCTTGGCTGAACGCCCAAAAGTCCGCCGCTTGTGCCACACAGGGGATGCGCGGCAGTTCCTTGGTCAGGTTGTCGGCATAGCGGGCTTGGTAATCTTCGCTATGCAGCAAGCCATAGATGTAATAGAACAGGTCTTCTTTAGTGATGTTTTCATCGGGGTAAGCGGCTTGGAAGTGGGCCAGTCCGGCATCGGTGATGCCGTCTTTGATGGTGTAACGGGGTTGTGCGTTTCCTTCTGCCAAGTCAAAGCCGTCTGTAGACAGGCCGCTGTTGTCGGTGTCTAACAGGTCGGCTTGTTGGGCTTGGCTGTTGGCGGGTGTCGGTTTGTTGTCCGGCTTTAGGGGTTCGTAGAGGTGGAGTGGGAAGCATTGGCCTGTATCAAGCGTGTGCAAATTTGGCAATGCATCTGTGATTAGTGCAGAAAAACCGCTTCTTGCACCTATCCCGCTGACACAAATCACCCGATTTTCAACCGATGCATCAGGGAAAATTTGGGGCATTTGGTAGACCATATCATTCATATACTTACTGAAATAAGCAAAGGATTTGGTAAAGGGTCGGTACATCCCAGTCACTACGGCTGATTCTTGGTAAACATGTTGTGTGAATCGGCTTAAATCATTTTTAAGCCCACGATTCCAGCTAATCTTAGTTGCATCGTTATTGATTACAGCATCTACTGCCGGATAGTTGTCGGTAGGCAATCCTGCACAAGCTGATTTATAGCGTTCCATTTCTTGATTGTAAAAGGCAACCATACCTTGCATATTTTTTGTTAAAGCCGATTTTGAAAAGTTATAGCACCAAGCATCACGGTTGGTTTTGATGCCATTTGAATAATTCTCAAAAATCACCGCTGCATTTTTATCTTTCTTATCACCCAAGCTCATAAAGCAACTAAAGCTGTCATCACGCTGATTTAGCCAGTCATGGTGTTTGTCAGGTGTGATTGTTGTCCAGCACTTGGCTGCGGTAATGCCGTTGATGCTTTTCAGGCTATTTAGTTTTTGCAGTTTTTCGATTTCCTTTAGGTCATCACCCACATCATAGTAGTAAATTTTGCCTTGCTGTTGGGCATAGGGATTTTTGATGAACAGGGTAATGGCAATGCCGGTCATGCTGCCGCTGCCAAACACGTTTTGGCCTTCTTTTGCCTTGCCTTTGCTCAGCATGTTTTTACGGATGTCACCGCGCAGGTTGAACACATAAACGCTGCTGAATTCGTCAACCAAACACTTACGCATACCATCCATGACGGGTTTTTCAGCAAAACCGTTCCCTGATACAAAACCGATTAACCCAGTATCTTTTATGCGGTCACTGGCCCAGCGAATGGCGCGGATGTAGGAGTCGTAAAGGGCATTTTTGTTGGTGGCGTTGGAATGTTCGGCATAGGTGGTGCGGATTCTGTTGTCCAATGTAGGGTAGGCAATGTTCTGGTTGTTGTCGTTGGCACTGTTCTGCCCTGCCGAATACGGCGGGTTGCCGATGATCACGCGTATGTCCAGGGCCTTTTGTTTTTGGCGGCGGCAGCGGTTGGCATCGGCTTCGGTTGCCATGATGACCAAGTCTTTTTCGTGCAGTTGGAAGGTGTCGGTCAGGCAGATGCCGTTGAAAGGTTGGTGGTCGCCGCCAACAAGGCTGTGGTAGACGGCTTCGATGTTGATGGCGGCTATGTAGTAGGCAAGCAGGACTATTTCGTTGGCGTGGATTTCGTGCTGGTATTTGTAGGCCAGTTGTTCGGGGCTGATCAGGCCGCTTTGCAGCAGGCGGGTGATAAACGTGCCAGTGCCGGTGAACGGGTCAATGATGTGGACGTTGGGGTCACCCAAGGTTTGTTTAAATTCGTTTTGCAGTGCGTCGTTGACGCTGTGCAGGATAAAATCGACCACTTCCACGGGGGTGTAGACGATGCCTAACCGTTCGGTCATTTTGGGGAAGGCGTTGCGGAAAAATTTGTCGTACAGTTCGACGATGATGCGCTGTTTGCCTTCGGCGTTATCTATGCCCGCCGCCCTTAGTTTGACGCTGTCATAGAATTTTTGCAGGGTCTTGGCTTCCTTTTCCAGATGTTGGCTTTCCAGTGTGTCCAGTATGGCTTGCATGGCCATGGAAACGGGGTTGTTTTCGGTGAAGCGGTAGCCTTCGAACAGGGCATCAAACACCGGTTTGGTGATGATGTGCTGGGCGAGCATTTCGATGGCTTCGGCTTCGGTGATGGAGGCGTTCAGGTCTTCGCGCAGGCTGTTCAGGAACACGGCAAAGGCTTGGTGTTCGGGGCTGTCTTGGTGTTGCAACAGGCCGGTGATGCGGGTGATGTGGGTTTGGGCGATGGTGGCGATGTCGTTGGCCCAGTTTTCCCAGTAGGCCCGTTTGCCGCATTTTTTGACGATTTTGGCGTAGATGGCTTTTTGGAGGTCATCAAAATTATAAGGCAGGTCTGTTTGGGTGGCTGTGTAGTTGGCGGGGTTTTCGTTGACATTGCCGTTTGCGTTGTTTTCCCAAGCTTCGCCGCTTTCACCCCCATAGCTGCCGATATGGCCGCCATTGCCTTGGTCGGGGTCTGGCCCGTTGGGCAGGGTGTTGGTGATGGCTATGATTTCAATCTGGTTGCTGACATCGGCCCCTAGCCCGATTTTGTTGACGGTTGCATCCATGCGTTCGTCATGGGCGCGTAGGGCGTTGAGGGTGTCCCAGATGACTTTGTATTTTTCGTTGCGGTTGAGGGCTTGTTCGGGCGGGATGCCTGCGGGTACGCCCACGGGCAAGATGATATAGCCCATGTGTTTGCCTTCCGCCCGGCGCATGACACGGCCCACCGATTGCACCACGTCGATTTGGGATTTGCGCGGGTGCAAAAACAGTATGGCATCCAAGGCGGGCACGTCCACGCCTTCGGACAAGCAGCGGGCGTTGCTGAGGATGCGGCAAACGGGGTCGTCCGTGGGTTCTTTCAGCCAGCTTAACAGCCTGTTGCGGGCGTTGGCGTGGTATGTGCCGTCCACATGGTCAACTTCGCAGTGCAGCGGGGTTGGGGTGTTTTCCTGTGCCAGGCTGTCCAGATAGTCGTCCACCACTTTTGTAAATTCGGTCTTGATGGCTTTTGAGCTTTTGATGTCGCGGCAAAAGGCTACGGCGCGGCGCATGGGTTGGCGGTCTGCCACCTCATCGGTGGGTAGGTCGAGTTTGGCCAAGGCACGGTAGCAGCCTATGATTTTGGCCACGTCATCCAAGATCAGTTCGCTGTTTTCATCGGTCAGGCGAGTTTGCAGGGTGGCGCTCACCAGGGTTTCATCAACCGCCAGCACCAGCACTTTGTAATCGGTCAACAAGCCTTGTTGCACGGCAGTAGAAAAGTTCAGCGTGTACAGGGTTTCGCCATACAGGGCGGGGTCGTCCATTGAGGCCAGCACGACATCCTCTTCGTTGGCCTTGGTTTTGGCGGTGTCGCCAAATATGCGCGGGGTGGCGGTCATGTACAGGCGTTTTGCACCGGCTATCACGGCGGGGTCATGGATTTTGACAAAGTTGGATTCTTCAAGCCCCGCCAGGGTGGCCCCGGTGGTGCGGTGGGCTTCGTCACAGATAATCAGGTCAAAAGCGGGGATGCCATAGTGCTGTTGCGCGTCGGCAATGACTTGGATGGATTGGTAGGTTGAAAACACCACGGTCATGTGGCCTTGCGGCGGCTGGGCCATTTTTGCCGCCAGCTTTTGGGCATTGGTGGTGGCGGGGTAAGCGAGGTCGTGGGCGGTCAGGTCTGCCAAGTCGTCGCTTGTTTTGCGCTTGCCCACTTGGTTGTCGGAACAGACGGCATAGGCGCGCAGCGGGGTGGTGCTTTCAATAGTCCATTCGGTGATGGATTGCGACATCAAGGACAGGGAAGGCACGAGGAACAAGATGTGTTTGTCCGCACCGGCCAGTTGTTCGGCAATTTTCAGGGCGGTGAAGGTCTTGCCGGTGCCGCAGGCCATAATCAGTTTGCCACGGTCGGCGGTGCTGAAGCCGGTCTCGACCGCCGCCAGTGCCGCTTGTTGGTGTGGGCGCAGTTGTTTTTTGGGGTTGAGGGTGATGTGGTTGGGGGTGTATACGCGCCAGTCGATAGGGCTGCTTTCAAGTTCATGCAGGCCGATGCGTTGGGTGGGGATGGTTTGCCCGACCAGTTCCGCTTCGGCGTGTTCGCTCCAGTCGCGCCGGGTGGAATCGACAATTAGCCGCCGCTTGAAGTGGTCTTTGCCGGATGCGGCAAAAAAGGAGTCAATGTCGGATTTTTGGATACGGTGTCCGGCATCGTAAAACTTGCATTGGATGGCGCAGTAGCCCGTTTCGTCACTGAGTTGGGCCACCAGGTCAATACCGGCATCACGTTTGTCCATGCCTTGCAGCTCCGCCCATTCGGCATACGTCCAGACGGCTGAGAAGTTGGGGGAATAGGTCGGGTCAACCATCAGGAAGTCTTTGATCAGCCGCTCAAAATAAGTGCCTTTTTCGCGTTCGGTTGGGGCGGATGCGCGGTAGGTGTCGAGCAGTTCGGTCAGGGCTGTCATGGGGCGGCTCAGTTAGGCTGTCAGGTCAATTTTCGGTTGGTGGTTGCCAGATGGCGCGGGTTTTCCAGTCGTCAGGAAAACCCATGCGTGGCGGATCGATGTGATGGCGGTTTAGCAGATCAAGCAACCGGTCACGCCAATGGTGGTCGGGGGCAATACAATTCATCAGATAGTGGGACATCACTAAGGTGTTGTACATGCGGCGGGGTTGTTTGGGATTGAAACTGCCTATCAGTATTTTAGGCCGTTGTCGGGGCAGTTTGAAGGTAAATGTGAATTCGCGATTCCATAAGCGGCTGTGATGGGCGCAGAGATTGCGCACGGTGCTTAAATGGTGCATAAATGACACCAGGTTGACTTCATCACAGTCATATCGATGCGCCACAAGGTTAAGGTATGCGTGGTGTGGTCTACTTCAAAGGGTAGCCAGTAAGCGGTCAACCGATAGTAATTGATCTGGCTAAGGTAATGCGAGGCTAATGCGGTGTCATTGATAACCATGCCGCGCTTGCGTAACTGGGCAAGCTGTTGGGCAATGGTCAAAGCTGGTTTGGTGTAGGGTTGCTTAGGCATTCAAGAAACCCGCAAAAAAGAAACCCCTCATGGTGCGCAAATCTTACGGGATGCGTGAGGGGTGTTGTTGGTTGCATAATAGTGAGCGGATAGGTATCCGTCAACCATTTTTTGATTAAAAAAGTGTGTTGCCGCTGCTTGCATGTCAAAAATGACACGGGTCATAAGTTGTGGCAGGGTGTTGATTGGTTGAATTCAGTTTTGGCGGCTGGGATGTGCGTTAGTTTACCATCTTGTGCTAGGGTTTTTTGGCTGGCTGCCGCCCTGTTGGCGAGGGTGTGGCCCGCGCTGAATTTGGTACGATCTGACATTCGCGTTTCCGCTGGTACTTGGCCTTGTACTTCACCACTGCGGGCAATCTGTGGGCTTGATCGGGGTTGTGGCTTTAGCGATTTTTTAACGATTTTTCTCAGCGGCTCAGCATCCATCAAGCAAGCCGAAAACGTGGCTGTAGGGGCTGCTGTAAACCGGAACGGTGCGGCAAGCTTACGCCATAGTAGGGTGGTTTTTCTTTATGGTGTGATGGGTGCTTTGGTCAGAGCAGTTTGTCCAGGGCGGCGACGATGCCGATGGACAGGGCCATGAGCGAACCCAGTTTGATGGTGAGGCGTTGTTCGAGCAGGGCCAGCCGTGCGTCCATGTCGCGGCGCAAGTCGTCGATGTCGCGGCGTATGTCTTTGATGTCGTGCTGGGTGGCAATTTCCGCTTCACCTTGTGCGTCTTTGAAGGCTTCGGTGTCGAAGGTGATGGTGGTCATGGGCGTTCCTCGGTGGCCGGAAATTTTCAGAGTAGTTGTCGCCTCGACGGTTAAATCTTAAGCGGCTTTTTTGTTCCGAGTTATCTCCTCTGCGTTTGGTTTTTGGTTAGCTTTGGTCTTATCAGGATTAAGGTGGACTGCCTG
>Ga0208621_1000301_pt1 | contig 12963 bp, 3 predicted proteins | sample CryBogCBH26May08_FD_184617 | JGI IMG/M metagenome (GOLD analysis project Ga0208621, IMG submission 184617) | Freshwater microbial communities from Crystal Bog, Wisconsin, USA - CBH26May08 (SPAdes) (version 2) | ecosystem: Environmental > Aquatic > Freshwater > Lake | place: Crystal Bog... | reverse complement strand
TACTGTTCCTGCTCCTCCGCTTCCCGCTGTTAATGTTGCAGATACTGTACTTCCACTACAAATTGCACCTACAGCTGGTGTTGGAGTTAATGTGCCTGATACTGGTTGAGAGGCAATTGTAACACTGGAACTACTGCTTGTAGCTGTTATTCCATTTCCATCAGTGATAGTAACTGTATAACTATTTGGACCACCTGGTGTACTGGTTGGTGGTGTAGCGGTACTACTTGTACCTAAACTATTAGACCAAGCATAAGTTATTGGGGCATCATCGCCAGAAGTATTTGCTGATAAAGTAACTGATGCTGATTGACAAACTGTAACGTTACCACCGTTTATCGATACCGTAGGTGCAGCTAATGTAATACCAGTAAATACAGAAGTAGTTCCAGCAACTATACTTGCACCTGTAAAGGTCAATGTACCATTAGATACTATTGAACCTTTTATCCATGGATTGGATGCCTGATTAAAAGTTCCTTTTAATTGTGCAGAACTAATGCTACTGTAGGTTCCTGAAACATCGTTTGGAGATGCAGTACTATAAGTTCCTGTAATTGTAGCTGTTGGAGTTCCAGTAATACCCGACTGATTGATAGTCCAATATCTGTATAAATAGTTGGTTGAACTACTATTATTGCTATGTTTAGAGGCAGAAAGTGATGCACCTACATAAGCCGAACTTAATGTACCACTGGTAAAGTTTACCGTTACAGGCGTATAGGCTGCAGTACCAGATGCATTACCAATAGGGAATACATAATTAGTATTTAATAAAGTGATATTTCTTCTTACCTGACCTGCACCTTCTGCAACTATCATATTGGTTTTGCTTGGAGTACCACTAATAGTACTGCTACCCAATATTAAATTGCTGCTACCCAGCGTAATATTACCAGTAGTTAAGGTTAAAGTATTAGCTACTGTTATATCTGATGATAAAATAATACCACCTGCACCACTCATAGTTAGTTTATAAATTGAACCAGTAAAAGTACTTGCAGGAATTGTAAGTGGACTACTATTACTAAAAGTCATAATTGCATTGCTTGCACTGGCATCAATATTACCGTTATAAGTAACACCATCTCTGTTGATGGTACTACCTGCTAAATTAAGTGTGTTTGCCCCTACTGTTAAAGTGCCCGCAGTAAGTGTTAAAGTTCCAGATAATGTAGTGGTTCCAACTAGCGATTTAGAACTTCCACCACTTATAGTAAGATTAGCATAGTCTGTTCTTGCAGTTACTGTTTGTGTTCCACTCGATGCATTATATTCAATTGTAGAAGATGCTCCTAATGTTATAAGACTATAAGTTGCATTTGTAATTTGTAATGATGTAGAACTACCTGAAATAGTTGAAGAAACAGTACCTGAAAACCCATTTAAATTAGAGGTCTTATACGTACCATTTATTTGAATTGAAGTTCCAGTACTATTTCCTCTGTTATTAGAACTAAAATTAGTTAAGAAAGTATAACCAGCATCAATAATAGTTGAACCAGCATCTAATGTTAAACCAAGAACATTATAATAAAAACCATTAACAACTACGTTACTATTATAAGTTAAAGTTGTATTATTAGATACCTGAAATGTCCAATATATGAACGATGCTGCCGTTGGCAAACCAGAGTAAGAAGTTGACCCTCCTCCAGTAAATATTAATTTACCGGTAGTACTTCCAGAATATTGAACGACTCCTCCTGATTGTGTCCAAGCATTGTTTATATAAAGATATGTACTTGTAGAGCTTGCTGAAGTAGTATTAGCATCTAAAATACCATTGCTAATGTTAATACTACCTACAGATATATAAGAATCGCCAGAAACTGCACTTGATGAAAGATTAAATGTTCCTGCTCCAGATATTTTTACAGTACCATTTGCTAATGTAAATGGTGTAGTATTATTTCCTAGAACAGTAATAATAGAATATGTACCACTACCACTGAAAGTTAAATTACCATAAGAATATACAGTAGTAACAGTTTGAGTAGAAGAACCATAATATTCCACCGTAGAAGCAGCATCCAAACTAATACTAGGGGTATTGGTACTTATGATTGAAGTAGAAGTACTACCAGAAAATCCTGCTGTATTGCTGGTTCTAAATAAACCACCAGATACTACAGCAATTGTTACACCTGTACCGGCTGATAACTGGCCTGTTCCTGCATCCAATGTACCTGCAACAGAAACCGCAGCACTATTTGCTAAGGTTAATGTATAAGATGATAAAGAAAGATTTCCTCCACTTACAATAGTAAGACTTCCTGAAGAAGCAGTAGCTCCTAAAGTTATAGTATGTCCACTTTGTATAGTTATCTGAGCTGCTGCAGAAGTAGGATATGCAGTTGCAGTTATCCAACTTCCAGCCAAACCAGTAGGAGATGACTGCCAACTTGATAAACCATTCCAGTTGCCTGTTTGTGCTGTTTGGAAATAATCCGTTGTTGCAGTTGGTCTTGTTACTATAGTAGTATTACCCGCTGTACCTACTAATGCCCCAACGGTAATGTTAATAGTAGTAGTACCTGCTGTAGTTATCTGGAAAGCACTGTTGAAAGTAAATACACCATTACTTGCAGTACCTGTTGCATTGGTCATCGTCTGTCCATTGGTATTTCCAATTGTAAATCCACTAAAAGTATAACTAGTTGTTGTATTTCCATAAGCATCTTCGGCGGTTACAGCAATTGGGGTAATAGCAGCAGTAGTATAAGCACTGGCAGGTGGATTAGTAGTAAATACTAATTTTGAAGTAGAACCTGCACTTACTGTTACGCTTAATTTATCACCTGTTACAGTAGAGATTGTACCATCCGATACGCCAATTGTAGCTGGTGATTGTGCAGCATACAATACTACAGTACTCGTTGCTACACCATTTGCAAATGTTAAGGCAGTAGTACTTCCAAATGCAATTGCCCCAGCAGAAGCATTGGTTGCAGTAGGAGCTGTAACTGGGTTGGTAGAACTGTTTGCACCACTAAAGCTAATATTTTTACTACCAGTATATCCTGTGGCAGTATTGCCATATGCATCAGTTGCAGTAATAGTTACTGATTGCGAACCACCTGCAGTTTGTGTACCAGTTCCTGTTACTATTAATCGAGAAGTAGAACCAACGCTTACAGCAACAGCTAATGTGTTTCCAGAGGCATTGATGGTACCATCTGAAGCTGATATGGTAGCATTTTCTACTTTATATAGTTTTAAAGTACCTGTACCTACTCCAGCACTAAATGTTACCGCAGTAGTACTACCAAAAGCTATTGCACTACTAGATGAATTGGTTACTGTAGGAGCAGAAACAGGATTAGCAGAAGAATTTGCACCACTAAAGGTTAAATTCTTGCTACCTGTATAGCCTGTAGCGGTATTGCCATAGATATCTTTAGCCGTTATAGTAATGGCTTGCGAACTACCTGCTGTTTGTGTAGCAGTTCCGGTAATTACCAAATTAGATGCTGTTGTTGAGCTTACTACTACACTTAAGGTATTTGAATTTATACTTCCATCTGTTGTAGTTATACTAGCTGTTTCTGCTTTATACAATACCATAGAACCATTATTACCGCTACTTACAGTGGCTACCCCACTCGTAAAGTTTATAGCAGTAGCAGTTCCAAAAGCAACTGCTGTACCAAATTTGTCGGTAATTGTAGGTGCCGATCCTGAAGTTGAATTATTCGCTCCTCCAAATGTTAAAGATTTGTCGCCAGTATATACTAAAGAAGTATTTCCCGATGCATCTTTTGCTGTTATTGTTAATGATTGTGCAGCACCAGCAGTTTGCGTTCCGCTACCTGTTATTACAAAGTTAGTTGCTGCATTAGAATTGATCGTTACAAAACCACTGGTACCAGTATAACTACCAGTAGCAGAAGTGGCAGTAAAAGAATGTGATCCTGAAGTACCCGTAAATATCATAGCACCAGTTACTGAAGCAACACCATTCGTAAAATCTGCTGCACTGGTTAATTTATTTGTTCCGCTTAAACCTGTAATGCTACCATTAGCAGGACTGGCAGTAATAGTTACATTGTTGGTTGATGCATTAAAAGAGGTTACTATATTTCCATAAGCATCTTCTGCAGTGATAGTATTCGTTCCAGTAAATACAAAACCACTGGTTTGCGGACTTGCAAAGCTTAGTGCAAACTGCCCTAACCCTCCGGCACTTACCGTAACACTTAAGTTACCAACACCCGAGGAAGCAATTGTAGCATCCGAAACCGATATAGTAGCCGATTGTACATTGTACAAGACCATCGATCCATTATTACCGCTACTTACAGTGGCTACCCCACTCGTAAAGTTTATAGCAGTAGCAGTTCCAAAATTGGTTGCCACTCCACTACTGTTAGTAACAGTAGGTGCGGTAACAGGATTGGTAGAACTAGTAGCACCACTAAAAGTAATATTATGGCTGCCCGTATAGCCTGTAGCAGTATTACCACCAGCATCTACAGCAGTTATAGTAACTGATTGCGCTACTCCTGCAGTTTGTGAAGAACTTCCTGTTATAACCAGTTTAGAGGCCGTTCCTGCATTAATGGTAACATTTCCACTTGTACCACTATAACTTCCTGTAGCAGAAGTGGCACTAAAAGTATATGTACCTGTAGTACCTGTAAATATTAAGCTGTTGGTAACCGATGCTACCCCATTTACAAAGTCTGCTGCATTATTTAGTTTGGTAGTTCCACTTAAACCAGCAATGGTACCAGTAGTAGTAGAAGCTATTGTAACATTGTTGGTTGCAGCACTAAAGCTGGTTACGGTATTGCCATAAGCATCTTGTGCGGTAATAGTATTGGTACCTGTAAAAGCAGCACCAACATTTTGTGGACTAGTAAAACTAACCGCAAACTTACTTAAAGTACCTGCAGTAGCGGTAGCTGAAAAACTTAATGGAGAACCAGATAACCCAGCTGAAGTAGCCGATAAAGTATTGCTACCAGCAGTAGTACCCAAAGTCCAACTGGTAAGAGTAGCTAATCCACTACTATTGGTGGTAGTACTACCATTGCTAGGCGATATAGAACCAACACCACCAGTTACAGCAAAAGTTACAGTTACACCACTTACCGGGTTGCTATAAGCATCGGTTACCAGCACACTAGGTGCAGTAGCTACTGTATTATTAACAGTAGCAGATTGGCTATTACCTGCATTGATAGCAATAGTAGCAGCTGAGCCAGCGGTAACACTAAAGGTTTTTCCGGTAGCATCGCTACTAGCATTAAAGTAACCATAAGCAGACATTACAGCCTTTATAGTATGGTTACCAGCAGTATTAGTAGTAGGCGTATATGTTAAAGTAGCTACCCCACTAGCATTGGTTGTAACAGGACTACCTATATTGCTACCATCTAAAGTAAATTGTACACTAGCACCAGCAACTGTATAGCCATTGGCATTACTTACAGTAGCAGTAAGGGTAGTAGCACCCGGGCTACTACCAGCCTGATAACTTGATAAAGAACCTATAGAAGTTACCGCTGTAGTAGTAGGCTGATAAACTGTAACTAAGTAGTCGGTAATATTACCATTATAGCTTGTTAAGGTAGCTGAAGCACCAGCCTCTGTACCTGTGAATGTATAAGTAGTATATGGACTAGCCGTCAAAGAAGCAACAATTACTCTTAATCTGGTATTTCCAATTGCAGTATTCGAAATTGACCATGTAGAAGAAGTTGCTGAACTTGTATTTGAAGTAGTAAATGTTCCTAGAAACTCTCCTGTATTTCCACTACTTTGGGTAGTACTATTAAATGTACCATCGTTGTTATAATCTATCCAAGCACCTACACCCTCTGAATAAGGGCAAGTGGCCGTTAATTTGAATGTACCCCCAGCCAATATGCCTAAACTTCCATAAGTACCAGAAGCTGTGGCATTTTTATAGGTTACAAAAGAAGAAATTGCAGTTCCATTAAGATCTGCTATATCTGTTGCAGATACTCCTGCTGTTGTTCCAATTTTTAAATAATCAGTTGTAGCACTACTAAATGTAGGGTGTGTAGTTGTATAAGTAATTGCAGGCACAGTAAATGCTGGTGTTGATACAGCAGAACCCGAACCAGTACTACAGGTAAAAGTTATAGTAGCAGACGAATAAGCGGCAGTAGTTAGATTTGTAGCTGTAAGTCCACTAAAAGTAGCTACCCCGCTAGCGTTAGTAGTAGTATATGCAGTACCTCCTAGCAACCAACTAGTTGCTTGTCCGCTGGTAACTATTGCATTTACCGTAATACCTGAAGAAACTAAATTGCCATACTGATCTTTTACGGTTACCACTGGTTGTTGTACCAATACCGCACCACTAGTAGCAGGCGCAGTTGGCTGAGTTGTAATACTACTGTTAGCAAGAACTGGTACTCCCGCTATATTGGTCTGCGAAACCGCAGTTGTGTAATAGTTAGTAGCATATACCGTAATGGTGTGACTACCTGCTGTTTGTAATTTGGTTACGTTGGCAGTGTTCAACACCAGGCTTCCTGATGAAGTGGTATAATATGTAGTACCCCCATTAGTATAGTCTGTACCATCTACATTTATTTTAGTAATAGCCCCACGCCAGGTACTATTATCAGCATACGTTATATTAAAATTATTATCTACTGTCTGGTTGGCAGCAGCAGATAAACCAGGTGCTGGTAGCGCATAAGTAACCGTTATCTGATTGTTGGCAAACGAAACAGTTAAATTAGCTGTATAAGATGCCAAAGTACCTGTAGCCGTTATGCTAATATTGGAAGTGGAAGGTGCAGAACCAGTATAAGTACCTATTACCCATGAACTGGAAGTAGTATTTGAAAACCCAGTAATAGTTCCATTCAACGATATTACAAAAGGGGAAGCAGGAGTGGCGCTATTGGTTAATGTACCTGCTACTATTTTATCCCAGTTTGTTCCTGCGGTACCTGTTACATTATTTAAATCTACATAATAAATACCACCGGGGTTTAATGTAAGATTGCCAGTAGTAAGCGTTCCAATGGTTCCTGCACCCGCCGGACTAATACTACCATTCAACGTTAATGCACTGGCTTCCGTTCCGGTTCCAAGTAAAGTATAATTAGCAGGCACTGATGCAGCTTATACTTACATTACCTGCTGTATATGTAAGTGTGGTTGCGGTTACATTGCCCGTAATATTAATGCTCGGGGTTGCGTTATAAGTATTATTAAAAGTAAGAGTAGCAAAGGTTAATGCGCCAGAGCTTGGAGTATAAGATATACTTTGTGCAGCAGTGGTAGAATTTAAAACTACTGTACTGCTGGTAGTGGTTAATAAGCTGGTAGTGGTAGAATTATAAGCAATATTTCCACCAATATTCATTGTGCTGCTATTTAAACTCAATGCACCAGTACAAGTACTGGCAATGGTTAAATTGCCCGATAAATTAGTAGTACCATAAATACTTGCTACCGAAGATCCAGTACAGTTGATAGTAAGATTATTTAAGGTTGCAACTATAGCAGCATTGCTGGTTTTATTGTTACATATTTTCTGCGTACCATTGGCTGTTCCATTCAAATTAATTGTACCGGTCAATGTATAGTTTGCCCCTGTACCATCCAGCTCTACATTGTTGGCAACATATAAAGTATTTCCTCCATCATTAAAGGTAGAAGAACTACTCAAATACATTCTTAAGGTATTGGTAATGGTTATTGGGGTATTTGCAGCGAGGGTTAATGATCCTGTAGAACGTGCAGTAGGAGTATATCCGTTTTGTAAATCGTACACCTGAAAATTAGTAGCACTATTATTACCTGTTATTGTCTGGCTTGCAGTACTGGTACTTAAAGGGTATAAACTGGTCCATGGACAATTAAAAACCGAAGTACCTGATAAAGTAAAGTTACCTGCAAAAGTTAAAGTTGCCTGTGTTGTAGAATTTCCAGGATCAGTTACCGTTGTATTGGTAAAAGTAAGATTTCCATAGGTAATGGTGGCTAAATTGCTAGTAGAAAATGCTAAAGGAGAATAGCCGCTATAATTTACCGTACTTGCAGGGTCTATAGTTCCAAGAGTAAGTCCAGAAACTGGCGCATTTGTCATGGTTAAAGTGGCATTGACACTCACATCTACAGTAGCTGTTAAGGTAACCGTATTAGGTACATTCAAATTCGCACCCGATCCTACTACTATTTTAGAGTTAGTACCACTTACCGTCCAAGAAGATCCCGAAAAAACACTGGAATTCGCGCTGGTAATATTAAATACAGCATTACCACCCGTAAAGCTACTAAGTGTTCCTCCAGTACCATTAGGATTAGTACCCCAACTTCCGGTAGCATCCAAACTACCCGAACCATTCCAATACCATTGTACAATATTGTTTATGGTAAGCGTACCGCTGTTATAAGTTGGGTTATAATTGCTTAAAGTAAAAGAACCGCCAGTAGGAGCAGATGGGGTAATGGAATATGTTCCTGCTGCTGCGGCTGCTGCAAATCCTGAACTGGTTAATGTAACAGATCCTATTGTTTCACTGTTGGGCAATGGATTAGGGCTATAGGTAAATTCTGTACCTAAAGGTATGTAGGTAACGCCTTGTGTTTTAGCAAAACTATTTGCAGTTATGGACAATGGTGCTTGCGTTACGGACAAAGTACCATTTACATAGCTAATATTGTAATTTGACTGTGTACCACTACCTCCAGTAGCAGTAGAAGGGGTTATTGAAGAGGTAGTACCAGCAGATGATGTAGCTGTTAATGCAGCAGCATTGTTATAGGTAAGGGTAACCGTACCAATGGTTTCGCCATTTTGCATAGAACCTCCGCTAATGCTAAATGCCGAAGAACCAGTTACAGGAGTACTTTGAGTAGTACCATAAACTTTATTCTGGTTATTGGCAGTAATAGTAATATTGGCCTGATTTACCGTAAGGTTTGCTGTGTTGTAGCTAATAGTATAGTTACTAGCCGAACCCGGTGAAAGAGTTAAGGCACTAGGGGTAATTAGATAAGTACTACCACCAGGAGCTGCAGTAGCAGTAGCCAAATTTCCGGCTATTGATCCCGAACCTGTACCATAACCCAAGGTTACACCATTAACAGCATCGGAGTTTTGCAAACCACTTACGGTTATATATGTATTAAACGAACTACTTACAGAAGTAGGAGCAGTTTGTCCATACGTTTTACTTTGAGCAACCGCTGTTACGGATAAAGATTTTTTATTTACCTGATTATAAGTACCACCCGAACTACTCAATACTATACTAGATGTAACTGTACCACTATTGCCACTAAGACTTATTGTGGCACCGTCATAGTTTCCTGCAGCAGCAGATGATGATGTTCCATCTAATCGGTAAGACAATGCACCACCCGAACTGGAAAAAGTTGTTAATGGCGAACTGTTTGTATACCAGTTTGTATTATCCGAAGAAACCTGAATACCTACCGGAGGTGTTACCGTTATAGTACCGCTAATTCCAGAAGTACTGATATTTTGGTTTAAGGCAACGCCTGCAGTACCATAAGTGGTACTAGCTAAATTAATACCAGAAGGGGTAGTTGGAGTAATAGATCCTGAGCTAACTGTAATGGAGAAACTAATAGGGGCACTTATTTTATCACCATAACTTGCATAAGCTGTTACAGTTGCAGTTCCATTACCAGTAGCGGTAAATGATATAGTACCTGTACCAGAACCATTATTTAAACCTCCAATATTACTTCCTGAAACTATCCAGTTTACTGTTGTATTAGCAGCTGAACTAATAGTAATACTTTGAGCCCCTAAAGCATTATAAGTTTTATTACCAGGACTTGCAATGCTTATTGCTGTGGCAAGAGGTACAAAAGCAATTCCTCTAAAGGCTTGTTTTGTTAAAGTATTATTGATAAGGGTAGTAGGTGTACCAGATAAAGTACTAGTATTAGCCGAAGCATCAGAAAAGCTATATAAATAATTAGAAGTACCCCCAGAACCAGAACCTGTAATATAAAGGTTTACTGTTGTTCCTGAAACTTTACCGGTAATTCCATAAAGATTGCTTAAGGAAATAGTTCCTTTTGATGTCCATCCACTACTATAAGTATATTTTGCAATAGTTCCAGCAGTTGCATCTACATAATAAATTACAGGTGTACCAGCTACTACTAAATAAACATACCCATTTATACCAGTAGCAGAAGTAGGTAAGCTACTTAGATTGGTAATTGTCTGCGAAGAAGTTGTTGGTAACCCTGTACCTACTGAACCAATTGTTATAGAGTTAGTTTGTGTAGATGTATACAATTGATATTGGGAATTTATATAATCGTAGTATATATTTATGTTTCTATTATCAGTAACAGTTGAGTTTAATTGTGTAGATGTTGAAGCTGTACCTCCACCAGCTGTACTTGAAACATATCTTAAACCACTTGATGCACCACTCAACCATAAATGAGTACCATCATCAGTCACAGCTCCTCTTGGATTATTGCCACTGGCAAATTCAGATGTATTACTAAAGAAAACTGATGTATTAATAGCAGGAACAGAACTTACTACGCCAGCAACTCTGCTTACCTGCCCATTTGTAGATCCGGACAAAGATGAAGTATAAGTAGAGGCATATCCTGTTAATCCAATATATCTGCAGTCCTTTGATAAAGTTAATTGCCCTTCACTAGTTGCAGTACCACTTGCATATAATGCTTTATTATTACCATTAGCAAAAGTTGGCATTGCAACTGATTGAACTAATGTGCCTGAAGTATTATATTCATCCAAATAAACTACATTACCTGTATTTAATAATGGAGACACACCATCTCCCGTTCTATAAACTGCCAAATTTCCTGGGGTAAAAGAAGATGTTGCAGGGTTGCCCTGAACTGTCACGTTATCTAAAACAAATGTTCTATTAGTAGACCCAACAGTAATTATTATTTTAATCATTAACTGAGAAATATTATCAAAAGCCCCATTTGAAGGAGTTATTTTTATATAACCAGGAGCAGTTGCATCATTACCAGCTTGGCAAGTATATGTAGTACCAGATGAAGTAATATAAGTTGGATTATTATCATAAGCCCAATAGGCACTAGAATAGCCTGTTACTTTATACCAAGAGGTATAGTTACTACCACCATTTACACTAACTTGAATATCAAAATTGTCAGATCCAGACCATCCTGTATTATTACTAGCTATAAAATCTTCTAGTGAAATTGATACGCCTGTATATCCAGTAGTATTTATTGTTGTTGATGTTAGTGTAGAGTTAACGTTAGTAGTATAAGCATAAGTGTTGCTACCACTCGAAGCTCCATACCCAATATAAGTTCCACTAGTAGGTCTGTTACCACTCGAAATAAGAGTACTTACAGTACCATTAGCTAAACCTTTACCACTAGATAAAGCACTTTGGGTAAATCCAATTGAATTTGTTCCACCTGAAGGTTCAAAATTATCAAAAGCAATTACCGTCTGCCCCCAACTCTTTCCTCCTATCAAAAGAGAAACTAGTAGAAACAAAACTACAGGCAACTTTTGCAGCAAACCCTTAAAACCCTTGTAACCATTACTGTTTAGCTTAACGCTATTGGTAAAAATATTCATCATAAAAAACCTTTTTTATACTAATAAGGATATATTTTATACGGCTATATCGTTCCGGTTCTCGTATGGCGTGCAGATCGTTTCGTTCAAAACGGCAATCATAAATATTGGATTTCAACCAGTAGCATCCTTTATTACAATGGCAACAAATAATGCTACTTTCAAGGGGCAAACGTAGCCCACTAATGTTAAACCAATATTAAGGGAATATTAATTTTAGGCTATTGTGGTAATTATAACAAATCAAATTAGCATCAATCGTTCAAAAGAATTATTATTAATAAAAGCTTTTAAGATTATTCATTTGGGTTTATCCACCACAATCCACAGCAATTAACGGGCAATACACAATCAACTACCTCGCTGCAGAGCTAACGAGGTATTGAATACATCTGTTTAGTTTACTCGAAGCAGCGCTTCGGGGAATTGAACCCATAGAGATTAAATTTTAATACTAAATACTTAAACTTTCAATGGTAAAATACAGTAGAATTAACTTTAATATGAAATGCTAATTTGATAATGTGATAATGAATACAACTTTAAATGCAAAAACTAAAGTCAATTATACAATTGAACTATTTAATGGCATCCGAATTATTTACTGCTATTTCTTATCTAACACATAAATACAGTTTATGTAATACAGAATAGCTATATATTTGTCAGTAACATACAAAAAGTAATGCCTGAGATTTGTAGGTTTTTTGGAATAATAATCAGAATGTATTTCGGAGATCATAATCCGCCACATTTTCATGCAATTTATCAGGAATCTACTGCGGAATATGATATTAATACGCTGGGTATTATCAGAGGAGAATTACCAGCAAGGGCACATGCATTGGTATTAGAATGGGCATTTTTACATAGAACTGAATTGCTTGAAGATTGGCAACTAGCAATTGAAATGAAAGAAATTAAAAAAATTGAACCATTAAATTAAAGATTTAAGTATGAATAAAATTGTTGCTTTTACTCTTTTGAATCAATTTAACATCAAGATTCAGTTTCAAGATGGCGAAACGAAGATTATTGACTTTAGTCCACTAATAGGCAAGGGAATAAGTGCTAAATTATTAGATGCTTCTTTTTTTGAAAAAGTAACAATAGATGATGGCGGCGGTTTAGAGTGGCCAAATGGAATGGATTTCTGTCCAAACTTTCTAAAAGATTACGCTTCAAAATCGGCAATACTTTTAGAAAAATAACCGAGAAGGGAAAGTTATTTACTAATTCAAGGTTTTTAATTGTTTTGTACATTGCTTTAAAAAAAAGGAATATGGGGCAAGCAGAAAAAATACAAAATACGTCAAACCCTTCTTTACTAAGGCTGATTTTAAACGAAGTAGATTTGATGAACGAAGTGGATAAGAAGG
>Ga0208621_1000295_pt1 | contig 13189 bp, 18 predicted proteins | sample CryBogCBH26May08_FD_184617 | JGI IMG/M metagenome (GOLD analysis project Ga0208621, IMG submission 184617) | Freshwater microbial communities from Crystal Bog, Wisconsin, USA - CBH26May08 (SPAdes) (version 2) | ecosystem: Environmental > Aquatic > Freshwater > Lake | place: Crystal Bog... | reverse complement strand
ACCAGAGTCAGAAATAATACCGAATGTAACTCCGTTATCAATCTGAAACTTAGCTTCCTCACTTAAACGACCTGTAGTGGGATCTTTAAGTAAACTCTCACGCTTTAAACCGCCCTTTGTCTTAAGAAAAGACTCAAGACTATGCATTGGTTTATTGCTAAGGAAATTAGCTACGTTCAATGTACCATAGTGAAACAATGAAAAACCAACAGCGATACGTTTAATAGCTCCTGACAATGTTGCAGCTGTTTTAAGAATAACACCCGGATCATTGCTACCTATTAAATGTTTTACAGCATCATAGATATCAGGATGAACAGCATAGTTCTCATACAAACCACCACCTTTAACTGGCTTATAATTAGGTGGAATCTTTTCAGCTCCACCAATCTCCATCAATACAGGAAGACCACTAACACGAGTCTTCTTCATTGCATTAAGTTTATTAGTATCTCTAATAGCTTTCTTTACAGACTCAGCATACAATCTAAAAGATTCAGCAAGATCTGTAGTCTTAAATTTAAGATCATGTTTGTCCATAATCTTTTTAAGTTCACCAAAGTCTGTTACAGTACGTGTCTTACCATGCTTAGTAGTAGGCTGTAATGAGGGATAGGCATTACCAATCTCTTTCATAACAGCTGCTTTTTGTTCTGGTGTAAGGTTCTCCATATCAATATGCCGAGCAGCATAGTTTTCGATATAACCTTTAATGACACCAACGTTATTAGCAGCTTTGTAAATCTCATCCATAACTTTATTATGAAAGTCATATAACTTCTTAGCAGCACCAGTAAGTTCACCACCCTTATTCTCTTGAATAGCTTCCCATACTCGTTCACGACCAGCCTTATCAGGCATGATCTCTTCCATTTTAAGAGCATCAAAGTGAGTCATAAGACCATCTTTAATCTCTGAACGAACAAGAACACCAAGAGTATCTTTAAGATCTTCTGCCCACTTAGCAAACTTAGTTGGCTCTTCTTTAACAATACCAGAAATCTTTTCTAAACCAAGACTCTTAGGTGCTTTTAAAGCACGTCCTTTAATATCAGTCACAAGCTCAGGAAGATCAAATGCTTTACTAATCTTTTGCATGTGAGCATCAGTAGCTGCATCAACAAGTTCTTCACGAACTTGCTCCTCAGTACGGACTTTCTTTTCCTTTATTTGGAAACGAGGATCACCAGAATCACGAAGGTCACCACTATGTAATCCTTCATCAGCAAAATCTAGCTTCTTACCTTTTGCTACTTGACCAGTTTCTTGAGCTCTAGTAAGGGCATCTTTACGTTCAAGGAAGTTACCATCAGCATCAATGAACCCCTGTTCATGTGTGTCTTTAGTTTCAGCTTTCCGGGCTTCATCATGCTTAGGACCCATGCGTTCAACTTTACCAGTCTTTTTATCACGGATCGCTGTCTCAGTAAGTGCAGCTGGCTTTGCCTCTTCAGCTTTTTCAGCTTGAGCATACTGCTCTTCTTTACGAGCACGATACTCATTAACATAAGCTTCGCTAGGTTTACCTTCAGTAAGAACTTCATGAGCCTTACCCATTACTTTAGGAGTAAGAATAGCTACAATGTTATCCACAGCAAACCGAGTAGCTGCTGGTGCAATACCAATCTTAGCTCCTTGTTCTTGTAAAGCTTCTTGTCCTGCTTGATAAAGCTTAGAAACAGGATCAAAAGCATGACCAATCATTGTTGGATCAGCGCCCATTGCTGTAGCAGCCCTACCAGCTAAACCAGTAAGAGCATCCATATGAAACTCTTTAGTATACTTATCGGCAAAGACTTCAGCCTTTTTAATGGACTTTTCACTACCAGCTTTATCAACACCAGTGAAGGTTTCCTTAACAATACCAACGCCCGTTAAAGCGGTCCTAGAGGCCCACTCAGGCAGACCAGTGGCTAGGTCTACCACAGAAGCAACAGTGCCTGCTATGGCGCTTATAGGGTGCTTCTTGAGCCTATCCCAGCTATAGTGTCCTTCAGCATCCGCTTTACCCTCGTCACGCCACTCTTTAGGAGTAACAGGATCGCCTTTAAGTTTACCAAAGAATGTACGTTCTTGACCATATGGTTGAACGACTTTCTTATCTAGCATGTCTTTTCCAACATTCATGCCATCAACTTCAACAGACGCTACAAACCTACCATAAGGATCAGCTTTTAAACCAGACAATGAAATCTTCTTACCGCCAATGCGATTAGATAATTCTTTAGTTGCTTCATCACCACCAGCTTGAGCACCACGTTTATCGTGTGATATTTCAGGAGCATCAATCTCAGCAATACGAATAGACTTAATTCGACCAGAAGGAAGACGTACCTTAGCCGTGTCACCATCAAGCACTTCAAGCACCTCAGCCTGAATACCACCTGCTTTAGCTTTAACTGGACCAGAGAATGTTGATTTAGATTCTGTAGATGTTTCTGTAGAAGGTCCTGTAAAGGTACCAGTTGATGCTGCAGTTACTTGTGCAGGTCCTTCAAACGTTGCCATGTGACTTCCTTTTATAGTTCAGATTCTAATACTTCTTTACCAGTTTTTGGATCAACAAACTTAAGCTGTGTACCAGACATACCAGAAAGGACTAAACCTTTCTTTTGTGCTTTGGCAATAGCCTCATCAGTCTTTGCTTTTCCTTTAGCAGAAATAGCCTTTTGTTTAGCTTGCTCTGCCTTACGTTTCTGCCTAATATTATAATCATTACGAATGGCATTACGTTCCTGAACACCAGTAGCTTTAGCCAGATCTGCAGTCAACTGCTCTTCGTCAGTCAATTCTTTTTTAGCTTCTGGTTTAGCTTGTTCTTTAGGTTCTTCTTTTAAAGAACTTTTAGCACCACCTAAAATCTTATCAGCTGCACCTGGACCATAGTGACTATCAAACTCTTCTTTCTGACCCTTAGTTAATTTACCTTCTTTATTAAGGGACATTAACTTATTCTTGTCAACATCAGTAACAGAAGCTACATCAGGTTTAGTTGGAGCAGCTTCAGGTTTTCTTAAACTGGCAGTGTCCTCTTCATAGTCAGCTTCAGCTTGTGTGATCAATTGATCTTTTGCAGCCTTATCAAACTTCTTAGGATCAAGGTTACGTATTCTACGCTTCTCAGCAGTAAGTGTATCTTGTGCTTTTTCAAGTCGACCCTGTGTATGTTCCTCAACCTTCTCTGCTTTCTTTTCAGCAGGAGTAAGTTTACCAGAAGCATTCTTAGCTTGATTACTTTCATTTTTAATATTGTGTCGTTTTGTTTCTTGAAACTTCTCTTGCTCAAGAGCATCATGTGCAATCTTAGATTTTACATCTAACTGCTCTTTGTAACTAAGAGTTTTCTTACCAAATGCTTCAATAAAAACTGGAACTTGTTCATCAGTTAATTTGTTAATAGCACCAGAGTACTCAAGCTTTTCTGCCTCAGATAATCTTTTATCAGCTGCTGCTCTATTAACACGACCAAGAAGATCTTCTTTAGTCTTGCTACCTTGTAAGTCTTGGTACAAAGCCTCTACTTCACCTTGATGAACTTTAAGTTCACTGATGTGTTGCTTAAGTGCTTCACCTTTAAACTCATTAGCTTGCTTAAGAAACTTATCTGCTACACGAGTGTTACCAGATTGCATAGCCATCTGGCCAGCCTTCTGGTAGGTAGTAAATAGATCAGCACCAGGACCTGATTCAGCTTGAGCCTGTTTAAGATCACGATCGGCAACAATAGTATCGCCTATAGCTTGACCACTTTCAAATCCACCCGCAAAGGCTTGCGCTAAGTTTGCCATATATTATTCCCGGTTAAAGTGCTGCTAATAGTGATAATGCTTCGGCAGTACCACCACCACCCATTGAACTTCCAATTAAATCTACACCACCCCCAGCAGCACCCATACCACTGAACAAACCAGCAGAGTTAGCACCACCAAGCGCCATACCAACTAAACCAATACCTGATTGTGCATTCTGATTCTGTGCATTATAAGCCATTTGAGAACTCTGTGTTTGTGCACTAGCTGCACCAGAAGGTGTTTGGGTAGTAGCACCAGACAATGCTCCAAGATTACCAATCATCTGTTGATAATAACTGCTAAATGTATTCTGACCCATACTCTGAAGAGCATTAGCTTGTGCACCAGATTGAAGAGTACCACCAGCAGCACCAGCTGCTTGTTGAGCTGCTACCCCTTGTTGTAGTTGTTGTTGATAACCAGCTGAGCTTAATGCACTGCTTGGGTTATTAACTAAATCCATTAACTGATTACCAGCCTGAGTACGGCCGCCAATTGCACCGTACGGATCTGTTTGAATTTGAGGTAATGGAGCTGGAGCAGCAGTACTCTGACTACCACCACCACCACCACCACCAAATATTGCATTGACTATGCCACCCATATTAATTCCTTTTTATATATATTTACTGAAGAGTTTTTCTACGAACTGATATCCAAGGTATTCAAATAACTTTGAGTTATCTATATGTACCTTAGTAGTACCTAGCATTTTATTTACACCAATAGACTTCATATGTTGTTCAGCAAACTGAAACATACGAATACCAGTCCGTCCTTTTCTGTATTCCTTACGAAGGAAGTATATATCTTCGTAGGCTGTGACGCATGATTTTACATGTAAGTGTTTACTAACAATGTAGAACATGTAACCAATAAGCTTATCTGTTTTACGACAAGTAATAACATGTAACATACCAGCTTGTTCAAGAGCAAAGTATTGAGTCCAGTCAGGGTCTAGTTTAAAACCACCGCTAACCTCTTGCTCTATTTCTTTATAGTGCTCAGGGTATATAACCCGCAGCTCTGGAAGAACGTCAGAGTATTGCTCGACTTGATACGTTACCATCTATCTTACCCTTGCTGTGCTGGTTGTCCTACATTCTCTAACTCACCAATATCAAAGTCTATCTCAGCAGCTTCAAGTCGTATTGGTTGGTTGTCAGTACATAAAAACTCCCAAGCACGTCGACGGCTTGCGCCTGCTTGACGTACTTGTGGACGTTCATTATTAAGGTTTACTTGTCTATAGTTTGACCATGTTTTATAGTCATCACTAGTATGTCTTATATTCATTGTAGCAGGAATCTTATCACCTACAATCTCAATGCGATGATAAAACTTACGCTTAGTAGTTCCACTATCCATAATAGGGGTTACTGCTCTATAGTAGATTGGAGCACCATTATCATTGTAATATGTGTCCGACATTGTGTACAGCGTACCATTGTCATCATCTAACAAAAAGTATGTTTCCCCAACACCAGCAAAATAACTAGGCCGGAAATACTGTTCTGCATATATGCCGTTAACGCCGGAATCACTATCACCTACAGCATACATAGTCCACTGATACCACTGCTTCTCATTAAGATCATACACAAGTGTTTGATTAAGATCTGCTAATGTAAGAATGTAAAAGGTATGACCATTAATTCGTAATGGGTATGCAATGACATCAGTAAGAGTGCTGTTGTTTAGAATACGATCAATGAATGGTGTTGATATCTTTGACGGTGATACACCCATGATAGAGTATACCGATGGTCCCTGCTCTTTAGCAGTACCAATCCAGACTGTTGTTTGTTCAAACGAACAGATAGAATCTCCGTTAGCACATCCTAATTCAATATGATACGGTGTTGCAATTGCAAGGGGAGAGCCTGGATATGAACCAGCATCATAATAGAAGTCTGTTGACCACTGACCAAAAGCTAATACATAGTTAAGATGTTTAACAATCCCAACTAACCCATCGGGTTCTGCTTCTGCTGTAATAAAATTAAGGGCATTCCATACTGTAGGGTTATTAGGATCAGATGTATATATCTCACCATTAGTACCACCAATAATAGTATAAGTATCTAGATAAATAGCACCTGTTGCATAAGGACCTGCAGGGAATCCAACATCAACGACCTCAGCAAAGACGCCTGTAGCTGGATTGTATGTGTAACCATTTACTTGATTCTGTACAAACAAGTATGTGTTGTTAAGTGTGCTATTAAAATAACACTGTTGTACTATACCACCTATAGTACCAGTCATAGTACCAATAGTAGTTACAGCATAAGTTGTAGGATTAATCTTATATAAAACGTTATTCACAGCAGCAAATAACGAACCATTAAAGTTATATAACCCCTGTCCCTGTGCATTGGCAAGTGTTGCACCAGTATCTTTTATACCTGGGCGTTTAATAAACTCTCGCTTCTGTCCTACTGTCTCAAAGTAACCATTGACACACTTAGAATCCTTTGCCAAGGTACCATCACGAGTCTCTATTGGTTGTGCTAAAGGTAGTCTTGCAATTGGCATAGTATCCTATTATGGTATGTTGTTAGAAGATGGTCTACCCATTCTCATGTCAGGTTGGAAGAATGTAGAGTACGACTCAACATCCCATCCTTCTAATTCTTCTTTGTACATTTTAGCACGCACAGCAATCTCTTGACGATGATTACCTGGCACACTATATTCAATAGCTAGTTGGTCAGCAAGGTTCCATACCAATACATTCATCCACTCAGTGGGAAAGTCTGGAATAGCTTGTGCTGTATTAATGTCAGCCATTGGTTGTTGGCAAACAAAGTGTAGTTCAAATGTAGCAGCTGCATTACTGTCAGGTGTTACATACAAATACATGTTACCAGTATTTTGTCTTACTTCATAAAACAAACTGTTAGGAGTTCCAGTACTGAACTTAGAGCCTAACATGTTGTATTCTTGTTTACTTAATAACTGTATCTGCACATCATCAATAGCTGGACTAACAGTGTTGTTACGTAACCAACCCTGAATAACTTTAAGAGGTTTGTCAGTATTAAGATCTACAGCACCTGTACTAGATGGACCAATAACATACTCAGTCTGTCCAGCAACAAGTGGTAATATTAATTCGTTAGTCTTCCATATCTTTAAACCAGATGTTGCCATCTGTTTAATAAATAAGTTAAGAGCTAGTGATGCATTAGCTACTGTAGCTGCATCAGGAGTGTCGCCAAGTTCCAATACACCAAGCTTGCGTAATGCTAACTGGATAATCTGATCACGGCTTACTGTAAAGGTTGTAGACATTTAGCCTCCAAATAATAGTTTAATTGAACGATCAAGTCCAAGGGACTGTGTTACAACAACAGCAAGAGCTCCAATGGCAATATACTTAATCTGTGCTAGACTCTTTTCTATACTTGCCATAGCTTTTGACAGATCAGTAGCAGACTTGCGAAGCTCTTTAATATCATCTTCATGGTTGTCTGTTTTAATCTCCAGACGTACTACTCTATTTTCTATAGCTTCATTAATCATACTAGCCTACCAATGCTTTCATTTCATCTTGGGTTAAACCTAACGCAGCTAATTTAGCTAGTGCAGAAGCCTTTGCAGTTATTGGGGCTTGAATTGCATCAATGATTGCTTGTTTCTTAACTTCATTAACCACAACTTTGCAATCTATTAATTCCCAAGCATTAAAATATGTATTGTCAACAGGAAGCTCGCTATCATCAATAATAATTGCTCCAGCAGGACAGTCTTTAGCTAATACTTCTTCAATAGAAAGTTCACCAGTAGGATAACAAACAGCTACTTGACTATTTAATGTGTAAATAATTACTTGTGACATTATTATTCCTTATGAACTAAATATTGCAACAGAAACTAATGAAGCATCAAAACCAGTAAAACCAGAATTTTGAGTTGTTACATAGCAAGTAGAGCTTGTTCTAGTTTGGTCTTGGTCCTCTGCAAAAATAGCAATCGTAGTAGCGGGTGTGCCTTTTGCTGAACCGCATAGCGAATAACCAGTATTTGCCATAGCCGTTGTTAAATTAATTGTCCAATGCCCTGTGCTTGCTCTTGTCACACTTGAAATATTGTAACTACCATTTATTGCAGCCGAAGAACCAGTAAAATTTACCCATGCTCTACATAATCCAAAACCAGTAGATGTAGAGGTGCTTACCATTGCCTTTGTTACTGAACCAGTAGTCAAAGCAGTAGTTTGAATAGTTGTATCAGGGAATGTAGCACCATTAGTGCCGTCTACGATAAATGTCATACTGTCACCTCATCTGCTGGGTCTGGGGTGTTACCCTCGGATACCCATTTTAGGTAGGCTCTTTGTTTGTGCGATGCTTGCATTTTCATCCTAGTTTCCATAGAGTGTTTCTTTCCGTGCATATGATTTAAAGCACCAACTTGTGCTTGTCCAATTTTGTTACGAGTTTCTTCTGATTGTTGCCATCCAGTACCACGAGTAGCAATACCTTTTTTACCTTCAGATACCTTGCGTTTAAACTCATCGTCATAAACTCTGCCAACTTGTGCAGCACTAATCTTGGCTTTTGTGGCATCGCTGACTTTAGTTCCCAGTTTTGCTTGGCGAAGTTTCTCACGATGTTCAGGTGTAAATTCTGGAATATTAGGCTTGTTAGCCATTTGAATGACTACTTGCTTAGAATATTCCTCACGAGTCATAGAATAGGTCTTAGACCCGATTTTGCCGTATTTACCTGTAGCACTCATCATAAAGTAAGCACGAGCCATAGAGCCACCATAAGCCTTCCAAAGCATACGATGAGCAATGAAATGCTGTCTAGGTGTCAAAGCAATAAGATTGTCTTTCTTGTTTGAACCGCCATGACTGCGTGGCACGATATGATGCTTTTCAGAATAGCCATCAATCACCTGACTTTTTAGGCTGTCAATAAACTTCATATAGCGAAGGTATTGGAGTTGGCTTTTCAAGATAGCTTGGCAATAATAGCGTTGACTTCATCTTGTGTTGGTACTGTGCCACCATCAGGTGCTTCAGGAATATTGCCATCTTTCAACCACTTACAAAATTCAGTTGCATCGGAATTGGCTGGGTCGAATGGGATGCAAGCGTTGTCGGATAGACGGACTATATTTTGACCGAATAAAGTATTCATTAATTTATACATGGTTATAACTCCGCACTTAATGTAAGAGATGTTCCTGCATACCCAGAACCATTAACTGATTGATATATGGAAGTTGTAGATAAAACGTTAAAAGTTCCATTGGTTGAGGTTATTGTTGGACTTGCCCTCATCGAAACGGGGAGGTTGACAAAAGCTGCGATATTAATAACAACAGGAACTGCAATCCCTGTGGTTGCTTGATAATACCTCTGACACAAAGCTAACTCAGTTCCATACTGTCTATACTCAAATCCAGTAGCACTACTTCCTACTTCTAGCTGAACACCAGTAATGTAGAAGGTTGCTCCGCTTGTTCCTACTACGGATGTTGCACCTGTGGCTGAAATATAATTTCCCGCAGACCACGCTCCAGCAGTTCCGTTATAAGTGCTTCCAACACCCAGTCCCCAACTTACATATACTCCAACACCATTAGTAGCTCCTACCCAAGTCCCTGTAGTATCACCAGCAATAGTTACTGAAATGTTAGTCCAAGTATTAGCTACTGGAATTGAAAAAGTAAATGGGTAAGAACGATTTGATGCACTATTTCTCAATGCTCCACCAAAAGTTCCTGTTAGGCTTGAATACACTGGAAAAGATAATGTAATAGTTTTAGCGTTAGCAGTTCCCCAAGCTAAATCGGCAGTATTAAATCCTTCGATAGCTTGGTCAATCCAGTAAGCATCGCCAGCAGATACTACATATGCAGAAGATGATGTAACTCCTAAATAATTGCTAAATCCTACAGGTGGGGTTACAGAACCTTGATTTTGTTGAGCAGTTAATTTACCAGTTGTTGTTTGATTTACACGAAATCTATCTAATGTATATCCATTAGGTGTTGCAATAGAAGCACCAGCGTTCCTCTGGTCAATCACCATCGCACCATTAATAATTCTATTCTTCATAGTAGAAGCGTTACCAGCACCTAGTACACCACCTTGGGTGGATGTAGTTACTGTGTCTACATTTATTGTTCCGTATGCCATTATTTAACTCCTAATTGATTTAATGGAGTTTCAACCACTGGTCTATTTGCAATAATAGCATCAGCTTCTTCTTGTGTAATAGGTGTTTTATCTCCTATTAAATGGTCTTGTGAGCCATCTAATTCGTAAGCAAAAATTTGATTATCTTCTGTTTTAAATAGTTTCATTATCTTAATTCCGCCCAAGTTACTAAAGTTAATGTTCCACCGTTTGTGGTTGTTACATATGTTGCACCATTAGGAACAATTAACGATATTCCACAAGCTGTTCCTACAACTGCCACAGATGCTGCATATACAGTTACTCCATTAATTATTAATCCTTGAACTGTAGAAGCCGTATTACACGTTGCAGTAATTGCTACTGCAATTGGTTTTCCTGTTGAATTAGTATATGTAGTTCCAATAGCTCTTGATCCAGTAACCACTTGCCATGTTTGACCAACTCCAATAACATCAGAAGTTAATGCTACAGTGCCTGTAGCATCAGGCAGCGTAGCAGTTTGGTTTGAATTGGTTACAGGAGCAGCCAAGGTCATAGACCCTGTGCCACTAGCTGAACCTGAAGGTATTAAAGAACTCATAGAACCACCAATCTTTGACCTGAGGGTACAGTTAATGTAACGCCACTGTTTACGGTAAGTGGGCCAACCACAACAGCGTTCTTACCAGAAGTTATTGTATAGTTTGCTGTAACAGTAGTACTGTTCTCAAAGAACACTTGATCACTGTTACCACCACGAGCAGAGCCAGAAGTTAATGCAGACATCTCAGCAGCTACAATACGTAGTTCGACTTTATCACTAGTAGCAAATGTTTGAGCACTAGTGCCATCTTGTCCACGTACAATAGTAAATGTATCTGTAGACCGTGCAGTTACTTTAACTATTTCACGGACTGTACCAGCCGTGTTTTCTAATGTAACATAAAAGTAATCTGTACCAGTAGGACTTGGAAACAAGCCACCAGTAGCAGAGGCTACTGTTAATGAGGTAACACTATTGTTAATCCCCGATGCTAGCGTAGTCGCTGCATTATTTGTATATAAAGCTGACATGTATTTATTATCCTAATGGTTTATTATTTAGAGGAGCACCATCTAATTGACGATTGTTACTAGCAAAGAACGGTCTCTTAGCTGCATCAATTATAGCTGTTGACACACTAGTAATTGCCAATATAATCTTTGGCACCGGTATAACTCGTGTTAGTAGTGTTACTACTGATTGTGTCCATCCTTGTATTAGTTCACTGTAACTAAACTTAACAAAGACATCACCTTGCTCTGGTCTTGTAAATGGTGGTGCTTGGTAATCTGCTACACCTCGCACAAAGTCTTGTGGTTGCCTGGGTTCCCAGCATTGCTCATCAACCATGAAACCATCCCAGCGTTGACGAAGCTCACCCGCTTTAACAAGACGACCGCACGACTCGCAGATGCAATTCCAACTACCCCTGATATAGTTTGATTGATAACTCATAGGTTACACCAAACTAGCATCGTATACTGGAAGATCACCAACCCCAACATATGTATTACCTTGTGATGTTGTAATAGTCATTTCAAGACGGTACGTAACTTCACTAATGCCATTAGCTACTCTCTGTGATGCTGTCTTGTTAACAACAACCGGAGCACCAATTAAGATAGTGGATGGTGTAGGATCAACACCATTCATAACAATAACAGAACACGATGAAGTTGAAATAGTCTCGGAAGGTGAAAGTACCTGGGAGAAGTCGAAAGTAAATAATTCACTTTCTGTAGTAATCTTATATGAGAACGATTCAGCCATTTGGTTTCCGTACTAGTAGTGTTCTGATTTTAACAATGTTAACCAGTAGTTTTCTGGTCTGTACAATAAAGGTATATTTAGCTATAGCACCAAACTTCTTAACAAACTCAGCTACTAAACTAAATAGTACAATAACATTAAGTGCAATTAATTTATTCATTGCTTTAACTATTGTTGCTACGCTAGTAGTTAGTGTTGATAAGTTCATAGATAATCCTTTATACATATTAGGTACTATAGTACTTGCGATTGTTAGAAATCTATAAAAGAAGAAATGTACAACAATTGAAATTGTACTAGTTACTGCTTTGGTAATAATCTTATTTATTGTGTTAGATAAAGTAACGGCACTTGTTGTCAGTGAGGTTAATAACTTCCCCACTCTATTAACTAATATACTTATGTTAGTAACTGCTAATGATATAGTCTTTGCTATACCACGCTTAATAGATGTAGACCCAGTTACTGAAGCTGTAATAGTTAAAAAGTAAGAAGCGAGTTCTACAATAAGAACTGCAACATGTTCACTGATAGTGCTAAATACTTTACCAATTAATCTTTGTATATAAACAGCAGATGTTGATGTTGCTATTAATATTTTATTAGGTAACCTTATTAATGTGGTTGTTATACTACTTAATATAGTTTTAGTAATACTAATTGCCTTAGCAATACTTATACTACCGGTTGAATTAATTGATAGTGTTCTAAGTAATCTTAGTATCCTAGAAATATTAGGAGTACCTGTTGCAAGGAAAGAGATACTTCTACCAACGCTTTTAACGATGGTAGAGGCACTCGAGGATAGGAACGAAAGAACCTTGTTAAAGGTATTTGAATCCGCACCGTTTAGTACCACCTTATTGATGGAACTTCCGTTTAAAGCCATAATTAACTAAACTGAACTTTAAATGTAAACTGAATTGAATCTCCAGTGTTTAAAGCAATACCAGTAAAGTCTCCTTTGACAAATAAATTGCCAGAGGTTGAAGCATCAAACAAACCAGCATTAGTAACAGTAATACCGGAACCGGCAGTGTCTGTACCTACAACTTGGAATGTATCATTTGTAGTAGACGTTGTTTGTTGAGTAACAGTACCGCTTACACGGGAACCATTTTCAGTAAACAAAGTCGTATCAGTTGCACCAGTCGTACCGGCACCAGTTCCCCAAGCAACATAGCTGGGAGTGGTACCACCACTGTTAAGGCGGCTAGTAACGATGGCACGTCCTGTATTAACTAAGAGTGTAGCCATTTTTTAATTCTCCAAATAAAACGTTTGATTGGGTTCTTGTGCCAATAATCTATAACGCCTAATTCAACTACAGTACCGTCCGCACGGATAACCGTAGCGGACAGTTGTAGTTCTCTTGCGTTGCTGTTTGCAACTTGCATTACTGAACGCCCTGTTTAACCAGTTCAAGTACTACGGAGAACACCAGTG
>Ga0208621_1000282_pt1 | contig 13911 bp, 2 predicted proteins | sample CryBogCBH26May08_FD_184617 | JGI IMG/M metagenome (GOLD analysis project Ga0208621, IMG submission 184617) | Freshwater microbial communities from Crystal Bog, Wisconsin, USA - CBH26May08 (SPAdes) (version 2) | ecosystem: Environmental > Aquatic > Freshwater > Lake | place: Crystal Bog... | reverse complement strand
CTCCATCGCCTCCTCCACTATTCGTATTTGAGGTCCACGGCCCACTTGTATCTCCAGGACCAGCTGGTGGTGTACCCTGTGCTCGACCTTGGTTCATTGCTATTGTTATTACTATTAAAGTCAGTATTGTAACTTTTAATATCTTATTCATTGTATCTTTTTTTGTTTGATAAATCAGCTGACTGGATTTATAACCACTCAGCTGATTATTATTATTATTTTGCAATCATTTCTGTTTGATATACGCTCTTACATTCTTGAGTTCTTATCGCTAACGTATACAATCCAGAACTCAATACTTTGTTCATAGTGATTGTTTCACTCGTGGAACCTGCTATATGATTGATTGCTTTACTAAATACTTCCTGACCAAGATTGTTTACCAATACTACTGTGTATTTACCCGCTGCAATATCTTGCGTTTGTACAGTAAAGGTTTTATCGGTAACCGGGTTTGGATACAAACTAATGTTACCTTTTACAGTACCTGCAATTACTGGCACTATCTTGCTTTGTTTGAATACAATACTGAAACGATCTTTATAAGAAGCTATATCTTTACTAGGCGTAAAGCTTACAGCATTCTCTACAGGTACTTCGGCATTCGTGAGTGCATCTTTGATAAATGCCTGTAAACCTGGGGCTGTAAAATTAGTAGCATCTACTTTTAATGTGTACGTAGTGTTTTCAACAACATTACCCAATTTCAAAGCAATTACATCATTTGCAGTAGGTAAGGTTGTCCCATCTATACTTAAGTCGTTGCCTGACTCATTGATAGCAATGTTTTCACCACTATTCATTAGTTTCATAGCATCTTCAGAACCTATAGATTTGCTGTTGCTATTATTGAAGTTTACTATAGCTCCATCTAAGTGAGTAGATACACCATCCACATCCTTCCATATACTAGCAGATAGCACATTTAGGGTATTCATAGCACGGAATACACCTGTTTGTGTTTGACCAGTAACCTTATTGGTTTCCTGTATCACTACTTTAGGTAAGAAACTTGATAAACCACTTGTAAGTGTTCTGTGATATACCCAGAAGCCCTGACCTGGTTGAATATTCAAATAATTAGCCCAATCGGTACTACTGCCCGTAGGATCATTTGCAACAACTGTTGTTCCATTATGATATTGAACCGTTACATAACGTTGTAATCCTGAAGTAGCATCCTGATAGTTAGGATCTAAGAAGTAATACGTATTATAAGCATTGGTTCCACTATTGTTTAATATAGAAGACCAACTTACAGGGCAAGCATAAGGATTCGCAATGAATGACCAACCTCCTGAATAACTTGGTGAAGACCCTGTTTCTACAGCATAATTGCTAGGAGCTGTTAATCCATATGTAGAGGAATAAGTACTTGATACAGTACCGCCACTGCCTATTGCATTAAAGGTAACCGTACCAGTTACTAATGTACCAGTAGCTCGTATTGTAGTAGCAGTTGGCATTGAAGATGGATTAGTACCCATATTGAAGTTTCTACCACCTCGTACCAGTGCTCTTAAACCTTGGAATGGATCAAGATTCCACCCCTTAGTTCCTAATACTGAGCCACCTGATGGATTAGAGACTGTAGAGTCTATTGCCTTCCAAGTCCCATTAGTACAACTATATAAAGAAGGGGAATTATTACCGTTAGTAGTATAATCAAATCCAAATTTCGAGCTAAAATTAGCAAAACCTGGAGTGCCATTTTTACCTGTAACAAATATACCATAAGTTGCAGCTAAAGAACCTGAACCACTTTCTTGCCAGTTGGAAAATACAGACCCTGCATTAGCAACAGAAGGTCCTAAATCGCGATAGTTTCTCTTGCCTTTAGCAATATATCTTTCTACAGTTACTTTAGTTGCAGAATAAGGAGCCGCTTGTGTACCATCTATTATTGCAGCAGTACCAGTTAAAGTAGCAAATTCAGCTGTTTTAGTAATAGTACTCTTCAGTGTTAAATGATAACCGCTAATATCTAAAGTAGCTATACTGTTACTTAAATTTAGTAAAGAAGAAATGCCTAATCCAGAACCTAAACTTACTTTTCCAGTACCACTTATTATTAAACTACCCAATAAAGTATCGGAAGCATTAGTATTTCTGAAATTCAGTGAACTTGCAACAGAACCAGATAATGTTAAACTAGAATTGGTAGACCCTACTAATAAACCAGTAGTAGCACCATAATGTAATTCGCCTGCAACAGTTAGTGACTGGTCATTTAATGAAACAGTACCTGCTTCTATATACAAATCGTGTGTAGTAGATGTTGCAGTTAAAACAGGATAATATGTTGCACCTGCTAAGATAGTTACATCAGATGTAACAGTTGGTACAGTTCCTCCAGCCCAGTTGCTTCCAGTATTCCAATCGTTAGCATGACCAGCAGTACCTCCTACCCATGTATATCCAGAAGGTGAGATAGTGAAATTATAAGCTAAAGAGGTTGCACTAGCATAATTTGTGCCTGCAGAAGCAGTTGCCACTACTTGATAGTAACTAATAGATGCACTAGTACCAATAGGGGCAGTAGCAGATGGTCCGTAAGTAGTTCCATTTATACCAGAATAACTTAATGTTGTTGAACCATCACCATTGTAAGTAATTGTAGAAGGTCCTTGATGATGACCGTTATAAACATAATCGGTAGCGCCACTTACACTAATTGTTGGAGTTGCTTGAATAATTACCCCATTAGCCACTGTGGTGTAAATAATAGTATAATTATTAGTTACGTCAGTACCTCCGGCATTATTAATAGTTAAACCAGCAGGAGTTAAAACATGAGTGGTCCCTGCGTTCGCGTTATTATATGTTTCAGAAGGAGCAACATTAACTACATCAGCACCAGCTAAAGTACCTACAGTTGGTGAAGCAGCTGCAGTAATAGTTCCGTCGTAAACTTTGGTATTGGCTACTGCAATAACAGTAACAGTTGCTTTACTGATAGTAAAATTAAAACCAATGGAAGTAGCTCCTAAGTAAGAACTATTAGAAGTAACAGTTGCTACTACCTGATAAGAACCCACATTAGTAGGTGCTGTAGCTGTTGATCCTATAATTCCAGTACCAGTATAGGTATAGGTGGGTGTAGGAGCCCCCGACAAGTTGACCGTTGCTAAAGGAGACTGTGCACTAGCGTTATAAGTAAAGGTAGACGTGCCCGTAAAAGAAACAGTAGTTGGTGTAAACACCAAATTTATCGCATTACTAGCAAATGATAAAGAGAAATTACCAGCAGGTGCATTGGTAATACCAACAACTAAAGCGGTGTTAGTAGCGTTTAGCCCACTATTGTTGTTTACCAAAGTCCAAGAATGACCTATAGTATTATCGAAAGAATTAAAGGTACCACCTACATAAAAAGTAAATTTACTAGAGGATGTAGCATTACTGGTAACATTCGCAGGAGAAAGTGCATTGATAGTAGTACCATTTACTGATACACTATCACTAGCACCACCATTAGCTGCTAAAGTTGCACCTGTTAAAGTAAGTGTTTTAGTACCTATTACTAATTTTCCAGCAGACAATGTTAGTGCATTAAACACAGAAGTATTTCCAACTAAAGTATCTGCAGTTTTTGTTCCAGAATTATTAATAGTTAAGTTGTAGTAATTAATTGTTGGTACATTTTGATTGGTAGTACTAGTAAGATTGATAGTACCATTATTTATAGTTAATACCCCAGTAGTTTTACCAGTAGCAGAAGCTAACGTAAATGGATTTGCATTATCAAAACTGATAGTATGACCATTTAAATCTAAAGATGAATTTGAATTTACAGTAAAAGAAGTGGTAGTTGAATTAACTGTATTGTATTTAAAGTCGCTTGTTAACTGATAGCTAGCGGCATTTGTACCGTCTCCTATTTTTACATTGATCAAGGCAAAAGAAGATGTAGAAGCTGTATTTACATTTATGGTTTTGGAAGTACCAATTAATTTTAAGGTATCTGCACCACTAGTTGCAGTGAATACACCATTCGAAGCAATATTAACATTACCACCCACTGCAATTGTTTTAGCTCCAGAACCTGTACTTAAAGTGAAAGTTGCGGCATTAGCTCCACCAATAATTAAATCACCACCTACACTAATTGATTTAGCTGAGGTAGACGAACTCCATGTAACAGAACCTGTGCCAGTATTCAAAATAGATAAATTACCACTAACAGTAGTTAGATTACCGCCTAAACTTACTGTGCCAGTTTGACCGTTTGAATTCCATGTAAAGTTGCCAAATGACTGACCAGTTAAACCACTTGGTACAGTAGTAGAAGTTTGTCCAGTTATATTACAATTAGAAGTTGTATTCCAAGTTGCAGTAGGAATAGTTCCAGTGTTTTCTGCATGATTGTATGTACCAGTAGCAGTAACAGACATGGTAGCACCTGTTCCCAAAGTTAGTCCGCCACTATTGCTTAAAGTTCCATTTAATGTTAAGGTAGAAGCCGATTTGATATATAAAGTGTCAGTATAATTGATTGTAACAGAACCAGTTACTGTTAGTGCTTTTGCAGTTGCTTTTGCTGCAACCGTAATATTGTTGGTAATTGCAATACTGTTAGCAGTAGAATCTGGTGCTATAGAAGAGCTAAACCAGTTTATACCATTAGGAGAAGTATTCCAGTTAGCCGCTGTAGCCCAGTTACCATCTGAAACTGTTTTAAAGTAATCTGTTGCAACATTTGAGTATGCTCCTACAGTAGTTATAGCAGTAGAAGCAGAACTAGTTCCGCTACAACCAGCAGGTGTATAGTTAATAGAAACTGTTTGAGTGCCACTTGTTAACCAAGTAACATTAATTGTAGAAGCGTTACTTATATTAGATGTATTCAATATATAATCTGTACCTGAAGTTCCTGATAATGTCCAGCTATAGTTAGATTCACCCGTTTCCGTTGTATAAGTTGCTGTAAAAGCAGGCGATGCACCCAAATAAACTGTAGGCGTAGCATAAACAAAGCTTGGGGTATTAACAGTAATAGTTACAGCATTTGAATAAGCAACAGCACAAGAACCACTGGTTGCAGCAATCCTGTACAGTGTAGAAACTGAAATTGCTGATGGACTAAAGCTTCCATCGCCGTTTACTGAACCAGAAGCAGCAACCCAAGTATTTCCATCAGTTGAAGATTGCCATTGTACAGTTCCTGTTGCAGTTGAAACTACCATAATATTTGATGGGGTACTACCTGGACAAATGCTGGCTCCAGAATAAGTAATACTCCCCCCATTTGAAGGAGGATTTACAGTAACAGTAACAGTTGATGAATAAGCAGTAGCGCATACACCACTAGTTGATGTAGCTCTAAAATAGGTAGTAGCAGTCAGTGCACCAATGGTAGCAGCTGTTAAAGTAGCAGAGGTACCTGTTACACTTGTTACACCAGTTGCAAAAGTGGGATCAGTTGATTTTTGCCAAGCAATTGTACCAGTATTGCCTGATAAAGTAAGACTTGCCGTTGGAGAATTTCCGCTACAAATTGCAGAACCAGCATAAGCTGTGGTACCTCCTACAGATGAAGAATTTACAGTAATTAGAACACTACTTGAATTTGCAGTAGCACATGTACTATTTTGAACTACCGCTCTAAAGTATGTATTTGAAGTTAATGAACCAATAGAAGCACCGCTTAAAGTGGTAGAAGTACCAGCAATGGTATTTACACCAGTAGTAAAACCGGAATTGGTTGCACTTTGCCAGTTAACTACTGAACCAGTATTCCCAGTTAGTGTTAAATTAGCAGGAGTAGATCCTGTACAAATTGTTTGCGCAGCAGCAACTGTACCACCTACGGAAGAAGACTGAACTGCTAAAGCAATAGTATTGTTGGAGGAGAAAGCTGTATTACAAGTACCATCAGTAATTTTAGTAATAGCTAAATTTTGTCCGTTATTAGCAGCATTTACATTTACACTAATAAAACTAGCAGCACCTGTTGCATCTGCATTCACACCAGTAACAGTTTGAACTGAACCACCATTGATAGTATAGCTTACAGTTAAACCACTTGTACTAGGCACTAACCCTGTTAAAGCAATTGTTGCCCCTGCACCAACACAAGCAATTCCTGTTTGTGCAACTGTGCCAAAAGTAGGTGCAACACAAGTAGGTATTAATTGAGAAGTAGTTGCAGGTGATATAGTATTATAAATTTCATCCGACAAACCACTAACTCCATTATATTCCAATACATAAACATTATAAGTATGGCCAGAAGTAAGACCAGTAATATTTACAGTATTGTTTTTACCAGCATATACTGCATAATATCCTGAAGTCCCAATTTGTATTCCAGAACCAAAAACATTATTAGCAGTGTAAGAAGTACCATTTGTTGGTGCTGACCATGAAGCAGTAGCAGCATCTCCTACAAATACAATTGAACCCTGATTGTCGTTACCACTATTAGGCCTTGTCCAATTAACAGTCATGTTACCTACTCCAACATTGGTAGTCGCATTGATACTAGCTTGACTTACAGGTGAAGTAAAAGTGAATACTACATTATCAAGATATTCAGCAGAAACTGAAGATGATTGTGGGTAAGAGAAAGTAAAAATACTATCAGTAGAAGGGGTAACAAATGTGGATCCACTGGTTACCGTGGTTGCAATAGATTTAGTATAGTTTAATACTCCATTTCCCGATAAAGTAAGATTATCAGCAGCACCAGAAACTAACCCTTGAAAAGAAATATTAACTACCCCATGTAATGAAGGTGTAACTGCATTGGCAGTAGTTGGGCTAGTAAGACCATGGTTAAATTTAAGAGTATTTGTGGTTATTGCATTTGAACTTAAAGCACATCCACCCACTGCATCATTCCATTCACCAATTGGTGTCCAGAACCCAGTAGCGGTGTAACTAGTACCTAGATTTCCACCACCAGCAGCAGTAAGTGTAGTGGAAAAAGTTTCAGTATATTGAGTACCTATAATTAAAGTACCATTTGAATAAGTAATATTATAATTGCTTAATCCTGAACCAGAAGCAGCGCTTGGAATAATATCTCCACTATAAGTACCTATTGCATCTGTTGCTGGTGATGAAGTAGTAGAAGTAAGATTATTGGTTAAAGTTACTCCCGTTACAGCATCTGTACCATACAAAGTACCACTTGTAGTAAATTGTGTAGTACCAAGAGCTAGAGTAGTATTAAATCCTTTTACCTGTGAATTAGCGGTAATAGTTAAAGGTGCCTGAGCTATGGTGAATGCTGTAGTATTTGATGCAGATGCATAATTAGCATCAGCAGCAAGATTAGCAGTTACATTGTACGTACCAGCAGCAGTTGGCTGAGTAGCACTAGCGCTATAAGAGGTAGAACCTGTACCAAGATAAGAATAAGTAATTGCGCCACCTGACCCTGAATGTGAAGCACTATTAGGTCCTTGAGCAGCAGCACTGTAGGTATAAGTAACAACTGTAGGGGTAACAGTAGAATTTGCTTTATTTATAACTAAAGTCTGTGTAGTTGATCCTGTAGTGTATTGTAGACTATTAGTTGCAGTAAATCCGTTTTGAGTTGCAGTAACATGTACCGTACCAGGTGTATGAATTACTAAATAACCACCTAAAATAGAAGCAATAGCGCTTTCGCCAGCACCTACTGAGTAAGTAATAGAAGGTGCATTTGCATCTGCAATACCGGAAGCATATAAAGATAAGTCGATATTTGGATCATTATATTTAGGCGATAAACTACTAAGATCAAAACTTACATTGATTTGATTTGGTGATAATACTGTAATAGCAGCAGAACCAGTTAAATCTGCAGCAATTGACGAACAATTGGCATCAGTTAGTGCAGTTACTGTATAAGTGTAAGTACCTGGAGTAGCAGTAGGTGCCGTAAAAGTATAAGGACTTGTTGAAATACCATTTACAGTTGTAGGAGTAACATTTACCCCATCGGTATAAGTAAGATTCCAAGGCCCTGAACCAGTAAGAGCAATTGAAATACTTGCAGAACCGTTAGATCCGCCTGTATAATCATTGAAACCACCACCACTAACAACAGCAGTAGGGCGACTATTTACCGTTAAAGATGTAGTGCCGGCAAGACTTGTACAACCATTTACTGTTTCTGTTAAACTATAAGTACCGGCTGTAGAAGCATTTGAAGGATTTTGAGAAGATGACGTAAAGCTATTAGGACCTGACCAGGAATAAGTAGCACCTGAAACAGAAGCTGTACTCAGCGTAGCACTTGAACCTGCGCATATAGGACCATTATTAGACACAGAAGGAGTAGCTGGTATTGCATTCACCTGAAAACTGTTGACAGAAACTGGAGAACCTAATGTAGTAGTACAAGCACCAGCATTTATAGCGGTAATTGCCATAGAAGTATTAGAAGAACTTAAGCCAGCAATTGTTAAGTTGGCAGTTCCAGTTCCTGATGCAGTTACTGAAGAGGAAGTATAAGAACCTGCTCCATTTAAGGTATAAGTAAATGTATTTGTAGCATTATTTACAAGACCAGTTAAACTAATAGTAGCAGTACCACCACTACAGATAGCAGCAGCCTGAGTAGCGGTAGTTAACGTATAATTAGGACATGTAGTTGTAAATGTATTTGGATTATTAGTAGCAGTAGCAGTATAATAATTCTCATCGGATTGACCAGCAATACCATTGTATTCCAATACATATACATTATAGGTAGTACCAGCTGCTAAACCAGATGCGATAGTGACAGAAGTACCTGTACCATTATAAACACAATAGTAAGAGGAAGTGCCTAATTTAGCACCAGCAGTTCCCCATGCAGTATTTGCGGTATAAGACGCACCCGCTGCAGGAGGCGTAAACTGACCTGTACCTACAAATACAATACAACCCTGATTATTTGCACCAGAATTAGGTCTTGTCCAGCTTATTGCAGCACCTGTATTGGTAATAGCAGCGCTGTTTATGTTAGTAGCTTGAGTAGTGGGTGTCAGAAATGAAAATATTATATTATCAACGTATGCAGCTGTTTGTGTAGCTGCTGTTATTCCGTAGGTAAAAGTGTAAGTGCCATTGTAGCCTGATGGAGTTACGTAAACAGTACCAGAATTGGTGGTACTTGTTGCTACAGAGGTAACACTTGACATACCAGAAGTATTGCTTAGCGTTAGATTAGCAGAGGTAGGAGTTCCTGCAATTTTGCCATCAAATGCAATAGAGCTAACGCCATATAAAGTAGGCGTAGTTGCATATGGAGTTCCAACCGCAGTGGATCTGAATTTCATAGTATTTCCTGTAATACCTGTAGTTGATAAACCAACTCCTCCATTACCAGTTGTCCAGGTGCCTAAATTAGTAGTGTAAGATGATGTAGTATAACTGGATGTTAAACTAGTAGTATTAAAACTTTCAGTGTAAGATGTTATCTGCACTACCGTTAAAATTCCTGTGTTGTATGAGATACTATAGTTAGCAGCATTAAAGGTACCACCAGTAGCAGCAGAAGGTGAAATAGTTGAAGTACTACCAATAGCATCTCCGGCAGCAATTGCACCTGAACCATAGGTTAAAGTAACAGAGCCAATAGTTTCACCATTTTTTAAACCTGAACTAGTAAATGCGGTAGAACCTGAAACAGGAGTAGCTTGAGTTGTACCAAAAGCTTTTGATGTATTAGAAGCAGTTATAGAAAGAGCAGCTTGTGTAACAGTGATAGCCCCATTAGCAGGAGAGAAACTGTAATTAGCTGCCGACATACCAGCAACTACCGGAGTAATGGTAATAGAAGCTGAGGCCGCAGCAGTTGTTGCAGTATAGTTGGTACTATATGTTGCGCTGCCGGTTATGGATACGTTGTCAGCATTATCACTTCCTACATAACCAGAAATAACAGATGAACCTGCTGCAGTAACTGTAGCAGCTGCGGTTCCATAAGTTACGTTGTTCTGATTGCTGGCAGTAACTGTTAACACCGCTTTGTTTACTGTAAAATTTCTAGTAACAGTAGCAGCCGCTGCATAAGTACTATTACCCGCCTGATCTGCAGAAATAGTAAATGTACCCACACCATTAATGGTAAGTGTTTTATTATTGGTACCAGATAAAGAAGCTATACCAGTTGGCGAAATATTAGAGATACTATAAGTAACTGGATTACCAGAAGCACCACTAGCGGAAACGCTAGCAGATAAATCAATTGCTGAAACTCCGTAAGATACGGTAGTAATTGGAGCGAAGGTAATAGATTGTCCTATTAACGATGTAACGGTTACGGTTTCAGAACCTGTAAGATCAGCACTTATAGAAGAACAATTTGCATCTGTTAAAGAGCTGATGGTATAAGTAGTCTTGGAAGAAGGTGAAACAGATTTTGACCAGGTACCAGAACCACTACCTGTAACTGTACTTGCATCGCTAAGTGTTAAAGTCCACGATCCAGAAGCCGTAATCGTTCCACTGATTGAAGTACTGTTTCCTGCAGTAATAGAAGTTCCTGAACTGGTAATAGCAGCTACAGGACGACTGTTGACCGTAATGGCTTTTGACGTAGTTGAACCACCATTTATTGCAGTTGCACAAAAGCTATTTGCTGAAGTTGATTGTACTGTATAAGTTGTATTTGCAGAAGGACTTTGAGCAGTAAAAGTAATTGGATTACCGGTTGAACCATTTGCAGTTACCCCGTTTAAAGGAGAACCTCCAGCATATAACTGATAAGTAACATTTGTTTGAGAATTATCTAATCCAATAGTCGTTGAACTACCATTACAAATTGTATTTGCAGTCGCAGTTACATTGTAAGAATTTGTTGGAGTATTACAAAAAGAGAAAGTTATTATCATTTGACCATTTCCACCAGCACCACCGTATTGTCCGTTGGTAGAAGTAGTTGAGCTGATAAATCCTCCGCTACCACCTCCTCCGGGAATTGAACCAGCAACCCCATCGGAAGATGTGGAACCAGAAGGACCAGTTGCACCATTGCCTCCACCTGTCGAGGCAACACCCGCTGAAGCACCTGCTGCAGGACTACCAGAACCAGCGTTTCCACCATTACCACCTGCACCAGCAGAGCCTTGTCCTGCAGCTCCTCCACCGCCACCGCCAATGCTTCCATTAGACGTTGCGCTTACGCCCAAAGCTCCATTACCACCCGCAAAAGTATAACTTCCACTATAGCCTGAGTTACCCGTTAAAACACCCGAAGCAGGGCCGCCAACATTAGCCACGTAAGTTGCATTTACACCACCGCCAGCTACTAATGGAGTTGTAGAAGAAAAAGTGGTAGGTCCGCCTTGACCACCTGCTGCATTAGCAGAACCTCGTCCGCCTTTTGTCCCACCCAATCCAATTGATAAATTATATGATGTTGCTGCAGTAACTGGAATTGCTGTATTTTTCACATAGTTTCCACCAGCGCCGCCGGCACCCGCTTTATCTTTAGCATTTGTAGCAGTTCCGGAACCACCTCCACCACCACCCCAGCATTCCACCTGAATGGGTGATAATATATAGGTAGGCGGCACAAAAGTTGCAGGAGCTCCAGCAGTATTACAAGTACCTACATATACAAACTTATTTCCATTACCACAATCTACTATTGTACCAGCAGTACCAGAAGGTGCACTGGTAGTAACGCCAGTACCTACTGTAGTACAAACATACATTGCAGTACCTGTGCCAGAAAGTCTAACTAATTGGCCAACAGTTGGGGTACCACCAGTGGCAAAAACAGCCACTCCTGTCGCAGGAAAGGTAACCGTTACAGTTTGTCCCCAGCTATTCGCAAAAAACAATACGCCCATTAAGAGCATTACAATACTTTTTACAGTAGCATTTGTACTGTGTAGAACCTTTTTCATACGCATAATATTTCGTTGTAATCTGTTTTTAGAAATGGTAGTAGACACAATTGTATTTTGTGCAAGCTCATTTAGTTGGTGTAAATCTTTGTTCATATTAATTAATGCAATCGTTACCAAAATGGTTATTAGATGGTAAAAATAGAAAGACAAATCCGTTTTTTTTGTACTTAATAGCAACTTTATTTACGAAATCCATTTCGTAAAACCGGTTTATAAATAAAATTTAAAGTGAATTTTAATTTTATTTATTATTTCAAAAATTTAGCTGAATAAAGATAGAAAAAAGGTACTAAGGCAACAAGGAACAGCGTAATACAAATACATGGAAGCTTGCAATAGGGAGTACAGAAGAACTACGTAAATACTGAGTAGTGTAGTGTACTCTATCGAATTTTACCACACAAGTACTTTATGGACTGGCGAGCATAATATTTTGAGGGCTGAAAAACTCCTTTTGCCGCTGCTAAATAAACTTTTCAACCATGAAAAACTACTTTTGCGGTTGCTAAATAAACTTTTCAGCCTTGAAAAACTCCTTTTGCCGCTGCTAAATAAACTTTACAACCATGAAAAACTCCTTTTGCGGTCGCTAATTAAACTTTTCAGCATTGAAAAACTCCTTTTGCCGCTGCTAAATAAACTTTACAACCATGAAAAACTCCTTTTGCCGCTGCTAAATAAACTTTTCAGCATTGAAAAACTCCTTTTGCAGTCGCTAAATAAACTTTACAACCATGAAAAACTCCTTTTGCGGTCGCTAAATAAGTGTTTCAAGGTTTTAAAACATCTTTTGGAGCCAGTACCTTATAACTTCAGTGTAGAAAATTTCTTAATTGATAGTACTGGTAAGGGTTTAATGGCTTCATTAGTGCAGCTTTTCTGTAATAGCACAAAAAAAGGCACCGCAATTGCAGTGCCCTTTTCTAGTTTAGAGACGTTTTGTTTATTGTATAATGATAGATTTAACGTTGTTTCCTTCCAAGCCATTTGCATGCAGGTAATAAACACCTGCAGGAAGTAACTTAGAGGGTAATAGTTCGAAGCTATTACTTCCGATTACACAGGTTTTATTTTGTTCTACAATAATTCGGCCTGTATTATCTGTTAAACGGAAAACAACCGACTTATTTTCTTTAGACTGCAGTTGCACTTTTATAACTCCTTTACTAGCAGGATTGGGCGATACTACCCACTGCTCTCCTATTGATGCCGTATTTACTTTAGCAACATCCATTACTACATTGTGCAAAAGATAATCTTTATCTACTGCTTCTATAGCAGTAACAGAGCCATCCAAACTAAGTGGACTGGTAGTGCTTAACCCTATTCTATTGAATAAAAGTTCCATAATAACCGTTCCATCAGCCAATGTTTTATCGTTATTGTTAGCATCATTCCATAAGAAAGTAATCTTACCTTCTTGGGAATGGGTAGTTCCTAAGTCTATATTCAGCATATTGTTGGCAATGCCTTTCCAACTTAATTTGTCAGCATCAAAATTGATGGTAAACTGCATTCCAATCATTTCTTTAAAGTTGCTAACCTTAATTGGAATCTTAATAGTATTATCTGAACTGTTGCTGATAGCATCATAGCTTAATGTAACTGCATTAATCGTATTATTATCAGGCTTTGCAACAGCTGGGTTCCAATCCCAGTTTACATCACCCAGCTTACAACCTATAAAGGTTTGATTGTTCTGTGTAACTTTTAAACCGCTATACCCCATACTATCCTTGTAAGGGAATGGATTGGTAGGATCGCTAAATTTAAAGCTACTGTCTACAAATGTCCATAAGCGTTTTTCGCCAGTGGCTGTATTATTAAAGGTAGTATCTATAGCCAATATTAAACGTTTCATATATACAATATCCAGCGTAGTTACTTTTTTGTCACCATTAATATCAGCAGCAATTAACTTGTAAGGACTATTCAATAATGTTTTTCCTAATATATGGCTTTGCATTAGTGCTATATCCAATGTAGTAACGCCATTTGCTTTTGTAATATCATTGTTTTTGCTCAACCTAATAGCATCGGTATTGCCCGCTGTTAAACAATTAAAACTAAAATTACC
>Ga0208621_1000275_pt1 | contig 14057 bp, 10 predicted proteins | sample CryBogCBH26May08_FD_184617 | JGI IMG/M metagenome (GOLD analysis project Ga0208621, IMG submission 184617) | Freshwater microbial communities from Crystal Bog, Wisconsin, USA - CBH26May08 (SPAdes) (version 2) | ecosystem: Environmental > Aquatic > Freshwater > Lake | place: Crystal Bog... | reverse complement strand
GCCCATATAACGTTCTACCTGTTCACTTGTGAGTTCTTGCAATAGAACCTGAGCGCTGTATTGCGCTATCTCTTGCAGCCAATCTTCTATCTGGTCTTTGAATTCAAATACGCGCCCTGATAAAGCTCTTTGCAAGATGTTGGCTTCAGTGGCTGTCTTGGGTCTTACTACTGTTGAGCGTGCGGCATCTTGAAGCCCAGTAACTTGTTCCCAGTCATAACGTACTGCACTGGTGTCATATACGATGGGGTCTATCTTGGGGTGACCTCTGGGAATAATCACTTGGTTTAGGGGCTTACCTTCAGTGTCAACAATGGTGATCTCACCAAATCGTGAATCAGCATGCTTCTTGATTGTTTTCTCGTTGATATCAGCTGATGCCACCCACCCCGGAATGCAAAGGTCTCGATGCTGATTAAATCTATCTCTCGCTTCGTTGTGCTCATCTTGCAGTCGTTCAGTCAGATCAACTAGGCTTGGCCCAACAAACTGACCGTCAACTACCTGGTAAGGCAATAGGAAGAATGGATACCAGCGCTCACCAGCCCTTGGTGGGGAATAAGGCTCACGTAGCCATTCAGACGCGCCCTCCACCATGGTGTAAACGCGCTGGGTAGCCCTATCCCAGATTTCCAAGACTGCGATCTGCTGATCATCACTTACCGGACTTTTGCTTGCATCCATATGCATGGAGGCTAAGCGCCTGGCTTTCTTATGTGAGGGTTCGCCTTGACCTGGTTGGTAGATCTTGGCATTGGCTAGATTCTTCTTGTACATAGCCTCAGCCTGCGAGCGCTTCATCGGTATGACTTGGCAGATCCAGTCCGCATCGGTGTAATCCCAGAATTCACAGATTGAGGGATCGATGAGCAGATTCTCGGTAAGGACTCTATCAATGACTAGACCTTCAGCAGCATTAACTTCTGAGCGCTCATATAAGGATCCGATGAGTTGGTCTAACTCTGCCCTCTTGGCATCATGATGATGACTTTGATTACCGTCATCGAGATCTTGCTCTAGCTCTTCGATAAGTAGTAGATTCTCTTGCGCATCATTAATCCGCCCTTTAATGTAAGCATCCTTGCTTGGGTCTCTTTGATACATCACTTTGAGAATTCCGAAGCTACAAGTCAATGCTGCTCTTACTGTCGACTTAGCTCGGTTTTTGAGTTGTGCGTTTTCTAAGGCTCTATTCGTTACTGCCTCTAACGTTCTACAAAAGAGCTTGAGGTCCGCGCCCGAATTTAATGGGGCTGTGGATATTTCTGGATTTCTTGCATATACATTGGGTAGTACGGCAGAGATAGTGCCGTGTATTAGATTGGCTCTTAGGCTGTAGAAGTCTTTGCTGGTTGGGTCTGCATTCCAATTAAAGCCGGCCACCGTATTGCGGTTATGCCTTACGCGCTTATGAAAGGCTGACCAGTGAGCGCGCGCATGAGTGATGCGGGCGGTCCATTTTTGTTGAAGAGCTTTGGGGTCGTGGGGCACATCCTGTTTATAAAATGCAGCCAGACATCTTGAGGATATTTTTTGAATAAATTCTTAAATGGTGCGGCATCGGGAGGAGACCTTTAATCCATTAGTAGCAAATTAACCCTGCCATCCTTGAAAGCAATCTCCTCAGCTAAAACGTAAATCAATGAGCGCATCGCCTCTTCGGCATCAGCTAACTTGATTTTTATTGGCTCGCGATTATGGGGTAATGACTTGCCCAATAATTCCCAAATAAGGGATTCGGCTAAAGCCAATTCCTCAACGTTTCTATAGCGATGAATCTCCCATTCACCCCAGGGATAGTCTTTTGATATTTGATTTAAGGAGCCACGTTTAACGCCTATGCTGACATACCCAGGCTTATCAGGATGAGTTAGCAAGCAAATGAAACCGGCGTTAGAAATCTCCATCATCTCTTCTGGAGTTCTTGCGCCCACTCCGCACTCTGGGCAGCCTTCCCCCTCCATAACCAACTTAGGTCGGGTGCGCCACTGATGGCCATTGCTACATTGAAAATCATTTCTGCCGCTGATGATACTTTTGACATGGCCCAAAAGAATAATGCCCCGCCCTACTAAACGCTTCTTCACTGTAACGTTATAAGCAGTCTCATAAGCGGGAATAGCCGATGACACTGGCCGAACTCCAGCATCCTTAGCGGCAGCCAGTCCAACACAAACCTCCGCCCAAGTCATTGTTTCAACTTCAACACCGCCCCTATAAGGAATGGCCGATTGAGGGATTTGACTCCAGAATGCTCTCTCAGCCCAATATGGATCTTCTACAGGGTGAAACTCTTTTAATTGCCACTCCTGTCCCGTTTCTTTAACAATGCGTCCAGCGGCTTTAGTCAAATCACTATTGTGTTGAGCCATTCGAACCAAAGGTTTGCGTATCGTCACCCCTATTTTGTAGAGACTTTGATGGGATGGGTGCGTGAGGACGTAGATGTAGCCGGGTTTCATTGCGCAACTATTGCAGAAGATTGATAGAGGGTTACTCCACTAAGTCTCGCTGAAAGCAAGGCTTAAGATCAAGGTGAATATAGCCTGCCTTACGCCTAAGTCCTTCGGCTGGATATTCTTTTGTAATCTGAAATGTGAATTGATCATAAGTCGTATCAGTAGGAAGACATGCTTCTGCGACCCTTGAATTGTATAAAAATAACCAAGCAAAATTAGTTACGGTCCAGTTAATTACGGCTTCATGTAATGCCCTGCTGTGACGGTCAAGTGAATTATCCTTACGCTTTAAACCTAATACGTTGAGGCAGTATCCTAAAAGTCTTGCACCCTTGAAATTTGGAAATTTTTTCAAGTATGCTATTTCATCATAAATTAATCGATCTAATTTTTTCTTAATTATTTTTCCCGCAACACCAGAAAACCTATTGAATCCAAACAAAGAGCCCCAGACCGTTGAGTACTGAATTTGCCAAGCTATGCTTGTCGGAGACTTAACTGCAGCAATAGAAAATAAGATTTCGAATATTAATTTTGAGGTGCAATCATAGAAATTTTCTCTACGAGAAATATGAAGATCCTTCTTAATGTTGCGCATATCTGAATGCACACCTACAGCATCAAGAATCTCAACAAGTTTTCCAATGAAACTGATAACAACACGAATTCTCGCGATCCGATCATCATCCCAAGAAAGAATTTCGACATCATTCAAATGGTAAGCATCAGAAATTGAGTGTTGAATTGTCATAAATGCTCTAGCCAAGCAATATGAATGCGTGTAGATGTGATCTTTGGCATAGCCCTTAGCAACCATTAAAACAATTCGACAATACGCATCTAGTTGGTCTGAGTCCCATCTTTGACTGTGGTTAATATCAGGATCTAAAAGTGAGCCAATTTCCTCAACCATCCTATAGTCACCAAATATGGCCTCTGTCAACGGCTTCATGTACCCAATTAATCCAGACTCGTATCCTTCAACCTCATGAAATAAAAAAGAGTCTCGATTAGCAAAAGCCTCACTCATAATATTTTTTGAAAATGTTTCAACTGGCAACTTATATTTTTTTGTACTTTGAATTTCCTGGAAAAGCACTAATGCCGTGGCCTGTGATGAGGCAATGACAGCCCTACAAAACTTCTTATCAGCAATCAGTAGCAATAGATCATTCGCATACAGGCCTACAGTCGAATCATTTTTAACTCCTTCAGGAGCCCTTTTCGAAATTAGCCCATGTTTTACAAGAGATGGCATAGACCTAGCAACCTCACCGGCAATCACTGGCAAATCAACAGGGGATCCTTTTAATATTTGTATATAAAGCGCATTAGCAAACCTTTTTGCATTAAAAACGCCATATTTAGAGGGCTTGATTACTGAAAGCCAAATCCACCCCAAAAAGACCAAAAATAAAGATCCGCCGAGTATTCCCTGCCATATGACGGTAGTCAGGATATCGCCGCAAGGTACAAGCCAACCCTCTGCACGCCATATATCTGTAAGCAGGGTTAGTAGCCCTATCGCTGAAATTAGAATGAAACTAAGTCGCTCAACTGGAACAATTGCTGTGCTAATTCTGAATCTAAATCGAATATCGACTATTGTCCAAACAAGTGCCATCAAGGCAAGGCCAGTCAAGAACTCTGAAAATCCAAAAATTTTCTGACCTCCAACATCTAGCGCTATCCAACATATTTGGTTTAGAAAATTACCAGGCACCGTTAACATCCAGCTAATGTTTAATAATGTTTCAGACTACCATTTGATCAGTATTTTTGTAAGGAATTACAGCTTTTTTACCTCTATATTTTTTAAAAATTCCGATTTGGCCCCTATTTGATTAATATTTTCTACATGCTACACGCAAGGGTATTTTTAGTGCACTTTCTTAGTGTGCTGAGCTTCAATAGATGTACCCGCCTGTATTAGCTGGGGATTTTTCGAGAGTTTTTCTCTGTTAATCCGCAAGCTTCTAATTTTAGATGGGGCCCAGATCCACTCTATAGATTCGAACTACGCACCAATATGCAATTGCACACTCAATAGCACAGTCATTTTTTGGCTCTTTCAGAGCTGGGGAATACTACTGCCCCCTCGATCCATGGAGGGAATCACTTTCAGGCATTCGTCTGGCCCTCATCACCCCATACCTAGTTGCATCCCAAGCATGATCTTCCGCATCGGTATCTACATCCTCAGGGTTAAGTGAGTCTGGGGGTAGTTGGGGGATAGTTCTTAACCAATGTCTACAGGTTGAGAATATCTTGAGTCTGTCTTCAGCTAACAGCCGAATGATTTCTTGGGCTCCGTTTACTCTGCTTCTTGGTGCGTTATAGGCTTCAGTCCATTTCACACCCTTATCCCTGAAGATTTGCCCTATGGATCGCTCCGCTCCTATCTTCGAGAAGATGGATGGGTCAGCTAAATTCATGCGGTACTCATACCCAAGGCGTTGGTCGTGAATTTCTATCTTCTTGATCTTCTCGGCTACTACCGTTGCATCTTCCCTGGTACCGGTGTTTTCTTTATCTCCATATCCATAGAGTTCTCGCCAGAGGTAATAGACTCCATCATTAGATAGCGCGAACCAATAGACGGCATAGGGTCTTGCGTATCCCCAATCCATTGAGCGCCATACCTTCCATGTTGGTGGGATTGCGAAGGGTTCTACAACGTGTTTAGAGGGCTGCCATACGCCTTCAAGGAAACTTCCCACGTGAATATCCCAATCACCTTCTAGCCACGCTCTACGCCTGTTTGGATCGCTTAGAGACTCTAGACTCATCAAGTAGTTGGGGTCGTTTTTGAGAAGATGGGTATTCTCATAAATCGTTGAATGAATTCGGACCCTGGGCAATGCACCCTCTTGCCTGATGATTTGCCCAGCCGGTATTACGCCAATCTGAAATCTTTCCTTAACCGATGCATGCCCCACTCCAAATGGATTGCATGTTGCCCTCACCATTCTTGGCATCCCAGGATGGGATGATCGGCAAGTGGAATGCATTGCCTCGTAGAACGAGAGGTTGCGCCAATTGGTGAGCTCTTCAAATCCCAGCCATGGGTATTCGTGGCCATGGTAATTCCAGTAGTCATCCTCATTGGCGCCATAGCGAAAGTAAAGCATTTCCCCTGTGGGCCACTTCCAAACATAATCTGATTCATTGAATTTAGCACCTGGGAAGATTTGATAGAACCAGCGCTTACTCTTGGCTACTACATCAGCCAGTTGAGGATAGGTCAATCGAAAGAGTGTGCCGCGCCAGTGATCCCCAAAGCCTCTTCCTACGTGTTGGGCATAACTCATAAGCAAGGTATCGGTCTTACCCCCTCCTCGGGTGCCCTCTAGCAATACTTCATACACTGGGCAAGTCAGAAACAAAGTCTGACTACCGGGCAATGGCGCCCAGATGGTTTTCATGGACTAGTGTTTTGCTTGGGCGGCTTGCTCCCAATCATCCATACTCATCGCTCCTGGCACCACCAAGACACCACTTTGAAGTGGCGCCCCATCCTTACCCGTATGCTCGATTGCAGATAGGCGTGGGTGAACATAGGGGGCAGCGTGTCTTGCGATGGTGGCAGCCATGTTCAGGAGTTTGATTCGATTCTTGGTGATCATGACGTCATGATCATGACCTACACCTTCATGAGCATGATCATGATCATCATGTCTGTTGCAGTTTTCTGCCTCCTTGTAAAGCGCCATCATGGTGCTCATCATGACTTCTAAAGGTGTAATGCCCTGCGCGGCGGCTACCTCTGCGATTTCACGAGTCCTCTTGGTGAGGCTACCCTCTTTACGCCCTGCTCCTGGCCTAGCTCCTCCTTTATTTGCTGGCTTTACTTTTGGCTTTGATTTCTTTTGATTGTTTTCAATCACGATGATGCTTCTGGTCTTCTGATCATCTTCAAAAGATGAGGTTGCAATGCTACTGAATCGCCAAAGGGCTCATCAAACTCAATGATGATTCTCTGGAACAGATCATGACGACTTTGAGCCCCGCGATGCTTTACAACTGTGCCTACGCGGCCACTTGGAGTTTTAACGATCGATCCAATTGGGAAATCTTCCATATCGGGTCGATCAATGATTCCGGCTATACATGGGTTAGCTTGCATGGGAAGCCTCCGTTGTAGCTGGGATCTCTTTTCTTTTTCGCAGTTCAGCAAAGATTCTGGTTTTGAAACAGTCATAACTCTCCGAGCCTTGAGCTCGCATTCCGAGTTCTCGTCCCTTAAGGTCGATTCCCTCATTCGATTTCCACCAGATCTCTTCAGAGGAATCTAGGGCATGTGCTTTCCTGCGCATTCCTTTCAGAATGGCTAGAACAAATCCAGCATTGATCGGGGTAGAGCTTGATGCCCTCCTTCGCATTTCCTTTGCCTGGGCAATAGCCACCTCAACATCTTCAACGGTTAGGCCTTGTTGAATCAACTGGGCAATACGCTCATCGTCTTCTCCAATATTTAAACCCTCCTTTTCAAAAAGAGTTTTAATTTGTTTTTTCCTTTCACCATCGCCCTGTAAAACTTTTTCGATTTCACCCCCATTGTTTTGTTTGTCTGGTGTATGGAGATTGGTGACTGGTGTCTGGTGTTTGGTGTCTGGTGAGTATTGCGTTCGCAATGCGGTCGCAATGCGAACGCATGAATTGTGAGGGTCCTTTTCTTGGCGTAAATCATCTGACTGAAATGCTTGCCAACGACCCTCAGCACTACGTCTAGCCTTGATTTGCTTATCTTTAAAGCGGGCTATTTCATGATCACAGCGCTCTTGTCTCCAACCATCATCAGTAAGAGTAAAAAATTCATTTAGAACCGAGATAACTGAATTTTTTTCTTCTTTTGATCTTGCATTGATCAATCGTTGCACTAGCTTTACATCAATCGGCAATGGTTTTTCTGTGGCGTAATACTTTCTAATTAAACGGCTATAAGTAGCGTCTTCGATAAAGGTCAAATGTGCAGTGGCTTCTGCGTAATCTCCAATGTGATGCTCGTAGTAGTTCATTTAATACTGTCTCCGCGTTGTTCTTTTCTTGCATGAAATAATTTATGCAAGAGATGAATCTAACAATCGGAAAGCGTATCGTCAAACGCGTTTTTTCTGAATTTATTTTTAATTTATTTATTTAACAAATGTCTGTAATCCAATTTTGAAAAATTCGTGGGGATTAATTTCAAGGTGTGAAGTGTTGATTGATCTATGCGTGTCCACTGATCTCTATGCCTTATCAGAAATTACTGACAGGGCTGTAGTTCTTTATTTAATTGGCTTTTGTTACTTCTATGAATAAATATTTTTTTGTAGTCAAAAATTAATTTGTGTTTATAAAGTGGGTATTGACTTTTGATTGACCACCTAAATTTCATTGACTACATTGCAACTCAGTAGCACGCAGATTCACTTACAACAACACACAACAGGAGATGAACTTAATGGTGGCAATTCGGTTATATAGCTTGTATCGCTCTTATGGATACACAAAAATGAGTTCTGCGAAGATGGCTTTGCAGGTGTATCGAAAAAATATGAAGCGCGCCCGAAATGGGGGTAACTGTGAGTAATACGAATCCACAAACGCCGCCAATAACCCTGATGAGAATTCCGCAAATACTAAAGGTGATGCCAGTTTCAAAATCTAAGTTCTGGCTGATGGTTCAGAAAGGGGAGTTTCCGAAGCCAATAAAGATTGGTAGGTCGTCCTTTTGGACGATTGAGCAGGTTCAGGCTTACCTGCGAGAAAGAACAGGGAATTCTTAGGCTTGAATTGCCCCTGAGCATTCTCAGGGGTTAGGCTAATGCTTGCCTTACAAAAGTATCGGCAATTTCTCTTTGCAATTCCTTAGAGGAGACAATATTAATCTTAAGTTGATCGCATAAAGATAAAAGCTCCTTTAGCTTCGCAACAATGTATTGCTGCTCGCCCAGTGGCGGCAAAGGGATCTTGAATAAAGCAAGATCAGAACCGGCCAAATTTGGTTGCGCTGTTCCATTATCAAACTTGAGAATTTGAGCTCTAGCTAATGATGACGAAAAATAAACGCTAAGGTACTCACAAAGATCAGAGATTAATGGCCGAACAATAATCAAAGAAGATGCAATGGCACCAGTTTGCCCTCTCTCTACTACAGCAAATTTCCCAAGAGAGCCCCGAAGGCAAAATAAAATATCTCCCTCTTTTACTTTTCCAGATCGGAGATTTTCATATGCTGCTTGATTAATGAAATTCATACTGGAATAATCAATTTTTCCATCGAAAAGATGTCCAGCATTTATAAATGCTATGCCATCTTCCACAAATTGATCTCTCGATGGATAATTTTTACTTCTATCTCCATTTTCAAATGTGGCCAATTGAGATAACTGCACCCAAGACCAATCCTTTGGAATTTCGTATAGATCAGCAGCTTTAGATTCAGGACCTTTTCGGCCCACCTTCTTTTGCCTTGAATCAACCGAATTCTTGCTACATAGATTTAACAAATCAGCGATGGATTCTTCGGTGGATTCTGCGACGGAAAATTTTCCCCTGAGTCCAAGATCTATCGCTGTATTTTTCAAGCGCTCAATAGCGTCTACTGATATGAATATTTCATCGAATTTACCTAACATCGAATTCCAATTTTCTTGGAATTTTTCAGCGCTATCTGAATTCAGTAGCTGGCATATATAACCATTAACAAGCGCTTGATGCGAAACCATTCCATCGCCTATGCTACCCTCAAGCTTTTTGCATAAGGCCATTAATTCATTAACTTTTAATGAAATCCTTTCCTGCTCTTCTGCCGGAGGAATGGCAACTGGTGTGACTATAATTTTTTCTCGTGAAATGTTAGGCTGCGCCCCTCCAGCACCTTGACCTATGAAGTTAGCTCTCATGGCTTTCAAGAGCAACAACAAATATCTATTAGAAATTCCTGGGTAAGGGGTGCATGCGCAAACTGCCTGATTTGTTGTCCCTGAAACCTCTAGGATTGAAGCTTTACCTATAGTTGCACCGTACATAGCCAACAAGACATCTCCAGGCCTATTCATGCGCAAGGAACACTTTTCCAAAGCTAATTCGGTTACAGTTTCCTCGGATACTCTTATAAAATCCTGCGATAACTCTCCAGATTTGAACCATGGTATGTCACCGCCATAGAAACTAGCGGTCCCACGCAAGGGAGTGGCACCTGCACCCCATTCTCCTAATTGCCCCAGCCTTACCCACTCCCAACCTTCTGGGGTCGAGAAACTTATTTCCTCAGCGCTCACGCTCTGGTATGTTTTTTTCTTACGGTTTACTGCTCGAGAAGCCAACCCAGAAGCATATGTTTCAGCCTCTTTTAATAGGTGTGATGCAGGAATATCTGTGGCGCACTGATCGAGCAACCTTCCTCTAATAGCAAGTTGAAAAATTAATTCTCTTAATTTTTCAACGCCATAACAATTAATTGAGGCAGCGGAAACCCTTCCGCGCCCTGAGCTCTTTATGGAGTCAGCCGAACTCCATAAATCAATCTCATCAATAAGTAACTTCTCAACAAGCTCCATTAGTTATTGTCCACGCTGAAGGGCTTGCCCTAATACAGCCTTTAATTCTTGTCTTAGACTGTCAATCTTCTGCTGCAGAGATTCATATTGGGCGAGCAATACTACGGGATCTTGAATTTCTTGCTTTCCTACATGTGGATTCTTAACATCAAGGTTGAAATTTCTTGCCTTAATATCTCCAAGACTCACTCTCCAAGAAAATTCACTTTCTTTACGAGCTTTACAACCATCGCCTTCGTTACCCCACCATTTTTTTTCGGGCTCGAACTCTTCAATCTTCATAGGTTTGGTTTTGTTGTAGCTCTTAACGCCCTCTGGATAAGGGTGCTCATAAAACCAAATTTCTTTTGTTGGGGTACCCTTGGTGAGAAATAAAAGGTTGGTATTAATTGATGTGTATGGAGCAAATACACCCTTAGGCAATCGCACAATTGTGTGAAGATTGCATTCCTCTAGGAGCTTTTCTTTGATGCGAGTCTTGATGCCCTCGCCGAATAGGAAGCCATCCGGTAGAACAACTGCCGCTCGCCCGCCTGGTTTGAGCATTTGCATAATCAGCACCAGGAAAAGGTCAGCCGTTTCCCTGGTTCTAAATGCAGCTGGGAAATTGGTCTCAATTCCATCCTCTTCCATGCCTCCAAATGGTGGGTTAGTCACTATGACATCCACACGCTCTGATGGGCCCCAGCTAATAAGGGGTCTTGCTAATGTGTTGTCATGGCGAATGTTGCTTGGCACATCAATACCATGAAGAATCATGTTAGTTGTGCAGAGTAAATGTGGCATTGGCTTTTTCTCAATGCCGAATATGCTGCCCTGTAATTGCGCCTCATCTTCTAATGTTTTTACATCTTGTTTTCTGATGTGTTCAATTGAGCATGATAAGAATCCGCCTGTGCCGCAGGCTGGGTCCATTACTTTCTCACCAAGACGTGGGTTAACCATCTGCACCATGAATTCAGTTACGGCTCTTGGGGTGTAAAACTCGCCTGCATTACCTGCTGCTTGCAAATCCCTTAGCAGCTGCTCATACATATCACCAAAGAGATGGCGCTCTTGGGCTTTGTTGAAATCAACACCCTCTTGTATCTTATTAATTACCTGGCGAATCAACTGACCAGACTTCATGTAGTTATAAGCATCCTCAAATACTGAGCGAATTACGTAAGCACGCTGATCACCGCCTTTAGCTTCTAGATTTTGAAGGGCTGGAAACAAATCATTGTCTAAGAATTGCTTTAGCTCATCGCCAGTCATCCCTTCAGGATTCGCAGCCCAATTTCTCCAGCGATACTTTTCTGGAAGCGGTGATTTGTATTTATCTTGCAGTAACTCCCACTCGCTCTCACGATCATCAAAGATCTTGAGAAAGAGTAGCCACACTAATTGACTTAAACGCTGGGCATCACCATCGACACCTACGTCTTTGCGCATGATGTCTTGGATTGATTTAATAGTTGAACTAATGCTCATAAGTGGTAAAGCCTATCTGTTGGTATTGCTATGAATTTTAGGCGTAGAGCTGGTTTTCTAGCTCATGCAAAGCAGCTATATAGCCTGACTTACCGCCAAAGGCTGATACAAGCTCACTTGCTGTGCCCATTTTACTAAATGGGTCCAGGGTCAGAATCTTAATATCATCAATATTCTCGATGCCGGTATCTGCATACTTTTCAAGCAAAGCCTCAAGAACCTTGCGGGCTTGTTCGCCATACTTGGTGAAATAGTTACGTTTTTTCACCTGCTCAGCACGCTCTCTACGAGTTAGCGCAGGTTGATCAAAAGCTACGTGACAAATTAGATCAAATGCATCGCAGTCTTTACTTACCTCCAGAGCTAGTGCTTCAAGGAGGACTCCATGCTCTTCGAGTTCTTTAATAATCGCCGCTTTACGGTCAGCAGAAGTCCATCTCTTTAGGAACTCATCTAGTGTTGAATAGTCTTTACGCACCGCCTTGCGTGTGTAGTCTTTTAATGACTCAGTAATCAACTTTCCTTCAGGTCCATAGTATTGAACTCGTTCAGCAATTACATGAACTTCTACATCGCCAATATAGTATTTAGCGCGCTTGCCTTCTGGCCCAGGTGGAAAACCTTCGCCGCCAGTATCTCCGCCTTCACCACCCGGTAAACCACCTCCACTACCACCCTCTTCGCCAGGCTCTTCAGGTGGCGTAGGCGGATCATTTGGTCCTGGGTTGTACACAACAATTGGTGGCCCATCAAATGCTTCGTCTGCAAAAAGCTCTGTAGCCTTTTTAAAGTCCATGATGGTGAACCAGTACTTGCCATAGTCTTCATTAATACGGGTGCCGCGCCCAATCATCTGCTTGAATTCAGCCATGGACTTGATATGTTGATCAAGCACAACTAGCTTGCAGGTTTGCGCATCTACACCGGTAGTCATTAACTTCGAGGTGGTAGCAATTACTGGGTAACGCTCTTCTGGGTTAATGAAGTTATCAAGCTCAGCTTTGCCTTCTTGCTCATCACCGGTAATGCGCATTACGTACTTGCGATTTTCTTTAACGCGCTCTGGGTTTAAATTAACCAAGGCTTGACGCATGCGCTCTGCGTGATCTATGTCATCACAAAATACAATGGTCTTAGCAAATGGATCGGTTGCAGTTAAGAATTCAGTTATCTTCTTAGCTACGAGCTCCGTGCGCTTTTCCAATACCAGGGTGCGATCCATATCGCTCTGGTTGTAGATGCGGTCCTCGATTACTTGCCCACGCTTATCTACCTGCCCCGTACTAGGCCTCCAGCCCTGAAGGTCTCTATCGATATCAATCCTGATAACTTTATACGGCGCAAGAAAGCCATCTTCAATCCCCTGCTTCAGTGAATAACTATAAACAGGATCGCCGAAGTAAGTAATGCTCGATACTTCTTTTGTTTCTTTTGGTGTGGCAGTTAAGCCGATGTGAGTGGCCGATGAAAAATAAGCTAAGATCTCGCGCCAAGCCGAATCTTCCGCAGCGCTGCCACGATGACATTCATCAATGACTATCAAGTCAAAGAAATCTGGTGAGAATTGCTTATAAATATTTTGCTCTTCATCTGTGCCTGTCACTGCCTGATAAAGAGATAGGTAGATTTCATAACTCTTATCTATCTGCCGCTTGCTTATCTTAGTCATCGCAGCGCCAAACGGCTTGAAGTCGTTATTCTTGGTTTGATCTACCAAGATGTTGCGGTCGGCTAAAAATAGAATACGTTTCTTGGTACCCGACTTCCATAAGCGCCAAATGATCTGAAAGGCTGTGTAAGTCTTGCCAGTACCGGTAGCCATTACCAGCAAAATACGGTTAGCACCATTGGCCACAGCTTCAATTGTTCTGTTCACCGCATTGACTTGGTAATACCTTGGAGCGCGCCCAGTGCCATCATCGTAATAAGGCATCTCTACCGTATTTTTTGCTTCAGGGGTATTTACACCCTTCCATTTGCAGTAGCGCGCCCACAGCTCTTCTGGTGTTGGGAATGCCTCTAAAGAAAGCTCTTGTTCAACCTTATCTGCCAGACCAGTTCGGTCGTGCATTAAGAATTCATCGCCGTTTGAACTAAATACAAATGGCACATCAAGCGTTTCCGCATAATCTAGTGCCTGCTGCATTCCGGCGCCCACGCTTAAATTATTTTCTTTGGCCTCTATTACGGCAATTGGGATATTGGATTTGTAATAAAGAACATAATCGGCACGCTTTTGTTTTCCACGCGTATGCAGCTTGCCGCGAACAATGATGCGCCCCTTGGTGAAGCTTAATTCTTCACGAATTTGAGTATGCAGATCCCATCCAGCCTTCAAAATGGCCGGGGTAATGAACTTAGTACAAATATCACGTTCGCTAAGGGATTTCTTACTCATTCAATAATGCCAAAAGTTATATGTATCCCTTAATAATATAAGGAAATCAGTGATTTACTGGCATTTTTGGAGTTTGCTTACGAAGCTCACTATCTGAGCCTTTGTGGGCATACACTCATCACCATACACGGGGGAATGCTCATGAAATATCAATTTTGCTTAGCCATATTGCTAATATCG
>Ga0208621_1000260_pt1 | contig 14687 bp, 18 predicted proteins | sample CryBogCBH26May08_FD_184617 | JGI IMG/M metagenome (GOLD analysis project Ga0208621, IMG submission 184617) | Freshwater microbial communities from Crystal Bog, Wisconsin, USA - CBH26May08 (SPAdes) (version 2) | ecosystem: Environmental > Aquatic > Freshwater > Lake | place: Crystal Bog... | reverse complement strand
GACAATAACCAAAATAATGCCATAGTATCTTTCGTTTATAACTGATTGCAAATAAGAAAAGTTGTCAAATAGTGCGCCAAACACTACAAGCAAAAACGAAAACCACATTGTGCGTGATTTCATTTGCCTGTAATGTAATGACTTATAAAACCTATAAAAGCTGACACGGCAGAAATTACCATCATGCCAGCCCAAAGACCACCACGACCCTTATTGGCTAACTCAAGCAACGCTTTAACATCTTTGCGTAGTTCAGCTACCTCGTACTCCATATTTTCTACTTTTTGCCAAGTAACGCCAAATTTTACAGGGTCAATTTCCACGACAATACTCACTTTTTAGTTGATGGTTTGCGAGTAGTCGCTTTTTTAACTGTTTTCTTTGCTACTTTTTTAGCAACAGGTTCTTTTTTGACAGGAAAGTCAAAAGCTGGTTTAGCTTGAAAGCCAAACTTATCCAGTATCCATGTAAAGGTGAAATTCATTGGATAACCTCCACTACTTCAATTAAAGACCGCTTGAGCATATCAATAAATGCTTGTTTACCAACATTTAATTGGTCAAGATTAAATTGAGTAGACGCTACTTTACGGTCTAAATCAGCAATATGATTAACCATTTGTTGCTGTTCAGGTTTCATATCTTCTAATACATACTGCACATCGTCGATAGTAATAAGAGTTGTTTTTTTCTCGCCCATATCATTCTCCTAAATACCGCTTAAAGGGAAGCGGATTACCCTTTTGCTGCTAATTGCGTTTCTAATGCAGTTACTTTAGCGTTTAGTTCTTGAATAGCTTTAACCAAAAATGGAATCACACCGCTATTATCCATTTGTTGATAATGAGGTGTTCCATCTTCGTTTACAGCGTCTTTTTCACCAGTTACGCAATTAGGAATAACTGCTTGAATTTCATGGGCAATAAAACCATCGTCAGGTCTGCCATCTACCCATGTAAAACTAACTGGATTAAGAGCTTCTATAGTAGATAAAGCATTTTGAATAGGTTTTACATCAGTTTTTAAACGATAATCAGATGTTGTATTAAATAATACCGCTGTAGTTCCAACTTGAGTAATAGACCCAATTAAAGTACCGCCATAACCTATTCCGCAATAATATGAACCTGATGCAGTTCCGCTTGCATGATTTATGGAATATGCACCACTAGCAGTTGTAATGGTAAATGAATTGCTATTGGTTGTTCCTACAGTTGTACTTCCAACCAACAAATTACCACTAGAGTCAATACGCATCCGTTCTGCTGTTGTTCCTGAAGCAGAGGTTTTAAATATTAAACTTGTTGTGCTACTGCTTGTAGAATCAGCAATTAATTCTAAATTGTTATCGGATGAAGTTAGCTTTCCTGATACACCGCCTGTTGTCGGGGTAGTGGCACTTAAATATAAATTTGAGTTGAAAGTAGACCGAATATTTCCTACAGTGTCTAGCTTCACTGCTGGACTAGCAGTACCAATACCTACATTACCACTAGCATCAATACGCATTGTTTCTAGTGGGCCAGAGCCAGTTCTAAAAATTGTGCTTCCAGTACCAGTTAAATTGATGTAACCATCATTTCCTGATGCTTGAAGTTGAAAAGTATTAGAACCCGAATAGGAAGCAACAACTCCACTAGCTTCTATAGCATAAGTTGTAGGAGTTCTTCCAACGCCTAATTGCGTTCCATTAAATATTAAATTAGAAGAACCAACAACTAAGCCGCTAGAGTTATATAAAACTTGAGTAGTTGTAGAAGAACCTACACCACCTTTAGTACCAATAACTTGGACTGCACCAGCAGAATCTTTATAAAAAAGCTTACCATCAGCAGTATTAATAGCTAATTCTCCAGCAACTAAGTTACCAGCCGTAGGAGTATTACTAGCTGTTGCTGAGTAATAAATAGAAATTGGTGTGTAGCCTGTCTGTGCCATGATTAGTAAGTCCCGCCAAAGATGCCTGTTAAGGCTGTTAGTGTACCAACATTATTAATGTCGTTTGTAGCCATATTCAATGCACCTGACATTGGAGTTTGGCCATCAGAAGCTACAGATTGAGTAAGTCCGTCAGCTATGTTTTGCATAGTAGTATTAGCCCAACTAGATGTAATAGTAGTACCTGTTACTACTGGGTTACCCGCAGGAAGCGAATAAGTGCCTGAGCCATTTCGGGACATGGTTGTTTTCCTTTACGATTTAATGCTATAATCTCTAAAAAGGAGATTACTATGCCATTTAAAAACCAACACCCTCTTTACCAAATTTGGCAAGGAATGAAGGCAAGATGTCTTAATCCAAACAACAAACATTACGCAAACTATGGTGCCAGAGGCATAAAAATTTGCAATAATTGGATTAATGATTTTAACCAATTTGTGCATGATATGGGCGAAAGACCACAAGGTTATTCTATAGATAGAATTAACAATGATGGCGATTACACTCCAGATAATTGCAAATGGTCTACTAAAAAAGAACAACAAAGAAATCGCAGAATTACTAGATATGTAACTATTGAAGGTATTAAATATCTTGTTTGCGAAATTGCGGAAAAATATGATTTTAAATGGGACACCATTGTTCAAAGAGCTAAAACTGCTAAAACTTTTGATGAGCTTGTAAATAAAACTCGCAAAGTTTATAAAGAAGGTCTTGCACTTGGCGGCAAGGCTAGTGGCGCAAAAAAACAAGCCATGACTCATTGCAAAGCTGGGCATGAATTTACCGAAGCAAATACTCATATTTACAAAGGATGGAGGCGTTGTCGTATTTGTCATAGAATTAGACAATATAATCGCACTCATTACCGCTACCGTTTCTACTCATTTGTTGCTCCTTTGTAGCCAGTTTGCAGGCTTCTAATACTTAATAATTTAGCTAAATTTGCTTGGTCAGGTGTCATTTTAGCACCTTGAATTAAGCTATTTTGCACAGGGTTAGATAATGCAGCAGCCCTTAAAGCTGGTCTAGCAGCAACGCCAGCAATAGCCATAGGGTTAGTTAATAACGCTGCCAATCCACCTAAACCATAATCTATAGGGCTAATTTGTGGCAAGCTACCCATTTTCTCTGTAACTTGGGAAGCCTTTGGAAACTGACTAGCAAACTCCGCTACAGTCTTTAATTCCTCTGATAATGGTTTACCACGCTTTAATTGGGCGGCTAATTGTCTTGAATCTACTGTGCCTGAAGCTGGATTTAAAGCCTTTTCTACAGAATATGACTTAGCAATTAACTGTCTTGCATCACGGAATTCTTTAAGCAAAGCAGTAGCATTAGTATCTTTTAAATGCTTTTCAATAGTATTTTCAAGTAAAGCGGCAGCATCTTTACTAGCTTTTCCTAGGTCTGTATCTCCTGAAGCATAAGCCTTATTAGCAGTATTTCTTAAATCACTAATCTTAGCAATAACAGCAGAAGAATCAAAAGAAGGGGATTTTAAAGAATCTATTAATGCAACAACAGGACTAGCAGGAGCATTAGGGAAGCCTTCTTGTGCTTTTAATGCTTTACCGGCAATCTTATTAAGTCCTTCTGTGTATTCTTTACCTGGGATAATTGTGCCAATGTTTTCCAATTTAGCATAAGCCTCACCAGCAGTTTGACGAAGCCCTTTTAATACTTCAGGAAGGATAACTTCATCTTCTGGAAGTCCTAAAGACTTTGCTACTAACTTATGAGTAACTTCTTGGTTTCTTGCACTAGCGTTTTGGGCAGTAGTAATCTTTCCTGCTACGCCTTCCATTAAACGATTAGCAATATCACCTCTTGCTTGTGTAGGAGGAATTACATAACCTACATCTCTAGCTTTTTGGACAGCGCCAGCCATTTGTGATGGTTGCTCTGGCCCACGCAATATTCCCGCTAATTTTTGAAATGGAGTTATTGCTGCGCCAATAGTAGCGCCAATACCACCTTGTTTTACTTGTTCTTTATATAATTCTTGACCTGTTTTACCTGTTTCTTCAGGTGTTAAAACTCCAGAAGCAGCGCCTAAAGTAGCATTTTGAATTAATGGTGCAGCTTTGGCAAAAGAAGGAATAGCGCCTATAGCACTACCACCAGCCATTGCAGGTGCAACCATTCCAGCTATTCGACCAGCGCCATAAGATACAGGATTAGCTTCTTGATAAGCACCGGCTTGTTGACCTAATCTTTGGGCTAATTGACTTGTACCTAAATTACCACCTGTAGCTAATTGAGAAGCAGCAACAGGTACATCTATCATTGATTTAGTAAGACCAGCCATTGCAGACTCTAGTGGTCTAGGCTCTGCTTGTACATTAGTGCGATTTACTAATAAGGGTTTACCAGTAGCAGCACCACCGCCAGTTTCACCAAATTGTGCAGCAGGAGCAGCAGAAACTTCTACACTAGCTTTAGGTTGATATAGCTTTTGTGCTTGTGCAATAACATCTTCTTGCGAAGCACCAGCAGGGCCTTCTAATGTAATTTCTTTACCATCAGGAGCTTGTACTGTGTATTGAGCCATTATTTAACGCCTATTACAGACCAACCATTAGTTGATGGAATATTAAGTTGTTGATTAGCATTAGGCTGTACTTGTTGCGCTTGTTGCGGAGCTTGTCTAGTAGGCATTTGATTAACTGCAAAATATGGGGCCATTTGAGCAGTAGCAGGGTCTTTAGCCATGATTTGTAACTTAGTTTGGTAATTATTATAAGTAAACTCACCAGCCCTTTTAGCAGCATTAGCAAGTTGTTTTAATTCACCAGGAGTTAGACTTATATCTCCTGATTTAGCTCTTTCAGCTAATTTACCTTCAGATTCAGTAATAGCGCCTTGACCGTGCATTTCTTGACGGCCTTGCAATGTAATTTCAGCAAGTCCTTGAATAGCAGCACGAGTGTTATTGATTTTTTGAGTTAAATCACCAGAAGCGCCACCAAATGTAGTGCTTAATTGTGCAATGCTTAATTTTTGATTAGCTAACGGCCCAGTAAACAGTTTATTAGTATCTAAAGCATTAATAACTTGATTTGCAGCATCTATACCCTTAACAGCGCTAGTAGCCTGTAATTGACCTTCTTTCATCATTGGGCCAACTTGTGCAGCAATGCCTTTATCCATGCTTACGCTTACATTAGAAGCACCGGCACGCTTTAATTGTTGCTCATAATCGAAGAAACTACCAGGGAAGCCTTGTGACTTAGCCATTTCATATCCACGAATAGCCTCAGTTTTCTTTTGACCACCTTGTGCCATAGGCTCATATTGACCAGTACCCATATTGAGTTGGCTAATAGTTTCACCTTCTGCAAGTTTTTGCGGTGTAACCATTCCATACGCAGTTTTTTGCAATTCTGCTGGTGCGTATTGGCTTGTACCTGCTGCAAAACGTTCTTGAGGATTGGCAGCATTTACAAATTGTTGTACTGCTTGTTGTTGTTTACCACGCAATGCAGCCGCTAATTCAGTTTGTTTAGTGTCTAAATTAGCATTAGTCATACCACCAATAGCAGCATTAATCATTGGCAATGCTTGTTGCAATGCAGAAGGCTTTACATAATGTCCACTAATAACTTGACCTTGTGGCGCATTAAAGGCTTGACCTGTCAGCAAATTAGCTAACTGGCGTTGTCTTTGTAAACCCAAGACTTCGGGGTCTTGTGATAGAAATTGTTGGTCTGAAAGGTTTGTTGGGTCTGCCATGATTATCCCTGCTTTAGTAATTTAGACAGCGCACTTAAATCCATTGGTTGTGCATCTCTAATAGGTTGTTGCGCTGTGTATGCAAATGGGCTTTGATTGCCACGCACTAAGTTTGGTAATGCCATTCCGGTATTAGATTTTGCTATTTGTTGCAAAGCATTAGATGCACCTGAAGCTGCACTAGATTGCAATAATTTTGCTAAATCAGAAGAAGAAAAAGTTGTAGGTGTTGCTGTGCTTCCATTTAACCCTACTGAGCTACCTTGAATTGGGCTGCCTAATATATCAGTTGCTGGCAATCCATTAGCACCTAATTGGTAACTTGCGCCAATAGCGCCACCACCTTCTAAACCTGTTCCTAAAACTGTATTTGAAGGCAATGCGGCAGACATTGTGCCAACATCGGTAGCGCCAGCAGCAGGTAAAGCCGGATTTAACCCGCTTGTACCGCTTAATCCAGCACCCATAGCAGCGCCAGTTGAGGTTGTACCTAAAGTTCCTAAATCAGCGCCAGTACCAGCTAAAATTGCTGGGTCTACAGCAATAGCAGTCGATGTAGGAATAGTTAAACCAGCAGTAGAACCACCACTTAAAATTCCTGTAGAGCCTCCAGCACCACCAGTTAATCCTGTTCCTGTAGAAGTGCCGACATCAGCAGCTAATGTGTCTAAAGGTACTGTAGCGCCTGTAGCAACATCAATAGGCGCTGTTCCTGTTGCAATTGCGGCAGCTTCAGGTGTAATTCCCTCAGCAGAAGCCAAAGCCATAACTTCTGGCGCATAAGCAAGTGCAGCACCGCCAGCAGCTAAACCACCTACAGTAATCCATCCGCCAGGAATTTGATTGACTGCTTGGTCTATAGAAGCTAAACCACTACCAATAGCAGGGCCAGGGTCTATAGAAGCTAAAGCACCTAAAGCACCACCACCACTACCATCAGTACCTAATGCAGATGAGATAGAGTCTGTGATACCGCTAAAGCCACCACCGCCACCGCCAAAAGGAGTGCGCTTTAATTCCCAAGTCCAACCAGAATGTTTACTTTTAAACATATTAGCTAGTTAACCAGTTATAAGCACCTGAAATACCATTACCAATACTAGATAATGCGCCAGGGTTAGCCGCTAAACCTAAAATACCAGCAGAGCCTAAACCATATAGTCCAGCAGTCTGATTGGTAGCTTGTCCTAATGCAGCATTTTGCGCTGCAATATTAGCGTTAGTTTGAGTAGCTAAAGCACCTGTGTAATCAGGGCCAGCAACCGCAGCTTGTTGCGGTGCATTAATAAGGTTAGGTGTAGTTAAAGATTTAATCTGTCCAGCTTGTGTGCCTTGCAGCGCTTGAGCTTGCAAACCAGTATTCATACCTTGTACTTGGGCGCTTGTCAGTAAATCGTTTTGACCTTGCTGGAATGTACGCATAGCATTGTCATAAGCCTGTGTACCAGGGACAATTCCTTGATTAGCTAAAGCAGCTTTATTTGACTCTGCGGATTGCGCCATTTGTGGCTGTAAGCGTTGCATAATCGCATCGCTGTATGTTTGACCAGGATTAATGCCATAAGCAGGGTTATTAATACTTGCTTGTAATCCAGCTAAAGATGAATTTACAAGCCCTTGAGTTTGGTCAGTACCAGTTTGATTAGCAGTCCATGTAGGATTACCATTAGCATCTGTACCTTGTTGGTAGTTTAAGCCACCATAAAGGGTATTTTGATTAACTCTATTAGCTTGAGTAGCTTGTTGTGCGCCAGCAAGATTACCAAGACTTTGTGCTTGCGCTGCGCCAAAATAAGGGCTTGTAGTGCCAGCATACGGATTAGCTGTATTAGCGTTAGCGCCTTGCGAAAATGTCGAACCTGCACCCATTACTATCTCCTTATGCCCATTTACAATATTCTGGGCGCATTTCTAGAATTACCAAATCCCCTTCGTCATGTGCGTCAGGAATAAAAGCAACATCTTTGAAACCAAGGTGTCGGTCTAGTCTTAGGGCTTTTTTGTTACTCCCTGCAACTGTGCCAATTATAACCTTTAATTTCAATGTGTTAAACGGATAATCAAAGACCTTTTTAAGAAAGTCTTTATTTGCCCAATGTTCACCTTCTGACCCAACATGAATCATGCAAGATTTACCATAAAAACCGCAAAATACCACTACTGCCCTAATTTCATCATTTAATACCTGACCGACATAATGTGCGTCAGGTGGAGTCGGAATCTTATGTTTAATAGCCCAGTCTTTAAGACTTTGCTGATTAATAAGAATCAAATGACACCACCTTTTTCCATAATATAGTCGGTACTAGCCCAATGTAATTCAATGTTTCTTGATGCCACATTAATGTTAATAGAGCCACTAAAACCAATTCCTGTGACACCTTGCCATACTTTAGTAGTAATAAGTCCACCACCCCAAACATTGCCATCCCAAGTTGATGTATCCCAAATACCTTCAGATTGTGTAGCAGGGTTAAATGAAACTGCGCCTAACTGTGATTGAGTGTCAAAATCTACGCTTAAACCGCATAAAACGGCTGGTACGCCACCTGTAGACTGAAGTATAGGTCTTACCATCACAAAGCGTTTTAATTGACCTGGTGACTCAAAATAAGAATAAGCTGTTTGTGCAGTTGCAGAAATATTTGCGCCATTATCTGATAAAGAAGAGTACAAAGTACCTACAAATCCATCGCTACCAAAGTGCATATCAGCATCACCGGATACTTCCCAACAATAGCCTTGGATACCTGTAAATCTTGCCCATGCTTTAGTAATGGTGTGCATTACATACTGTTCCATACCTATATCGGTAGGAATAGACAAAATCAGCATATTTTCACTAGCAAAGTAGTTAATTTGCCAACCAAAGTTAGCATAGTAATTAGTAGCAGCTTGACTAATAGGGTAGAAAATCTTGTCTGTTAAGTTAATTCTTGGGTCTAGGCGGCTAGATTGTAAAGCAGAAGCAAGTGGTACTAAACCATCTTGAGTCAGTAAAAGTAAATCACCAGCCCATTTAAAGAAGCACCTACGACTAAAAGTTTGCCCTAATTGCCATACGCCTTTTAATGCCCAAGTAGCTGCTGTAGTAGGGTCTGTGCCGTTATATACAATAACTTCGCCCATACTGGTTACAAACACAGCATAATCATCAGCGCCTTGTCCAGCATCTAATGTCCAAGTACCCATTGCTTGCAAATAACCACCATTTCGTGCAATTCCACCGAAATAAAGAGGAGAAGCAACGCCAGCAATAGAATTTACATCTAAAAACCAACAAGCAAGAGTGTCTTTTTGCGTAAAATATAGGCGATTTTTAAACAGGTTTACATTGATAAAAGTTGATGAATCTGCGCCTGTAATGCCTAAAACTGTGTATGTACCTACTACTGTAGCGTTAGCAGCAGGCGTTGTTGCCATAGTGTAAGTAAAGGTACTTGCACCTGTTTTTGTAATAACATAAGAGCCGTTATAAGCTGCTTCAGTAGCGCCAGAAATAGTAACATAATTGTTACTAACTAAACCATGTGGCGCAGAAGTCGTTAATGTTGCTACATTACCTACATGGGTAATTGTGCTAATTGTTTGCGCTGTACTTGTCGTGGCAATAAAAAACCAAGAAGTACCATTAAAGACCATTACAGGGTCAACACCATTACAAGCTACTAAAAATGACCCTGCGCTATTAGTAATGTTGACAAATTGCAGTTTATCGCTAGTAATACCTGTAAAATAAGACACCGCAGTAGCAGGTTTACAGTCATAAATAGTGTTTCCACACGCCCCAAATAGCTTATAACCGCTATTAGTAGGGTAATCCATTAGTGTATGGATTGAAGTATTTATTTTAATAGTATAAGCACCCACTACAGTAGCATTAGTAGCTGGCACAGAAAGCATTGTGTAAGTAAAGGTTGATGCACCTGTTACTTTAATACTAAACACTCCGTTATATTCGCTTGGAGTAGCGCCAGAAACAGAAATATATTCGTTATCTATTAAACCATGTGCTGTAGCAGTTGTAACCGTTGCTGTCACACCTGAATGTGTAATGCTTGAAATTGTTTTAGCGCCAGTAGAAGTAGTAACAATAGAAACTTGGGTATAACCTTTACGCAATGTCACATCGCTAGGCGTAGGGTAAAAGTTAACCATTTGTACTGCATCTGTAGGAGGCATCTCAGCAAGAGAATCCCTACCATTCCAACCGCCAATAGGCGCAGGAATAGAAGCAGTAGTAGCAGAGTTTTGTTTAGGTCGCTGTAATAGCATTATGAGCCATAGCCAGTATCGGGGATATTAGCGTAACCAATAAGCACTCTACTTGGTTGTGGCGCAAAAGATAAGTTAGGCGCACCTTTATCGTTAGCTTTAGCAACTGATAAATAGCGTTGATAATCTTGAGAAACGACTGTTGTATCAAAGCCTTTAATGCCCCAATACTTCATTTTTGTCAACAAAACCATAATACGGTCATCCAAAACTGTAGTATCTGAGTCAGCAGTAAAACTATTTTTTACTGTATTATCTGCGGCTCTCGCCCAACCTTTTGACCTATATTCCCATCCCAAGTATTCTTGGGTATTCATAATAGGCCATATACAGAATTGATTATCTAAGATACGCCAGCGTACTCGTGGGCCTGTAGAGATATAACCAGACTTTAGCCATTGCCATTGTTGTGCATCTTCAGCGCCCAACATTTCCCAATGTTTCGATTTATCCCACATAGTGCGGTTTGTAATCGTTTCAAAGTCATCAGGAAGGTCATAAGCAGTCTGAGCGCATACTACTGACTGTACGCCATTGCCTGTAGCAAATTGACTCATTACAACAACTTTAGTCGTGTTATTAGCACTTACAACATAAGTATCTTGAGGAATGTTATAGCCTGATAATTGCCATTGGCTTGTAACATTGCTTAAATCTGTGCCAGCCTCAAAAGTTAATGTAGCAGAACCATTAACAGTTGTGGCATTGGCGGTAAAAGATTGCGTATAAAAACGATACTGCACCTGGAGTGCTTGCCAATCATATTCTTTTAGCAAGTCATAACCAGCACCATTCATCAGGGCTAAAATCTGTTGTACATCCTGAGAAGTGTTGCCGACAACAAAAGAAGGTACAGCCAAGTTTAACTCGGCTGCGGTCTGTTGCACCATTTGAAGCATCGTTTGGGACATATTAAGCCTCTACTACTTTCGGTTTGCGTGGTTTCTTTTCCGCAACAGCCGCAAGTAGCGCTTCCATTTGTTCCTGCATTTTGGATAGCTTCGCATCTGTTTCTGCGGTTATTTTAGCATTTTCTTCACGAAGTGCTTGCAATTCTGCTTCTCTATGTGCAACTTCAGCAGAATCAGTAGCTAAATTCAAGAAAGCCTTAGCTTTTAAGCGGAAATTATGAGGACTCATGCCAGCTACCATGCCAATACGCTGTAATTGCTGGTCAGAGCAGTCAGCAATAGCTTCTACTGTATGGAATTTAAGCCCACGCAATTCTTCAGCTTGGCTACGAGTAATTTGTGGCCATTGCTCAAGTGGTGTGCCAATAATGTCTTGATGATTTGATACTTGATTTTGATAATGCGCCCATTGGCGAGGGAAACGCTGTTTATGGGACTCTTGGGCATAAGTGTCGATTTCTGTCAAATTATCGCCAGGAATCATAATACGCACGAAGTCGAATTCTTTAAAAATCGGTCTGCCAGCTTCGTCAGAAGCTAAATCTTGCTTGAGGGACTTTTTATAGAATTGAACCGCTAGTCTTGCATCTGCACCTGAAACATCGCTTTCTATTGCCATTTTTAATTCTCCAAAGTAGTTTGGGGGTTTATAAAAAAATAAAAGGGACTCCCCTTTTGAGGGAATCCCAGTTGTACTACATATTCAATTTAAAAGGGTTAACCTATTAAACAGAAGCAGCGCCAAACCAACCATAGTCACCTGAAGCCATAGCGACTGCTGGGCCAGCGTATAAGCCAGCGCCACCAGTTGCTACGAAAGTGGTAGTGTTGATAGAGCAAGTTGCTGTTGAAGCAGCGATAGTTGAGCCAGCTTTAGCCCATACATAACGCTTACCATCGGAAGCAAATACTTCTGCACCGAGTGGGCCAAATGTTACCAAACCAGCGTTTGCTGTTTGTTCTGCAACAGTTTGTGTATCGTTTAAATCAATCCCTGAGAGGGGGGTAATGGTATATGCCATGATATTTCCTTTATTAATTAAGAGGGTAAGTTAAATAGGGGTTTCCCCCTATAGATTAACTACCTGTCAACAGACCTTGTAGGAATGAGTTAGAAGTAGTCAAGTTACCAGCCCAACCATACAATTTTACAATCGCATCTTGGTTAATAGATTGACGCTCACCACCGATAGGTACAAAGTTACGCTCTTTGTGTGGGCGTAGGAAGAGGTAGTTGGTATTCAAGAAATACATATATGTAGCTGTTTCTTGTGAGCCATAACCACCACCTAATACCACATCAGCAGAAGTACCACCACCGTAGAATTTCAATGAAGCGAAACCAGCAGCGCCAGACTCTTCAGCAGCAATACGCTGAATAGCTTGCAATGCGCCTACATAGTAGGAATACAGAGTGTTACCAGCAACAATCAAGTCAGCCTTGTCAGTACCACGAATCTGCTTGATAGCAGCAGTAGTCATAGCAGCAAGGATAGTTGTTGAAGAAGTAGCACCTGTAGTGATTTGATTCTGCCAGAAAGACCAAGTAGCACGATTAATACCACCGTATGTACCTGTGGTTGGTACAGCAGCAACAGCAGCGCCCAAACCATCTAAGTTTTTACCGCCATTACCTGTACCGTCACCGTATAAGTCACCGGAAATACGGTTAAGCAAGCGAGCTTCAGAAACTTGCATACGACCATCTAACAAGTCGATGATTGCTTCTTTGCTTGAGTTTTGCAACATTTCTAAGCCAGACATTGTAACTGCATCAGCGTACTGAGCAATTTTGTACTGAGCAGCAGAAATAGGGCTATCTGGAGCAATGTTTAATACTTCATAGCCACTATAGCTATTAGCATTGTTGGTTGTGGTGTCATCATACATAATCTCTTCCAAGATTACATTACCGCCTGAGAATGGGCGTACATTGCCCTTCTGATTCAAGCGCTGAAGAATAGCGTTGTTTTGTGTTAAGTTATCTGCCAATTCACCTGAGCGAGATTGGATTGTTGTTGCAATTATGTCTGTAATTGCACTATTTGCGAAAGCCATATAATATCCTTTATAATGAAAAAATGACTAAACCTATATTAGAATCCAAACTTTGCAAAAATTGTGGCGTTGTTAAAGCTAGAACCGAGTATTACAAGAAAGCTGACACAATTTCAACATTTTGTAAACCTTGTACTTTAGAGCGTAATCGTTTAGCTGCACCTAAATATTTCGGAAAATACCGAGAATATCAAAATGAATGGCGTAACAAAAAATACTCTGAAGATTTGGAATTCAAAACTAATGTTATTGAATCTAAAAAACTCAGTTACAACAAAAACAAATCCAAACTTAACGCATCTCGTAGACAACGATGGAAAGACGACCCTTATAATCCTGCCCGACTGCATCATAGGCGTAAAGATGTTAAAGGTAGAACTCCATCTTGGGTAAATAAAGCTGAATTATTAGAAATTTACGCAAAATGCCCAAAAGGCTTTCATGTAGACCATATAATTCCGCTAAAAGGTTTAATTGATTCTCGCCCTGTTTCTGGACTTCATGTACCTTGGAATTTACAGTACTTGACACCAGAAGCTAACTTAAAAAAACATAACCGAATTACCGAATCTGAGTTGCTATTGCTTGTTTAGTCTCCTTTACAAGTTAATCCTAAGTTAAACCCGACGGCTCATTGCTTCACCTAATTGGTCAGCAATTAAAGACCGTCTATCCTTTTTATCTTCTGGATTACTCACTTTTCCACTAGGAGTAGTGGACTTTGGACTAACCGCAGCAGCCTTAGCCTTCGCTACTTGCTGTGCTTTGATTGAGGACTGTTTGGCATCTTTTAGGAGTCTATCCTGTTCGATTTCCCAAACATCATCATTCATACGCACGGCTTTCTTGTAGGCCGTTTCTAGGTCTTGGGCTTTCCCTAGCTCAAGTAGTTGAGCCATTTCTTCCCTTACCACATCAAAATGCGGAAACTTCTCCACATTACTTCTTACTCTTTCAATTTCACCCATTAAGCGTTGATTTTCCTCTTGGGCAAATCGACCTTTAATGCTTGAAACTTCCTGATTTACCATATTTAATTGATTCATCAGTTGTTGCGTATATGGGTCAAGTTGTGTTACTTGTCCATTTCCGTTTAATTGTATACCATAATCTGCTGCAAGTTTCTGAAATACTTGGACTTTTTGTTGGTAAGGCGCATTAGTCAGAATTTGCTCTGCACGGACTAGATTTTCAATATATTGCGTAGGTTGAATACCTCTGCGTTGCAAGTCTTGGGCATAAGGCGCAATAGCGTTTTCATAGGATTTAGCCCTATCAGCTTCAGCTTTATAAGTGCTTACGCCTTTCTTGTATTCAGACTCACGCTGGTTAGCATATTCGGCAAACTTAACAAAATCTTCTTTGTCAATTTGTTCACCTTTCTCCATTTTGTCCCAAATATTGACATATTCTTTCTTCCAGGTTGAAGGGCGAGAAATCTTTACTTCTTCCTCCTGTGCTTCATCCTTAGACGCAAATTCAAGTTCTTCAACATCTTTGGTAGATTCTTCGTTGTCCTCATTTCTATCTTCCACCTTAGCGGATTCATCGGCAATATCATCTTGAGATGTATCAATTTCTTTCTCGATTGGTGTTTCAAGAGTACCCTCCTCTGCTGCGTCTAATGCTGCTTCCAATGCTTCTCTGCGGTCTAAGTCTGCCATGATTTTTCCTAGTATTTAAGTTTTTCGTAAGCCAATTCAGCAATTTGGCGTTTTCGTGCTTCCATAGACTTTTTGCTGAGTTCTGGTGGTTTTTGTTGCATAGG
>Ga0208621_1000247_pt1 | contig 15370 bp, 15 predicted proteins | sample CryBogCBH26May08_FD_184617 | JGI IMG/M metagenome (GOLD analysis project Ga0208621, IMG submission 184617) | Freshwater microbial communities from Crystal Bog, Wisconsin, USA - CBH26May08 (SPAdes) (version 2) | ecosystem: Environmental > Aquatic > Freshwater > Lake | place: Crystal Bog... | reverse complement strand
ATTATTTTATATATATTTTTTTTCCTATCTTCATTAATTTCATTAATTACTTCTGTATGAATTATTTTTTCAAAATTCGTCTCTCCATTTTTTGATCTAAAATAAATATCTCGTCGTTTTAATGAACAATATTTACAAAAACAACCATTATCAATATAGTGTTCTATTTGTATATCATTTATGTATTGATTTTCTAAACATATTTTCATATAAAAAATGTATTCTTTTTTAGAATAGGGTTTAAATGGTTCAGATATTTTATTATTCCAAGTGTTTAAATATTCTTCTCTTTCTTTTTCATTATAGTAAAAATTAAAATACTTACATTTTTTTATATATTCAAAAAAGTTACTAGGTAATTTGTATTCATTTTTAAATGTTGTATATATTTTACCTATTACTTTTTTTTCTGTTTTATAATCTGTTATCAAAACTATATCTGTTTTAAAAATATTACAAAGAATTGCAGACCAATTATAAGAATCACATAACCTAATTTTTACATACTTTACATTATTTACTATTTGAATAGTATACTTTTGTTCAAAATCAAATTCTATAGGTGGGCCTATGTTATATTTGTCAAAATAATGATCTTTACTTTCAATATATGGAAAAACACTATTAAATCTATCGGTTATTCTTTTTAAAGAATAATTATTAATATTTTCTTCTGTGTTATTGAAATGATAAGGAGAAATCTTTTCAAAAAATTCTGATATTTTTCTCTCTACAAGAGTTCTGTACACATCAATTACATATACATTTTTTCCAGAATTTCCTAAATAAGTGATAATATTGTTTACACTAATGCCTTCAATTCCAGTTAAAACTGATAACATAACTTCATCATGAATATGAATAATATTATATGTTTTACCTAGTGAAACACGCAAAGAAGAAATTAATGTTGTAGAACCTACTTTTGGTGGTGTATAAATAAAAATATAATTATTAGAATTATAAAAAAATAATTTTTCTAATGATTTTTTTATTTTTTCTTCATCTTCTGTTATCATTTATTTAAAATAATATTATTAAATTATAATTTTTTATATATTTATCGGCTTTAAGTTGTATTTTTATATATTTATCGGCTTTAAGTTGTATTTTTATATATTTATCGGCTTTAAGTTGTATTTTTATATATTAATTATCATACCCATTGTAACCATAGTAATCGTGACATAATATGCAATGATTATAATGTTCTAATCTATCTAAAGAATCGTATGGTCCAAATTCGTATTCTTCTTCTTCTTGTTCTTCTTGTTCTTCTTGTTCTTCTTGTTCTTCTTGTTCTTCTTCTTCTTCTTGTTCTTCTTCTTTATTGTCATGTATTTCTATTATAAAATCAAGAGGTGATAAGTGTTCAAGCTCAATTTTTAATTGTTCCATCATTTGAATAATTTCTAATATTTTTCTTTTTTGTTCTATGGTATGTATATTTAAACTATATTCATCTAAACAAAATTTGTTATTATTTTCAATTTGTATCATTATTTTTTTTATGAAGTTTTTACATAAATTGTAATTTTCATTTGAAACTCTATGGAAAATTGATATATTTTCTTTTATAGATTTATAAATTACATATAAACAAATTATTTGTTTATATTTATCTTTAATAAAAGAACATTCATCGATGGCAACTAATTTATCTTTTACAAAATCATTAAAATTTATTTGCTGCATATTGTAATTATTAATATTGTTACTCTAATTAGTAAAAAGTATTTCAATTTTATTTTAATAAAAATAAAATTGAAATGATATATAACAAAATAATAAAAGTTAAATTACTTATTATCAATATGAATTTATTCATACTTTCATTAATACAGAGAGAAATAGCTCAATGCATGATGGACAAACATGTGAGTAAAATATTGTTAGAAGCAGTTCAAATGCTTTGTACGTGTAAAAGACTTTTAGACCCAGATGATAAAATAAACGATCAATTATATAAGTTAGCACACAAAAACCATCCAGTAACTATTTGGTGTCGAAAATCAAAAACAAATTTTGAATGGACACTAGAACTTATTGAAGAACTCCATAATGAATGGCGATTTCGTTATGGACATCCAGATACAAAATTTCATAAATCTTATTTAGTTGCAATGATTTTAAAAAACAATATTCCGTGTGATGATAAATTTGAAGAAATTGGATTAACAACTTTTGCTCTTGCTATGCCAAATGAATATAAAAATGAAGATGCTATTATGGCATACAGAAATTATTATATGTCACCTGAAAAACAAAGAATAGCTTCTTGGAATAAACGAAGAGAGAGACCAGAATGGTATAGATAGAATATAAGTTGTTTATGATTTTATATTGTTAGCAGTTTTATAAAAAATTAAGATTTAATAAAATGTTTATTCATATATTTTTGAATTGTAAATAATTTTTATTTTATTGTTTTTTATTTTTTTTTGTTTTTCTCATATTTTTACAAATAGGACAACGACAATTTTTTTTGTGTCCATTACTTTTTTTAGTTTTATATTTTTTACCTCCAGATAATGATGATGGTTTTGTACGATTCATTTCTTCATAATCATCATCACTTGCTATATCAGCAGTTTTTTCTTCATCATCATCTCCTGAACCACCTTTTTTCTTCATATTTTTACAAATAGGACAATTACAATTTTTTTTATGTCCATTACTTTTTTTTATTTTCATCGATTTATTTTTACCATCTTTTGCATTTTTCATATTTTTACAAATAGGACAATTACAATTTTTTTTGTGTCCATTTATTTTTTGTGTTCCTGATTTTTTATCTAGTGCTCTTTCAACGTCTTCTTCATATCCATTCCTTCTTGCTTTTGATTTCATATTTTCACATATATGACATTTACAATTCATTTTATGACCATTTTTTATTTTTCCACCCATTAATTTTGAGTTGTTTATATCACTCATTATATATTATTAAAATATTTAATAATCGCTAAAATTAAAGATTTTAATTTATAATAAAAAAATATACAGATTTATTTTTAACTACTAGTTTGACTAACTTTCTTTACACTAGGTTTTCTTCCAGTAGTACTATTAGTCTTGGCAAGTGTCCACTCTTTACTACTATCGTTCGAATCTCTTGGTCCCTCTCCTCTAACTCTTGGTTGTCTAACTTTAGTTGAAGACATATCTTTAATATTTTCACTATATGGGACACGTTGTCTAGGTTGCTCAATTACCTCTTCTGTATCTTTACCTGTTTTATAAACGGATCTTGCAAGTTTAAATTCACGTCTAGTCTCACACATCAATTTACCATTTTTAATACCATGAACATTCATTGCTTGAAATTCATGATTATTACCAGAACTTTTACCTAATTGAAATTCAACATACTCACCTTGAATCAAATATTTATATTGTTGATTCTCTACATTTAAAGCTGTATGATGAACAAAAATTTCAGAGCCCGATTTGTCACCATCAGTGACTGAAATAAATCCAAAACCGGCTTTATTATTAAACCATTTTACTCTGCCAGTTAAGTGCTCTGCTTGTGTAACAATATCATCGTTTGAAGACATTCTATTATAATGTATAATATACAACTATCTTTATATCTTTTTTTTAAAAATATATTATAACAACTAATTTTTACCAGATGATTGAGTAATATAATATATGTGTGTCAGTGAAAATCTTTCTAAATCTTCTTTTTTTGTAACATCTACATCTTCAACATTTATTTTTGAAAAATCATACAATTCAATATTATTATATGCTATATATTCAAAAATAGGAATTAAATTTATTGTTTCTTTTTGGTTTAGATTATTCAAATCAACATTAAATTCTTTCGCCATATATTTTACATAATTTAATATTACTAATGATATGATTTTTAATCTTTTATCATTTTTATTATTAGAATTTTTATTGATTTTATTAAAAACATCAAATACTGATTCAATATAGTCTGGCATTTTGTCATATTTTGTTTTGGTATTTATCACTCTTTCAATATCTGTCATTTTAATTTAATATACGATTTTTTTTACAAATTTTATACTAATTATTATAAATGTCATTTTTAAATTTATTAATAAATAATTCATAGTTTGGTTTCTGTTTAAAATCTAAATTTCTAACATAATTTATGTAATCTTTTAAAATAATTGGTAAATTTAAATTATTAATTATTTCTGTTTTATATTTTATAATTTCTTTTATTTCACTTCCAGAAAAATCTATTTCTCTCCAAGGCAAATAACCTAAAAAAAAATATGTTAACATATATCCTAAAGATTCTAAATCGTCTCGCCTACTTAATTCAATATTTTTGTGCGCATTTATACTTGCAAATGTTAAACTACCTATAAGGTTTTTTGTTTCCCTCATTTCTATATGTTTGTCATCTTGTAAAAAAGATTTACATAAACCAAAATCTATTAAAAATAGTTTACGACAATCTTCATTTATACCTAATAAAAAATTATCAGGTTTTATATCTCTATGAACTAAACCTTTATCATGAATAGTTTTAAGCAAAGATAATATTTGAAATCCTACTTGACAAACTACTTTTAGAGAGAATTTGACTCTTTCCATTATAAGTTTGTCTAATGACTTTCCTAATAAACTTATTACCATATAATAATTCTTATCATCTTTACCATACCATTTTACATTTGGAATATTATTAGTTCCTAATAAATACTGATAAATGTTTGATTCATTCTTCAATAATTTTGTTTTACTTTCAATCGATTCTATTTTAATAGCTACTAATTCTCCTGTTCTATAATTCTTTCCTTTATAAATAATTCCAAATGCACCACTTCCTATTTTTTCAATTAATAAGTATTTGTTATTTATCATTTATTAATAAATAACAAATTCATTTTATATTTTTATTTATTTAAAATATATCTAAAAAGTCAATGAATATAATGTAAATACATGAGTTGTTGGATAAATTGTAGAAATACCAACACCTGCTTGAATTGTTGTAATTAATAACAAAACATCTATAAAATTTATTTTATTTTTATTAGTTAAATGCTCAAAAATCGATTTTGAATGAAAAGTATACAAATGCAAATAATATTATAAATGCAATATAACATTTTTGATAGCTAATTTCATTTATATATATAACCTATAAATATATCTAATAAATATAAACATATTATATGGGTGGTTGCTATTTATGTATAAGCAGTTTATTTTTACTATTTCCAATAATTATTTTTATATATAATAGTAAACATAATGTTTGTGAAAGTATTTTAGCTTTACTATTATTAACAAATGTTATTTTGGAATAATCCAATAAAATATTCTAAAATTCATTATTATAATGTATTTTTTGCTAGAATTACATTTTTACTTGCTAGTATTTACGTTATATTCATAAAAAAATATAATATTTTTAATTCTGTTAATTTATTCATTAGTTATTTTTTATGCTAGCAATAAAATTTCAAAAAATATTTGGTCTTGCAAAAACATATAAATATGTCATTCTATTTTTAATTTTATTATTAGTATTGGGACTTGTATAATATTTATTTAGACATATAACGACTGATTTGTTACTACATATTTCAAAGTCATATTTGGAATTTCTTTTAACTTACTCAAAAGATCTATATTGCCTGTCATCTCTGATATTTTTTCTATTTCTGAAGAAATATTATTTATTTTAAGCAATGCTTTCACAAATTCACCTAAAAATATACCTTTTTCTTTTCCTATCTTTTGCAAAACTAATTTACATGATTCGATATCTGTTGCATCAAACCACTCTTCTACGTAATTCAATAAGTCGTAATGTATATTATAATCTATACCGGTATTTATATTTCGCATTAGTTCAATATTGTTATATTTATCATACATCTCACTTATCATTTTAATGATTATTTTCGTATCTTGATTTTCTGAATTAGGAAAAAAATCTTTGTTATCTTCTTCAACAGATATATTAGTGAAACAACTAAACAATCCTACCAATTGTTTGCTAGACAAATGATTTAATTGATTGCTTTCTAAAATATTTGCAAATACAAGACAATGTATTTCTCTTAATTGAGCAGCAAGTTTACCTTTAAGAGTTAATGTTAACTCATTTTTTTCTACAAAAGCTTCTTCTTTGAGAAATTCCATAACATTTTCTACACCATAATGAAAATATTTACTTAAATTTTCTATTTCATTTTTTAAATTACTAATTTTACTTTCTTTTTCACATAGATTCTTATAAAAAGTTAGATCTTGTTTTAAATTACGATTTTCTTCTTCCATTTGTTTTAAATTTCTTTCTGCTTCCTTTTTCTTCTTATTTGAATACATATGTGCATTATTTTGCAGGTCTATATATTTTTGTATTATGTCTTTTGGTGTGTTCAATCTTTTAGCAGTTTCTAAAGAGTTTTCATATTCAGTTTCTAATTGCGTCATATTATAAAAAATCTCTTTTGTTTCAGCGTCTACATCTCCAGTCGTCATACTACGACTTGCAAATGCGACCAAATTAGTATCGCCAATATCCAGCAAATTAAGGAGCAAATTATAAGAAATCTTGAATTTTGATGTTAGCTTTTGTGGTTTACCATTCATCATGGTTTTGTAAGAAACTGAGTCTACATTACGGAAGAGATTATTCAAATGAATAACATGTCCTACAGAATCTAGTCCTAATCTACCCGCTCTACCTGCAGCTTGCGTGTATTCATGACTATATAATGGTCTGTTTATTTCACCATTATATTTAACTATATCTGTAAAAATAGTGGTCTTTACCGGTAAATTAATGCCTACACTCATCGTTTCTGTACAAAACAATATTTTAATAAAACCTCTTGCAAATAATAACTCAACAATTTCTCTTAAAATAGGCATCATACCAGCATGATGAATTCCTACACCTTTTCTTAGCAATTTTATTAAATTTAAATATTCCGGCAAATGTAAATATTCTTCATAGTTTGGCAATTTTCTTATAATTTGTTCACATTCTCTGTCTACAATATATGCAACTTTGCTATCAAATTCTGTTAAATTTGTAGTCAATTCTTCCGCGCATTTTTCTAATTGTTTTCGACTAAATACATAGCATAACGCAGGCAACATTTCGTGTTGGACTAGGTATTCTGTTACCTTATTTAAAACATGTTGGCGTTTTACTCTGACTTCATTTTTATCAAACAATTTCAACATTTTTGCAGTGGATTGATATTGAATGTCGTTGAAAACATTTTTTGCATCTTGAATAATAAATGGTTTATTTGTTGCATTTTTTATTTCTTGTTGAATCGCCTTATCTGTTATCTTCTTGAAAATTCCTTGATTTGTTGTAATGAACGAATAATGTATCAATGGAACGGCTCTTACTTGTTTTTTAGTGAGATATACTTGCTTATCATTTGGATTGGGTAATTCGCCTCTTGTTTCTAACCAATATGCGAATCTTTCTGGATCATCTAGGGTGGCTGAAAGTCCGACCATTTGAATATGTTTAGGTAACATCATAATAGTTTGTTCCCAAACATGACCTCTATTTTCGTCATTAATCATATGAATCTCATCAAAGATGACACAACCTAATTCATTTTCAATATCCATATCAAAAGATACAGAAGAATTACTAGCGTTTGATGTGCTTTTTATTTGGTATAATTTATTTAATAATATCTCTGTTGTCATGATAAGCACATCTGCATCTGGATTTGTTTTAATATCACCTGTAATTAATCCTATTGATAAATGAGGATACTTTTGTGTAAAGTTGTAGAATTTTTCATTCGAAAGAGCTTTAATTGGACTCGTATAAATTGTCCTCTTGCCTTTTGAATGAAAAAAATTTAATGCAAACTCTCCTGGTAATGTTTTACCCGAGCCTGTTGGACAGCATACTAGAGTGTGATTACCAGTAACAATTGCTTCTATTGCCCATTTTTGAAAATCATGTAATTCATAAGAGTAACTCTCATAATGTTCCTTATATTCTTCTTCTCTCTCTTTTGGATAATTGTACGAACAAACTTTCACCATCTTAGGTTATATAATATATGATTTTCTGTTTATATGGTTTTAACAAAATGAATCAAATTATTATTAATTTAAACAATTTAAAGACATTCGTAACAATTATGTATTATTAACAAATATGACGGACAAAGTTATTAAAAATGAAAGTTGGTATGTTAAAAATTTGTTTGCTAAAGTAAATAATAGTGAAATTTATAAACCGAAATATCAAAGGAAACGTAAATGGGATCAAATTCCTAAAAAACAAAATGTTCCAAGTGAAAAAAAATATATCGAATTTTTGTATGATACATATAATAGTGTTCATGCTATAACGTTTGGATTAGATGGAGTAAAATTATCAAATATTGATGGAAATAATAGAATTAATGCTATTATGCATTTTTTAGATCAACCACTAACTTTATTTCCTGAAAAAATGTTTGAATTAAAAAATTCATAATTGAAAAAGATGAAAAAAATGCATCTGAAGTTGAAAAAAATAAACAAATTGCATATGAACTTGAAAAAGTTTTGAATCTTGCGTCTTATGAAGATCTAATGACGTTTAAATACAAGACATATTTTATTGAAAAAGGATTCGACAATTTATATAATAATCATTTAAAACAATTGAGAGATGAACTAGAGCCTTTTTTTGATGAATTGATTGATTCTATGAAAATAAATAAAAAAGATAGATTTGACAATGACGTTCAAATAAATATTAATATATTTATTGGTTATACAATTGAAGAATTAGCAGAGTTTTTGGAAAAATTAATCAATATAATTCAGGTTTAACTGAACAAGAAGCGTTAGCAAGTCGTTTGTTTAATATAGTTGATTTTCAAATAGAAAATAAAATATTAGAATATGAAATAAAACAACAATTAAAAATATATTACCATGAAAGAAAAAATGATGAAATATTGAATTGTTATACATATGATGAGAATACAGATTTAATGAATGCTTTTGATTTTATGGTTGGTTTTCAAAATTATTCACATACAAAATGTTCTATAATTAATAAAACAGAAAATGATGGGTTGTCTTTATTTTTTAAAATTTTTAAAATTTTAAATAAAGGAACTTTTGATAAAACATTTACAACCAGTAATATAAATAAATTTATTGAATTAATTTTAAAAACAATAGAAATATTAAAAAAAATAGAAAAAAATATATTTATGTATAATTTTACAGGTGGTGGAAATAAAATTTTTGATACTGCAAATAAAAAATTACACTCGTTAAAAAAAAATAATATGTATTTAATTATAATATCTATAATAGGTTATATTACAAATAATACACCTGAAAAAGAAATATTAAAATCTATTGAAATATGCATTATTTATCATTTTTTTGTAAATGGAATAGATGACAAAGAAAAAAGAGATAAGTATAAGTTATATGATGCCATTTTATATGAAGCAGGTGGCACATATATAGATAATAAAGCAAAAGAATATTTAAAATCTCCAAGCATATTATCTAATAAAATTACTGAAACTAATATGAGAGAGTTATTAAATGACTTAATGAAAGAAAATATTAAATGTAAAAAATATGAAATTAGAGCAAATGGTAAAGATAAATGCGATAAAAGAAGATCTCGTAAAGTATTTGAAAAAGTATTAATATATTATTATTTTATTTGTAAAATCCCACATAATTTTTTAAAAAATAATTTTTGGGTAGAACATATTTTTCCATTTAGCAGTAGTTGGGAAAATTTAATAGACATTGATCGTTTAGGAAATGTATTCCCTATTATAGATTTAATAAACAAAGAAAGAAATAATAAACATATTAAGGAATATAAAAAAATAGATAAACAAAATTTTTTGAATTTTATAGATATTATTCCTAGTATATCGATTTATGATAATATTATTTCTCATGAAAACAGAAAACCATATATATACAATAGTGAAAAATACAACGAAAGATGTTCAAACAATGAAAACGAATTAATAGAATGTTTATTACAACATCTATTTTATATTATATGATACCAAAAAAGTACTATCAACTAATTAAAAATCACTTTTATTATATTTAGATGACACTATTATTCAAGCAAATTAACAAAAAATTTTTATAAAATTTTAATTTTTTCTTTAAATTAAATTTTTAAATATATTATTTTAAACTACAATACAAATATAAATATTGAGGGCTATATTGACAATCAAGAAACCGAACAGCATGAGGAACAAATTTTTAATGACTGCTTTGGTTTCTTCATTGTCAGCCCGTAGTCAATCATATTGCAGTAAACCCATTTTTTTTGCAGCGAAGTGAGCGCTAATTGCCTTTACATCACCCATGGTCATCAACAGGTCTTCATAAACATCTTCAGGGACAAGCATAAGTTGAATACTCTCATTCTCATTTTCAGCACCATATGTTTCACTTGTCATTTTATCGAATGCTTCTTCGTCAATATCGACTTCCAAATAGAAGAGTTTAATTGCTTCATCACATCCACCAGGTGAAGGCCAAATTTTTGTCAGATAAGTTAGACTTTCTTTGCTAGGAGCAACTATTCCGGTTTCTTCATTGATTTCTTTCATAGCCACACCAACAAAACTATCACTATCGTCCATCATTCCAGCAGGAATTTCTGATACAATACCGCCTACAGGACTTCTCACTTGCTTTGTTAGTACAACATATTTTTGGCCTTTATAACGTACTCTCAAATAAACCGCAACTGCATCACCTCGTAAGAATACTACACCAGGAACAGGTTTATCATTGCGTTTATCCATAGCAAACATTTCTAAATAAAGAAAACCTAATTTTTCGGCAACAGGAGACTTTGAATTGCAAAACCATTTTACACCATTTATTTGTATGCCTTTGATTTCTAAAATATTTCTATCTAGTTTAGATAGAAACATTTTAAATTTTGGTGCTTCCAAAATAATTGGCAATTGAGAGTGAATCTCAGCATTATTTGAATAAATATTAATTCCGTTAACGTTTACGATCGACATTCCTAATAATAATACTTTTTATCTTTTTCAATTTATTCATTTCAATTTTTTTTATATTATTAAAATTATCTATTTTCTTTAAGTTGTTTTCTATAATATGTTGTTCTGATTTTATCAAATATTGACCACATGGTCCGCAATGGTCTTCGTTTGAGAAATCTATTTTTTTATTTATTTTTTTGTTACAATAATCAATTTGCCATCTACCCAAAGGTTTTGTTTTTTCTTTTATAAATTTTTGTATAAGAGTTTGTATAAATTTCATATGTTATTTATTACTATTATGTGTTTAAATTGTTTTATACTTTTAAATCTATGACATCTATTGTTTTTATATTTTGATTTATATTTTGATTTATATTTTCATTTACATAAGTATAATAAATTCGCATCAAAAGTGCGAATATATCTAGTACTAACATAGGTCCATAATTTACAATTAATGGTATTTTTTGATTTATTAAAGCATAAGATAGTCCACATGATGTAGCAGTTAACATCATTATTTTTTCAGGTATATTATAAATATTAGCATTTTTATTTTTATAATTACTATACAATTTCAGGTAAATAACAAGATAAATATAAAATTATTGCAGCATACATTAAATAATCGGCATCCATTTACTAAATTATTTGTTTGTTATCTTTTAAATCATTATTTAATATAGTTATTTAAAGTACTTAAACACGTTTTAATACATAATGAAGTAAAAAATCTTATAATTTTGGAAAAATTGGTAAAAAAGAGGTAGTACATATATAAAAAGGCCTCGCCCCGTGATTTTTTTGGGGAAAGTTTTTTTTACTTTTCAATTTTGGACATTTTTTTTGTCCATTTTTGAAAAGTAAAAATACTTTTCCCAAAATTAAAATATTTGTGACCATGAAAAAATTTATGGTCTGGTCACAAAAAAAATAATTTTTACAATGTTACCATAATTTTTTTTATTCAACAAAAAAAAGAATTTAAAATTATTTTCTTTTTCTAATTTATGGAAATATTGGAAATAAAAAAATGCCAAAAAAATGCCGTTTTTGAATGCAAAATATGTGACTTTAAATGTATTAAAAAAAGTAATTATGAAAATCACGTTAAGACGAAAAAACACATTCATCGTCACAATGGAAATAATTTGGAAATGTTTTTTCCAAAAAAAAATGCCGAATATATTTGTGATTGTGGCAAAAAATATTTAACAAATTCTGGTCTTTGGAAGCACAAACATAAATGTAAAGAAAAAAATTATAAAAAAGAAAACCAAGAAGAAAAAATAAATACTATTGTTGACATTAGTAAAGAACAATTAATTATAATGCTTATTAATCAAAATTCTGAATTAATAAAAGAAACAACTGATTTTAAGAATATCATGATGGAAGTAATTAAAAATGGTACGCATAATACTACACATACAAATTCACATAATAAATCATTTAATTTGCAATTCTTTTTAAATGAAACTTGTAAAAATGCAATGAATATAACTGATTTTATAGATTCTCTCCAATTGCAGCTATCTGATTTAGAAAATGTAGGTGAAGTTGGTTATATAGAAGGTATTTCTAATATTATAATAAAGAATTTAAATGCATTAGATGTAAATGAAAGACCAATTCATTGCACAGATAAAAAAAGAGAAACAATGTATGTAAAAGATGAAGATAAATGGGAAAAAGAAGATGAAAAAAAAAACAAAATACATAAGATGATTCAAAAAATTTCAACTAAAAATATTAACCTTATTACTGAATTTAGAGAGAAGTATCCAGATTATAAAAAATGTAATTCAAATGTATCTGATCAATTTAATAAAATTATTATTGAATCTATGGGTGGTTCTGGTAATAATGATTATGAAAAAGAGGAAAAAATTATCAAGAAAATTGCCAAAGAAGTTTTTATTTATAAAATTATTTAAATACTTAAAGCAGTTTTGTTACATAATGAAGCAAAAATCTTATAGTTTTGGAAAAATTAGTAAAAAAGAGGTAGTGCATATATAAAAAGGGTCCTCGTCCATGATTTTTTTGGGGAAAGTTTTTTTTACTTTTCAATTTTGGACATTTTTTTTGTCCATTTTTGAAAAATGAAAATACTTTTCCCAAAATTAAAATATTTGTGACCATAAAAATTTTTATGGTCTGGGCACAAAAAAAATAATTTTTAAAATGTTAGCATAATTTTTTTTTATTAATTTAAAAAAAAATAATTTAAGTATTTTTCTAATCAAATATTAAGGAGAATGGAAATATTTTTATCCCCAAAAATCCCCAAAAAATATGAATGTATTTTTTGTGACTATCATACTAGTAATAAAAAAGACTATAAAAAACACTTAACCACATTGAAACACAAAAAATCCTCAAATGGAAATGTGGAGGAAATGGAAAAATCCCAAACATGTGTTTGTGAATGTAAAAAACAATTTATAACGAATAGTGGTCTTTGGAAACACAAACAAAAATGCAAACAAGTGAATTCAAATGTGAATTTATTAACAAATTTAGTATTAGAAGTTGTAAAACAAAACAATGAATCTCAAAAACAAAACCAAGATTTAATAAATAAATTATATGAAATATGTAAAAATGGTACGCATAATACTACACATACAAATTCACATAATAAATCATTTAATTTGCAATTCTTTTTAAATGAAACTTGTAAAAATGCAATGAATATAACTGATTTTATAGATTCTCTCCAATTGCAGCTATCTGATTTAGAAAATGTAGGTGAAGTTGGTTATATAGAAGGTATTTCTAATATTATAATAAAGAATTTAAATGCATTAGATGTTACAGAAAGGCCAGTTCATTGCACAGATAAAAAAAGAGAAACCATGTATATTAAAGATGAAGATAAATGGGAAAAAGAAGATGATAGTAAAATTAAAATGCATAAAATGGTAAATAAAGTATCAAATAAAAATATAAATCTTATTACTGAATTTAGAGAGAAATATCCAGATTATAAAAAAATCAATTCAAGGGTATCAGATCAATTTAACAAAATAATTATTGAATCCATGGGAGGCACTGGTAATAATGATTATGAAAAAGAAGAAAAAATTATCAAGAAAATCGCCAAAGAGGTTTTTATTGATAAGAATTTATAAGTTTAATTTCATATATGAATATATCTCTTTCTTAAGCTGTTAAAATCCCCAAAACACATTTATTTGTCTACATATATTTTTATATTATTAATTGTAATCTAATTTTTGTCTTAAATTTATCTTCATTATTAAACAAAAATAATTTAAATTTTTTGCAATCAAAATTATTAAGGTTCTCTCTACAAGTGATCCTGGAAGACATTTTTAGTTCTGGTAAGAAAACAATGAATTGATATAATCCATCATTTCTAGAAATTTTGTCAAATAAATATCCGTCATATTCTTTGTCCATTATTTCTGGTGTATTATGACACATATCCAATAATGTGCAATCGCATTGAACTTTTCTTATTGCGCGCATAGTAATATTAATATAATCTAAATCATTCAACCATTTATCATAAAATGTATCACTATTTTCAGAAAGTGTTATAATTCCCATTACTTTCTGAAATTTTATCATATTTAAAAGGTCTACAAGACGTCGAATAGGGCTAGTAATATGAATATAAGCATCCATATCGAGAATTTGATGTCTTGTGTCAACGATTTCAGAGCCATCGATATAATGTCCAGATGCTCCATTCCAAATCCTAATAAATTTAGCAGTATTTTCAGGGACACTTTCAGGAATGTCAATTTCTTTTTTGATAATAGTAGAACGAAATACGCCAGTTTTAAAATGTATTAATTCTTTGGCACAATGATAATTCATAAAAATCATTAAATAACAAACAACATCATGACTATTTCTGATTTTATCAATATAAGAGTTTTTAATGGATAATTTACAAAGTGCGTTGTAAATGTCATGATATTTTGAATCTGAAAATAAATTAGCTTCTTCATAGCAGTAATTTTTATGAACTTTAATAAGACAATTAGTGTATTTAATTTCTAATATATTGCCATCTTTAATAAAGATATCAACTGCAAATGCTACTCTAGTAACATTTTCTTGTAAACTACATAAGCAATCAGATAAGATAGTTGGTAACATAGGTCGTTTTTTATCAGGTAAATAGATAGTAGATATTCTTCGAGAGAAAGAATCCCACAAATTCAAAACATCAATCCAAATAGTGACATTTGAAATATATATACTTAATTGCTGTATACCATTTTCAGTGTCAATAATGCTAAATCCGTCATCAAAGTCTAAACTTTTTGGTGGATCGATGGTAATAATATGCCAAAATTTTGAATCAGTTCGATCTTCTATATTGGTAT
>Ga0208621_1000245_pt1 | contig 15475 bp, 4 predicted proteins | sample CryBogCBH26May08_FD_184617 | JGI IMG/M metagenome (GOLD analysis project Ga0208621, IMG submission 184617) | Freshwater microbial communities from Crystal Bog, Wisconsin, USA - CBH26May08 (SPAdes) (version 2) | ecosystem: Environmental > Aquatic > Freshwater > Lake | place: Crystal Bog... | reverse complement strand
AAAAACATTAAATAATGAATTAATTTATATTCAAAAATATCATATTCTAGAATATTTTTGTTATATTCATCAAGACTAATTAAATTATTTAAATATAACATTTTTATTCGGGCATTCCAGTTAATAACTTTATTAGTAGGACATATATGTTGTTTATACATACAAAAATTATCATTCTCGCATATTAAATCACATAATAATATTTGTTTATCAAAAGTAGTACATTTAATATCTTTATATTTTGATAATAGTAAATCATTTGTTACATTTTCATCTAGAAGTTTTGTAAATTGATTATTTTTTATAATATTTATTATATCTTTAAAAAAATTTAATGTAATTTCATTACAATTAATTAATGAAAAACAAATATTATATTTCAAAATAATTCCACTTGCAAATACTAAATCATAATATTTTTTTGTTAAATCTGTAATATATTCATTCATTTTAGATAAGTTATTTTTATTTATAAAAATAGTACAATCAGTAAATATTATTTTATTTCCTAAATTTTTTTGTATACAATCTACAATTAACTCTATTTTTTGTGTATTCCCAGCTAGATGATGTTGGCCAAGTTTTTTATTAATAGGTAAATCATCCATTAATATTGGATTTATTTCATAATGTTTATCTAATATAGAACTTAAATGATTATGCCAAAATTCATAATCTTTTGTATAAAAATAATACCATTTCATATTTATAATTTAATTTATAAAATAATTAATTAATTTTAACTAATTAATTTTAACTAAATAAAAAAATTGATTAAAAAAACAATTTAAATGTATAATCTTATAGTATAATAGATGTCTAGATTTGCAAATTCCAATAATTCATGTATAAATTCAAAAATAATTGGAATTCAATTTAGTATCCAATCACCGGAAGAAATTCGGAAAGGATCTGTGGCTGAAATTACCAGTCGTGATACTTATATAAATAATAAACCTGTCATTGGTGGTCTATTTGACCCAAGAATGGGTGTTTTAGAACCTGGACTTATTTCACCTACAGATGGTCTAGATTATATGGAAACACCTGGTTATGCTGGTCATATTGAATTAGCTCGTCCTGTGTTTTATATTCAATATTTAAGCACTATAATGAAGTGTATGAGATGTGTTTGTTTTAAATGTAGTAAACTTTTGGTAAGCAAAGATAAATACAAACAAGCTCTTAAAATGCAAGGAGAAGCCAGATGGAAATATGTATTTAAATTATGTTGTTTAGCAAAACGTTGCGGTGATGATAGCGAAGATGGTTGCGGAACATTACAACCCAAAACGATTCGTAAAGAAGGACTTGCTACCATATTGGCAGAATGGAAAAATGATGGGGTTGATGCGGAACCTATTATTATAAAAGTAACTCCTGAAATGGTATTGAAAAGTTTTAAAAGAATTTCTGATGACGATGTTACTTTTATGGGTTTTAGTCCTGTATTCTCGCGTCCAGATTGGATGATTTGTCAGGTTATGTCTGTGCCGCCCCCTGCAGTTCGTCCATCTGTAAAGCATGATGCTCAACAACGTTCCGAAGATGATTTAACACATATTTTAGTCAATATTATCAAGACCAATAAAACACTTCAAGAGAAAATAATGAATAATGCGCCTGCAAATGTAATCGATGATTGGACGACTGTGCTACAATATTATGTCGCCACACAAGTAGACAATAAAATACCTGGTGTGGCTTCAGTTGCCCAGCGATCAGGTAGACCTTTGAAATCTATAAAAGACCGATTAAATGGAAAAGGTGGACGCATGAGAGGCAATTTAATGGCTAAACGTGTGGATTTTAGTGCTCGTTCAGTCATTACCGCGGATCCAAATATTTCCATAAAAGAACTAGGAATTCCAATGAAAATTGCAAAAAATATCACCAAGCCTGTTTTTGTAAACAAGATTAATAAAGCATTTCTCACCAAATTAGTTATTAATGGTGCAGATGTTTGGCCTGGTGCAAAAACATTAGAAAAGAAAAATGGCGAAGTAATCACTTTGCGATATTATTTGGATAGGAATTCCATTGAAATTGAAGAAGGTGACATTGTACATCGTCATATGATGGATGGAGATGCTATCCTATTTAATCGTCAACCAACGCTTCATAGAATGAGCATGATGTGTCATATTGCTCGCGTCATGAAGCATGGGGACACATTCAGAATGAATGTCGCCGATACTAAACCATACAACGCTGATCGAAATTTTGTTACCAATTAAGGTAATAAATGCCGTCAAGGTTAGCAACAGGGGGCGCTAAAAGCGTGTAACCCTCTAGTAAATAAATCAAAATATGTTTGAGGAAACAACTTAAATAGAAAATATAATAATATTATATGGAGACTACAAAACCAATAAATGTCACGTATACGATTTGCTCTAAATGTGAAAAATCTAAATCTTCAGAAGAATTTTACAAACGTGGATCAATTTGCTGCGAATGTAATAATTCTAAAAGACGACAGAAATATAAAAATAATGAAGAACATAGAAAAAAGTTGATTGAAATGGCAAGTGAATTTAAACACAAAAAAGTCATTGAAAGGCAACAACAAAAAGAAGAAGAACAAAATAAAATTGGTTTAGAAAACAAACAATGTAAATATTGTAACGAAATTAAACACCAGAATAGATTTCGTTATAATCGTTTAAAATGTAGAGATTGTGAAAGAAATGATCCTACAGAAAAGTTTAAACGTTACATAAGAACCAGAATTTACAATTGTTTAAGATATAAAAATAAAACCAAACACTCAGTAGAGTATTTAGGTTGTTCTTCTGAAGAATATTTTAAATGGATATTCAATTATAACAATAATTGTACATTAGAAAATCATGGAAAAGAGTGGCATATTGACCATGTAATACCTATTTCCAAGTTTAATTTATCTAATGAATCAGAACAATTATTGGCTTTTAATTGGAGAAATACTATGCCTCTGTCGTGTAAAGAGAATTTAGTAAAAAATAATAAAATTATAAAAGAACAAATCAAAGAGCATTTGAATAAATTAAAAGAATATCATATAAAACAAAACATACAACTTCCTCAAATATATATTGATTTATTTGCGAAACACCTTGATGCGGGAATACCCTTAGAGCCTGTGCTATCTAATAAATAGCATTGACCACTACCAAGTTTATTTGGGAAACCTTATAGATGGCCGAGATAGAACTCGGGTATGGTAATAATGTGGAGGATTGGGCAATCCGCAGTGTTACTTCCTAATGTCGTTTAGCAGACAAAGGAAGGCATTCAGAGACTGAACGGGTGTTGGTGAACAATGAAGGATTAGCTATCCTGAGTTTGCTTAAGATACAGTCCGACCCTTTGGGAAACCTTAGGGATTTATCGTTTGACGGCGATGAAATGAATTTACATATGCCACAGGATCCAGAATCTGAGGCAGAATTACGAAATTTGGCTGCAGTACCATATCAAATAGTCAGCCCAGCAAATAATAGTTCGATTATTGGCATATACCAAGATTCTATGTTAGGATCATATCAATTCACGAGACCAAACATAAGATTCACCCCTCGTGATGCGATGAACTTGCTAATGATGTGCAATGTAATAAATGAAAAAGAATTAATACAAAATATTCAAGAGAAAGGTGGAATAACAAATTTCGATATTTTAAGCCAAATCATGCCACCTCTTTCAATGAAATATAAAACAAAAGCATTTAAAGAAGATAAAGATGACCCCAAAACATCAAACGCCATTATCGAAATCAAGAATGGCAAATATATTCGTGGACAAATGGATAAAAGTGTTATGGGTGCAGGAACAAAAGGATTGTTACAACGTGTTTGCAATGATTTCGGCAATATGGCTTCCGCCAAGTTTATTGATGATTTGCAAAATGTGGTGACAGAATATATGAAATCTGCTGCTTTTAGTGTTGGAATTAGTGACTTAATTTCAGATCAAAAAACAAATGATGAGATCGTCCAGGTGATCACAAAAAAGAAAACAGATGTCAAAAATTTAATAGATCAAGTTCAAATTGGAATTTTTGAGAATAATACAGGAAAAACAAATGAAGAAGAATTCGAGACGCAAGTAAATAGTATTTTAAATCAAGCCACTTCAGAATCAGGAAAGATTGGGTTAAAAAGTCTGAATAAAGATAATCGATTCGTAATCATGGTGAATGCGGGTTCAAAAGGTTCTGATTTAAATATTTCTCAAATGATTTCTTGTCTTGGTCAACAAAATGTAGATGGTAAACGTATTCCTTATGGTTTTGAAAACAGAACGTTACCTCACTTTACAAAATATGATGATTCACCAAGTGCACGCGGATTTGTAGAAAGTTCTTATATCAATGGTTTATCTCCTCAAGAACTATTCTTCCATGCAATGGGTGGTCGTGTTGGTCTTATTGATACCGCCGTAAAAACGTCAACCACCGGATATATTCAACGCAGATTAATTAAGGGTCTAGAAGACTTAATGGTTAGCTACGATATGACCATCCGTACAAATAAAAATAAAATAGTTCAATTTGCTTATGGAGATGATAATATAGATACAATTAAAGTAGAAAATCAACAAATTAATCTAGTATCAATGACCACACAAGATATTTATGCTCATTTTCTTGTTCCTGAAGAATCAGGTAAAATTAAAACACTAAGCAATATTTTCTTAAAAAATGTTTATACAAGATACAAGAAACAGCTAACCGATTTTATGGAGAAAACACAAAAATATATTGATATGATGATAGAAAAACGTGAAGCAATTATAAAATATGTATTTAAAAATAAAAGCGACTCTGTTGTTAATTGTCCTGTTGCATTTTCGTATATTATTAGTAATATTCAAGGTCAATGCAATATTTCTATCTCATCTTTAGTAGATATTACGCTATTAGAAGCATTGGAAATGATTGAAAAGTATTACGAAAATTTGACTAAAATATACTATGCACCTCCAACCGAACTATTCAAAACACTTTATTATTATTATTTATCTCCAAAGGACCTCCTCATTATAAAACGTTTCAATAAAGCTGCTCTTACTTTATTGTTAGACACAATTACCATGGATTATAAAAGATCAATTGTTGCACCTGGAGAAATGGTGGGGATGATTGCAGGCCAAAGTATTGGCGAGGTCTCAACACAGATGTCAGTTACATATGAATCACAACACAAAATTGTAATTAAAAATATTCTAACAGGCGATTTTGAAATAAAATCTGTTATTATGGGAGAATTTTGCGACCAAATAATTGCAAATAATTTAGATAAAACATTTAACACCGGTCATGTAGATAGTGTTGAGACTATTCTCACTGATTTAGAAAATGAATTTTATATTATTGGTGTCTCAGAAGATGAGAAAACATCATGGAATAAAATTTCACATGTCAGTAAACATCCAGTAAATGGACAAATGATGAGAGTAACTACTCGTTCTGGTAGAATAGTTGATACAACAACAAGTCATAGCCACCTTATTCGCAAAGACCAAAAAGTAACTGCAATTAAAGGTTCTGAGATGGTAGAAGGAATGCGTATTCCTGTTTGCGCGCAAATAAACAACCAAGAGTTTATAAAAGATACTTATCAAAATATTAATTTGGATTCATTGATGGGATGGTTTATTGGTGCATATTTGGCTGAAGGCAATCTAAATTACAACGAGATTTCAATCACAAATGTTTCCGAACATTATATAGAAAATACTAAAAAAGTAGCGGCCTTGTTTGGAAAAGAATGTCGTGTTATAGAAAAACAAGGCGCATATGGTAAATCTATTACTACAAAATTTACATGCAAAGAATTAGCTTCTATTTTATTAAATACATGTGGTAATGGTAGCTTTGTAAAGAGAGTTCCTGATTTTGCATTTACTGCGTCTATAGAATTTAAAGCTGCTTTATTTCAAGGCTATTTTGATGGTGATGGTAATTTCCAAAGCGATTCAAAACATCATCAAATGAGATGTTGTAGTAGAAGTCAACAACTTGTTAAAGATTTGGCATTGTTATTAAACTATTTTGGTATTTATGGAAATATTAAAACAGAAGAAAATAAAGGTAAACCATTATATCATTTGAATATTGCACCAAAATATGCCAAGATTTACCAAACCAGTATTGGTACGACATTACATAATGAAAAACTGACAAATTTCGTTCAGTTTATAGAAAGAAATGATGTGAAATTCTTATCAGAACAAATTGATAAGATCAATGGTCTAGGCGAAATAATTGCATATTGTGGTAAAACTTTGAAATTACCAGGACAAAGTAGAACTTATGGATTCTGGAAAAATAAAGAAAGTATTGGACGCAGAACTTTGGAAAAATATTACCAGACTTTCAAAGAAAATGATACGCAAAATTTGATAAGTGATGAATTAAAAATAATAGAACAAGCAATTACATCTAACGTAGTATGGGATGAAATTATAAAAATTGATTATTATGTCCCAGTCCAAACAAATTATGTTTATGATTTCACTATTCCTGGTAATCAAACATTTATGACTGATTATGGTGTCATTGTTCATAACACACTGAATTCTGTAACATTTGAGACACCTATTATTGTAAGGAATCGTGAAGGAAAAATACAAAAAATTGAGATTGGAGAATTCATTGAAAAACATATTAAGATGCCAAAAAAACTAGAATATTATAAAGATAAAGATACTACTTATGCAGAGATGAGCGAATATTACGAGATACCTTCTTGTACAGAAGATGGTGAAATTGTATGGAAAGAAATAGAAGCAGTTACAAGACATCCTGTTATTAATAAAGATGGAACAAATACTATGCTGAAAGTTACAACAAAAGAAAACCGCGAAGTAATTGCCACAAAAGCTAAGTCATTCTTGAAATTAGTAAATGGTAAGATTATTGCTTCAGAAGGTAGTGAATTAAAAGTTGGCGATTACTTGCCTGTTAGCTTGAAACAAATCGATTTTAATGAATCAACAAGTTTAGATTTAAGACAAGTTTTATCTCCAACTGAATACATTTATTCATCAGAAATGAAAAAAGCAAAAGAAGTAATGAATGAGCATCAATGGTGGTCAAAACATTATGGTAAAACATTTACATTACCATATAAAAGAAGTGATTCATTTGTTGCCAAAGTAAGTGAAAAATTGAGAAATGGTTGCAAATCAAAAACAACTTTGACAGAAAATTGTGTTTATACAAAAGAAACAAACATGTGCGATTACACAATACCTGAAGTAATTGAATTAGATTATAATTTTGGTTATTTATTGGGTGCTTATGCATCAGAAGGATGTATGACAAAATTCCAAGTATCTATTTCAAATAATGATGCAGAATATTTTAAACCTATTTTGGAGCTTTGTGAAAAATGGAACATTACTACTAAAGTTTATAGACATGAAAACAAGTGTCAAGAAGGGTGGACTAGTCAAGATCTGCGAATTTATAATACCATATTGTGTCGTATTTTAGAATCATTCTGTGGAAAGCTGAGTCATAATAAATTTGTATCTGATAAAATAATATTCTCTAACAAAGAATGTATCTCGGGATTCTTGGATGCATATATTGGAGGAGATGGAAGTGTAAAAGCTCATGCTAAATCTATCATAATGTTCTCAGTTTCTAAAAATTTATTAATGGACGTGCAACAAATGTTAAATATTTTAGATGTTTATGGTATTATTAAAAAACATACAAAACAAAAAACAAATAATAGAGGAACTCTCCCTGAAAATATACATCAAATGTATCGTTTAAATATAACTAATAGACAAGCAAAAAAATTAGCACAAATGTTACATACAAAAATTGATTATAAAATAGAAAATACAAAAATAATTGCAGAACATTCTTACAAATTTGATTACGAAATTAATAAAAATTATTTGTCAATACCAAACGAGATTGATGGTAAAATAGTTTTTGAGACTCGACATGCAGATAAATTTAAAGATGTTTTATTTGATCAAATTGAAAAAATTGAAGAAGTCCAAAATACTACAAATTATGCTTATGATCTCACAATTTCAGATACAAAAAATTTTAACATCTATAATGGTCTGTGTTTAAGAGATACTTTTCATTTTGCCGGAGTGGCTTCTAAATCTAACGTCACTCGTGGTGTGCCTAGAATAGAAGAAATTTTATCTTTATCGAGCGAGATTAAAAATCCATCACTAAGTGTCTATTTAAATCACGAAGACGAAAGAAGCAAAGAAAAAGCACAAACAATTATGTATATGTTAGAGCATACAAAATTAGAAGAAATCGTTAGGTTGGTGCAAGTATGTTTTGATCCAGATGATTTAAATTCTCTAATAGAAGATGATAAAGATACAATTGAACAATACAGAGCTTTTGAAAATATGATAGAAGAATGTAATGAAGCATCTTTACAATCAGTTGAAAATGAAAAATCGAAATGGATTATTCGTATGGAGATGGATCATGAAGTTATGCTTGAGAAAAACATTACAATGGATGATGTAAATTATACATTAAAAGCATGTTTTGAAGATCAAATCAATTGTATATATTCGGATTTCAATGCAGACAAATTAATCTTTAGAATAAGAATGAATGAGGTAATAAAAAATAATGGTAAAGGACAAAATAAAATAAAAGTAAATCCTCTCGATCAATCAGATCAAATTTATATTCTAAAGAACTTTCAAGAACAATTATTGCAAAATGTTGTATTGAGAGGTATAAAAGGTATAAATAAAGTAATTTTACGCAAAGTTGTTGATAATATGGTAGAACATAATGGTGTTTATAAAAAAGAAGACATTTGGGTTTTAGACACTATTGGAACAAATTTACTAGATGTTTTAGGTCTCAGTTTTATTGATAACAAAAGAACATTAAGCAATAATATTGTAGAAATATACAATGTTTTAGGTATCGAAGCAGCAAGACAAGCTATTTATAATGAATTGGTAGAAGTAGTAGAGTTTGATGGAACATATATAAATTTCCACAACTATAGTGTTCTTGTAGACAGAATGACTTATACTGAAAAAATGATTTCTATATTCAGACATGGTATAAATAATGATAATATTGGACCAATTGCCAAAGCATCTTTTGAAGAAACACCTGAGATGTTTCTGAAAGCTGCAAAACATGCGGATCTAGATACTCTTAGAGGTGTTTCTGCGAATGTAATGTGTGGTCAAGAAGGATTCTTTGGAACAAGTGCATTCCAAGTTGTATTAAATATTGAAGAAATGCAAAAATTAGAAGCAGCTAGTGAATATACACCTGTAAATGTAGATGAGAAAATAGAAATGTTCTTTGGTGAATCACAAAATCAAGATGACAAATGTAGCATTAGTAAAATTGCGGTACAAAATAATGTTATCACAATTCAAGCAGAAGATATGGGTGATGACAATGATTATAATCCAGGATTTTAAATTTTAAAAGTAGAGAAAAAACAAATTAAATATTTTATAAAATTAAATATTAAATAATAAATAATAATTTAAAATATGTCGTTAATATTTAGTTTAATTATCAACAAAATATTAAAAATAGATAATAACTTATTTTTTTCTCAAAATAATAAAAATGATAATGTAGACCATTTATTAAAAGGAGTATTTGGATTTAATAATATTTTACATATAGATAAAAATAGCTTACCTTTGTATAGAAAAAAATATATATTTTTAAAACATATTTTCAACAATTTTATAATAAAAAATAAACGCGAAGAAGAAGTTTTATTTATTTTTAATAAAATTCAAAAAACTTATCATGCATTGAATAAATTTGCATACTTGTATAAATTTAAAAAAACACAACTTGTTGTTAATACAGATATGCAATTAAATGAAATAAAAGAAAATGATAAAAATATTATTTGTATTTATCAAGAAAAAACCAAATACTTATTTAAAATAACTGATTTATTAAAAATTATTAACATGTCATTAATAAATTCTCATTTTTTTTTTGCAGAACCTTTATCAATTAAAAATCCATATAATAATTTACCATTTGAGAAAAGTATATTATATTCTATTTATTATTTTCTTTTAGAAAAAACTAAACTAATATTTAAAAAAGATGTTGAATTATTTTTAAAATTTTGTAATTGTAATTTTAATTTAAGTATTTTTTTTAATAGTTATGAACATGAATTGAGAGAATATTCTATTAAAAATTATATTAAAAATTCATTAAATGACACTTTACATAGTGATATTTTAAATATGATAGAAGATTTTAATTTAAATAAAAGTAAACAAAAACAAATTTTTATTGATAATAAATTTTCAAAAAATAAGTTAATTAAAGTTTTTTTGCCATATTTATTATTATATTTAAATAGTAAATATTTATTAATTCCAACAATAAAATATAACAATTTAATTTATTTGGAAAACAAATTAAAGAAACTTCAAAATTTTAATTGTTTTTTTGGAAGAATAAAAATAAGTTATAAAAATAATTTTTGTAAAGATGGTAAAATACGTAAAATTCAAAATTTAGAAGAAAATGATAAACATATCATTTTTAATGATTATGATAAAGAATTATTTTTAAAAGATCATTTAAAATATATACACTATACAGATAATAATAATTATTTTTTTAATTATAATGGATCAAATAATATCATAATGCAAGAAGAAGAAGACTCTGTATCTTAAACAATTTCAGGCGGTGTTTCGATAATTTTAATAGTCTTTTTATTTTTTATGGTGCCATCTTTCTTAGGTTTCGTTACTCTTTTTTTTGTTTGTTTTTTAGATTGAACTTCAATATTAGAATTGACAACTTCTTTTTTTCCTTCTTCTTCTTCTTCTATTATAATTTTCTTTTTTCTTTGAACTTTTGGTTTTGTTTTTGGTTCTTCTTTTGGTTCTTCTTTTGGTTCTTCTTTTGGTTCTTCTTTTTCATCATCAGTATCTGATAATATTATAATAGGTTTTGAAGGTTTCTTTTTTCTTTGAACTTTTGGTTTTGTTTTTGGTTCTTCTTTTTCATCATCAGTATCTGATAATATTATAATAGGTTTTGAAGGTTTCTTTTTTACATAAATAGTTGCTTTAGGTTTTACAAATTTAGTTAAATATTCTTTAATCGAAATTTGATTTTCAATAGCATTATAAATTCTCTCTACACATTCATCATTTAATTTGTTGAGAGAAATAAAAATATCTCCATCATTACTTGAAATCATTTTGTATTCAGGTATATTTTCTGGTCTTAATCCAGGTATAATAATAAAAGCAAATTCATCTTCTCTATTACCATAAGCAATAAATTCATGTTTTTCATGATTTGTTTGTAAAATAGTTTTTTGTGAAATAAAAATAGAAGATATTTTATATTTTACAACAAGTAACCATAAATCTAATGGTGTCAAAAAATAATTATCAGTATAAATTAAATTTGAAAAAGTAAGTGTTCCAGAATAAACTTGATCACCAAGTGTTTTTTTTCCTTCTAGTATTAAAATATCTAAAATTTTATTAATATATTCACCAAGATATATTTTATATTCATCAAATAATTGATTCTTAATTTGATTAATTGTAAATTTTACTCCTGTTTTTCTCTCTATTAAATCAATAATACATTCAAAAGTACATACATTATTTTTACCATAAACAAATTCATTATAATTATCAGGAAAACACGATTTCCATATAGTTGATTTTATAATATCATTTTTTGTTTTATTACAAATAACTTCATTTTTTCTGTTAATTATATGGTCTAAAGATTCAATTTTATTTTCGTATAATTGTGTTTTTATTGGTTCTACTTCATCATACGATAAATATTTGGCATATTTATTTATACTTGCAGGTATTAAACTTTCAAAATATTCTTGATTTAATAAAGATTGTATTAATATAATTTCATCATCCCTCAAATTATACCCTATATTTCCAAAAGAAAGAAAAGTTTGTGGTTGCAACATAAATGACTTTATTCTAGTATATCTTATAAGTTCGTCTGCCATACGACCATAATAAATAGGTTCATTAGGTTTTTTCGTTATTAAGTTTTTTTCAGGTAAAATTAAATTACAATCACCATTGTCAGTTACAGCACATAAATTTGGAACAGAATTACATGATTCTGCATCTTTAACAATACATGTTGATACTTCATTAATTAATTTATAATAATTTTCATCGCCAATAAACTGAATTTTATTTTTTACCAAACCTCTAAGTAATTTATCTATATTTTTTAATTTTTCTGAATATATAATATACTCTTTCAACATTTCTTTTTCTATTTGTTCTCTCAAATTATTATTTTCATAATTATTTACTAAAATACGAATAGTATTTCTAAACACATTATAAAAACTAGATTCTAAACGTATTTTTTTAATATAATCAACACGCTCTTTATCAACACCAGTTTGAGTTGTAAATTCAATTTCACTTTGAACCATTGGTGTTTTTTTAATATCAATAATATAATTGTTATTGTTTATTGTTGGAATATCTAAAAAAGGAGGCACATCATCTAAACGTATAGGTTCGGATAATTGAATAAATTGATTAGTACTTGTTAAAATACCGATAACATGTTCGTCTTCAACAACTTTAAATTCTGGTTTGCATGGTATATCTGATTGTTCTTTACGTTTTTTACTTCTTTTATCCAATTTATTTAAAAATTCTATAGTATTCTGATAATTATTCCATAATCCTAATTCATTCATAAATACATAATCTAAACCTTTTTTAAATGATTCATCTACATAAGAAGGATAACAAGGAACAAAACCTAATCTACCAGAATTAGGTTCTTCAGCTATAAGTCCAATTACTTTGTTATTGAAATTTACTACTAATATTTTTATCGTATACTCATATTTATCCAATTTTTGAATCAAATCATAAAGAAGTATTCCTTTTTTAGCTTTATAAATATTAGGCATACTATCTAATGGTCTACATATAACATCAAAAAAAGGTTTTATTATTTCTTTAAATATAGCTCTCATTGTTTTTGAAAGTTTGGGATCATATTCTTTAAATTCTTTTGTAATTAATATATTTTTTTCACCATTTAAATTATTATTTGTATAAGAATAAATTGGCTCATAATATTCATCTTTTTTAATTAATATAATGGTTGGTTTTCTTGCTTGATAAAATTCTGAAGAATAATGATTAGTTGGACATAAAATGCTAACATTATTAGTTATATCATCATCATTTAATTTTAATATTACGAGATTTATACCATTTTGAAAAAGTAATTGATTTGGCATACTTATAACATCCCACAAATATGTATGATCAATTAATGAATTAGGATCTTTTAAAAAATCAACAAAATTTTCATAAGCAGATACAACTTTTTTAAAATAAACATTATCTTCATTTTTTGTAAAATTTAATTTTGAATAAAGCTTTGAATCTTTATATTTATTTATATCTACTTCTTTTTCTAAATCTTGAAAATCTGTAACTAAATTTCCATTTTGATATTTTATAAAACTATCAATTGTTATTGAACTAATTATTAAATCCTTCATTTGTTCAATACTTAAAATTTTTCCATCTGTAGGATTTAGTTTTTTATTTGAAACTTTTTTTGCAAAAAATATTGAATCTGATATACAAGCAATAAACGATTGATTACTACTTATTTCAATTCCGTGCCTTAATAAGCAAGGATGATTTTCTTTTATATTTGTATTTGTATTACTTATTTGACATTCAGAATTTACTACATGTAGAAAAGTTTGTATTTCTAATGGTAGATACCCCCATCTTCCTGGATCAAGTGGAAATTTTTCTGGTGATTTTACATATTCATCTTGATCAACTAATTTTTTATCTTTTGTAGATATTGATTTTTTATCTGTTGCACATTTTTCCATTGCCTTTACTCTACCTTCAGTATTATATTTATCAAAACAACATGGCAAACAAAAACCATCTGGATGAGAATCTGGAATCAAACTAGGATACTTTTTAGGTGTAGTTATATCAATAAATTCATCAAAAGTTAACTTATTTTTTTTATCTTTATCTGCAAAATTGAACATTTCTTGCATTGATTTTTCAGTAGAAACTTCTTTTAATTTTTTTAATGCTAATTTAAACTCATCATATGTTATTAAACCATCATTATCATTATCATTTTTATCAAAAGCATCTTTATATTGTTTTATTTTTTTATGTTCCGGTTTATAAAATTCATAAATATAATAACCAGGTTTTATAGTTTTTTCATTTTTTGGTAGTACTTTTCCGCAAGTAGGATGTACTAGTTCAATTTTTCCATCTGTACCTTTTACTTGTTTTAATTCCTTAGGATCTATTATAGTATTCGTTTTTAAACACCAATATCTTGGACAAATATAATTAAATTGATTTTTTGGATTAGAACCATACTTTACTACATCTTCGTCTCTTAAAAAATTTGGATGTTCTTTTTGAATTTTTTCTAATTGAGAATTTGATAATATAACAGGTTGTCTTCTCATTGTAGAACTACATGTCCTAGTGTAAGAATTAAATTGTGGCGTATCTTCTTTTAAAATAAGTATTGGATCTTTCTTTTCAATTAAATTTTGAAAATAATATGGTTTGTTTAATTTCATACCATCAATATTTCTAACTTCTTCTTCTTCCTCTTCTTCTTTTTCTTCTTTTTCTTCTTTTTCCTCTTTTTCATCTTCTTCTTCCTCTTTTTCTTCTTCCTCTTCTTCTTTTTCTTCTTTTTCTTCTTCTTCTTTTTCTTCTTTGTCCTCTTCTTCTAAAAGAGGTTTATTTATTTCTTTTTCATCAATACTTAATGTAGGTATCTTTTCTAGAGGTTCAGTAATACTTTTGAAAGAAATAGTCTCTTTAACAGAAGATGGTTCTTCATTATCGCTAATAATACTTTTTAAAACACTTTCTTGACTAACAATTTCACTTTCTTGACTTACTATCGGTTCATTTTCAGCACTTATAATTGGTTCACTTTCAGGACTTACTATTGTTTCATTTTCAGGACTTATAATTGGTTCATTTTCAGGACTTATAATTGGTTCATTTTCAGGACTTACTATTGTTTCATTTTCAGGACTTATAATTGGTTCATTTTCAGGACTTATAATTGGTTCATTTTCAGGACTTATAATTGTTTCATTTTCAGGGCTTACTATTGTTTCATTTTCAGGACTTATAATTGTTTCATTTTCAGGACTTACTATCGGTTCATTTTCAGGACTTATAATTGGTTCATTTTCAGGACTTACTATTGGTTCATTTTCAGGACTTACTATCGGTTCATTTTCAGGACTTATAATTGGTTCATTTTCAGGACTTACTATTGTTTCATTTTCAGGACTTACTATTGTTTCATTTTCAGGACTTACTATTGGTTCATTTTCAGGACTTATTGGTTCACTTTCAGGACTTATTGGTTCACTTTCAGGACTTACTATTGGTTCATTTTCAGGACTTACTATTGTTTCATTTT
>Ga0208621_1000236_pt1 | contig 15975 bp, 12 predicted proteins | sample CryBogCBH26May08_FD_184617 | JGI IMG/M metagenome (GOLD analysis project Ga0208621, IMG submission 184617) | Freshwater microbial communities from Crystal Bog, Wisconsin, USA - CBH26May08 (SPAdes) (version 2) | ecosystem: Environmental > Aquatic > Freshwater > Lake | place: Crystal Bog... | reverse complement strand
AGTGGAAGGCTATAACAGCTTGTTCCGGCATTTTCTGGCCAGGCTACGGCGAAAGTCGAAATGTTACAGCAAAAGCAAGGACATGCTCAAATATTCCGTCATGCTTTTGATGCTCAAATGGAATGGCGAACTAGATGCTATACTAAATTAACAATGCCAAAGGTCATTCATCAAGGTCACGAGTTTGGGGTTGCCAAGACGATCATAACCGAATAGCTGTCGTGCATCAGTCCAGTTTTTCTGTTCAACATGGGCATTATCATTTTTCTTGTAAGGCCTTGAGCGGGTAAAAGCCGGTTTGCCGGGGTGATCGGTGAAATAGCGGACCAAATGGTGGTTCAAAAATTCAGAACCATTGTCACAATCAAATCCTCGCAAGGGGAATGGTAAGAGAGACTCAATGGCCTGAATCTGTTCCAGTACGCCATGAGAGCCCTTATTCCAGGTTGCCCTGCATTCTGTCCAACCGGTCACAATATCGGTCATGGTCAAGCTCCACACAAAATCACCTAACAAAGTATTCCCGCAATGGGCGACCGTATCGGCTTCCATAAAGCCAGGCAGCGTTTCATCCCAGTGGTGGGTGCGAATCGGGATTTGATTTTTCAACAGAGTTCCAGGTTTCGTGCCGGATAATCCTTTGGGATGCCTGATGCGTAAAGGCTTTAATAAACGATCTAAAGTCGCTGCCGAAACCTTGGGCAAATCGGCCCGAACCGTTTCTGGCAGTGGTTCATAGTAGGTTTCATAGTGTGGCAACCAATCCGGTAACGCGGCCTTCAGGCGTTTGCCACAAGGTTGGTCAATCGCAAACCAGATTCGGCGCAAGGGTTCCAGGAGATGATCCGCTTGGTATTTCGGTTTGGCTCCCGGTCGTTTGCGTGGCGGCTCTTTTTCTAATTTTCGATTTAACAAGCGGATGGCGTACTTGCGGGCATAGCCGCAGACCTCGCAGAACTCGTTTAAAATCGCTTGTTTTCCGAGCTTATCGCTTTGGTGGTAACGCTTTAGGATTGCTTCTAAATATGCTTTTCGTGCCTGTTTGCCCATCGTGGTAATCCGCTTCTTTTCGGTTACCATTAATGTGAGGCATCGATACCTTTTTAAGCACCTTTTCGGTTACATTTAATTTGAGTCAATTCGTGCTGTTTGCAACAATCAGATAATTATCAGAATTGCTGATACCATAAGCAGTTTTCCTGTGCCGTCTTCTTACTGATGGCCCGGGTGCGGTGACTTATTGCTTCCAAACTCATCCCGTCACCTATCATATTTGCTATCAGCCATTGTTTGTCAAGAGCCATGAGCCACTTTATGCATGATTATCTAAAATCCATTTATTTGTCGGTATTGATGATACTGTTTATCATGGCTGCGCCGTATTCAGCCGCAAACACCGAAAATGGCAACGATAAGGTTTCAAGCATCAGCAAAGCCATGCTACAAAGCAAAATTGATGCGCTGAATGCCCGCGAAGGTTTGGACAATACATTAAAATCTAAAACGTTGGCAGTCTTTCAGAATGCGCTGGATAATTTGGCCAGTATTGAAACATTTAAGGCCAAAGCGATTGGCTATGAGCAAGCCATTAAGCAAGCGCCTGACAAAACTAAGGCACTGCAAAAAGACATTGAGCAGACCGAATTAAAAATTGGCAAACAACCCGCAATGGAGGCTTTTAACACCATTAAAAGCAATGAGCTGGAACAGCGGCTTATTATAGAAAAAGGCAAAATCAGCAACTTGGATGCACAAATCAACAAACTACAAAATGACCTGATCATACAAAATGGCCGGTCAAAACAAATCAGGCAAGAGTCGGTAGCCGCCCAACAAGACTTGGATGACAACCAAAAAGCATTGCAGGCTTCGGCTAAGGGCGATGCGTCCAAAGTGGAGGCTGAAGCGCGGGAGATATTTCTAAAAACCGAGGTTGATGCCAAAACCAACGAATTAAAAATGCTCGAATACGAAGCGATCAGCAACCCGGCGCGAGTGGAATTGCTTAAGTCGAAGCTTAAGTTATTAGGTCTGCAAAAAATTCAGTTATTGCCCGTTATCAGTGCGATTGAAGCTCTGATTGCTGAACATAGGGAACAAGAGGCCAGAGTCCTCGAAGACGCCTTTAGCCAAACCGAACACGAATTGGCGGGCAAACCCGCAGCCATACAACAAATCACTCGGCAAAATATCCGCTACAGCCGCCAGCTACAAGCGATTGCCGGTAAAATTGACGGCTACCAAGTGCAAAAAAACCGGATTGATGGCCTATTTAATGACTTGGACAGTGACTTTAAGGGGGCGGAGAAAAAAATCAGTTTGGCTGGCTTAAGCCCGGCACTGGGGAAAATCCTGCGCGAACAGCGGCGTAACTTACCTGACCGCGAGCAATACCATCAGCAAACGGATGCTTTGCAAAACGAAACGGCGCTGGCCAGTCTTGAAGAATTTAAAATTGAAGACCAACAAAAGGCCATTGCCGATAGCGACAGAACCTTGCAAAATCTCATGGACAGCCAAGTTGACCCCAACCTGCCCAGCGACCAACGGCTAATGATCCAAGCACAACTGCGTATATTGTTGGACGGGCAAAAAGAGCTGTTGGAGAAGTTGGCCCTGAGTAATGCCAATTACCTGCGGACTCTGGGCGACTACGATTTTGCCCAAGAAAAACTGCTTGCTTTGGCGGAAAAATTTGCGGTTTTTTTGGATGAACGCCTACTCTGGGTGCCCAGTTCTGAACCGATTAACGGTGATTATCCTGCTACCTTGTTCCGCTCAGTCCGGTGGTTTGTATCCCCTAATAATTGGGTACAATTTATAAAAGACACGTTTGACACTACTCAAGAATTTCCATTGCATTTTTTTGTCATAGCGGCGGTATGTTTGGGGTTATTGCTGATCGGAAAATGGGCAAGGCGGACATTGTTGCAAATAACCCTTAAAGTCAACAGCTTTACCCATGACAGCTTTCAACTGACCGTAAACGCCATTGCCTTGTCTTTTGCCAATGTCTTGCCGGCACCGGCAGTGCTTTTTCTGTTTGGCAAATTGCTGGACAGCAATAGCCAAGCCAGTGATTTTACAGCGGCCATAGCTAACGGTCTGATGGCAGCCGCGACGCCTCTCTTGTTTTTGCAGTATTTTAAGCTCATTTTTGCTGCGGATGGCATCGCCAGCCAACATTTCTATTGGAGCAAACAAAACGTCCAATTGCTTGCCAAACAAATTGGCTGGCTACGTTTTGTCAGCGTGCCGTGCATGTTCCTGATCGCCAGCACCAGTGCCACTAAAGTCACCCTGCATAGCGACAACTTAGGCCGGTTTGCACTGATTATCAATTTGTTGGCCATATCAATGTTTATTGCGCGCCTGTTGAAACCAAGCAGTGGTTTGTTAAAAGAGACCCTAAGTAATGCCCCAGATGGTTGGCTGGCCAAACTGCGCTTCCTTTGGTATCCTGGGCTATTTTTGGCCCCAATAGTGGTCATTGGTTTTGCCGTGGCGGGCTATTATCTGAGCGCCTTGGAGCTGCTACAAAAAATGATAGCCACTTTGCGTTGGGTGTTTGCGGCCATTTTTATCCATGCTGTGGTGTTCCGCTGGTTATCGTTGGTCAACCGGCAATTGGCAATAGCCAATGCCAAACAGAAATATCGCGCCCGCCACCAGCACGAAAAGCACGTGGCGGGCAGTGAGGATAGCGTGGTTGTAATAGACGAACACCAAGTGGACATCCCTAAAATTAACGCCCAAACTATACACTTACTGAACGTATTGATTGGTTTTGGGCTAATACTAGGTTTTGGTCTGATTTGGAAAAACATCCTGCCCGCCTTCTCATTTTTAGACCAAATTGTGCTGTGGCAACACTTGGCACTGGATGCAAACCAGCAACAATCCGTACAATCGGTCACCCTAGCCAACTTATTATTGGCAGGTCTGTATATCTTTATTATGGTTGTTTCCGTTCGGAATTTTTCAGGGGTCATGGAACTGTTGCTGTTCCGTCACTTGGAAGTGGATGCGGGCAGCCGCTATGCTGTCAACCAACTGGCAAGATACAGTTTAGTTACCATTAGCTTTATTGTCGTGGCCAACGAACTGGGTGGCAGCTGGGCGCAGGTGCAATGGCTGGTGGCGGCATTGGGCGTCGGCTTGGGCTTTGGCTTGCAAGAAATATTTGCCAACCTGGTGTCCGGCATCATCCTGTTGTTTGAGCGACCGCTACGCATAGGCGACACTGTCACCATCGGTGACGTGACCGGCAAAGTCAGCCGTATCCAAATGCGTGCCACTACCGTTATCGATTGGGATCATAAGGAACTGATTGTACCCAACAAAACCTTCATCACCAACCAACTGGTCAACTGGACTTTAAGCAGTGCCATCACTCGGGTCACCGTTCCGGTAGGCGTTGCCTACGGCTCGGATCTTGAGGCCACCCGCCAAATTATCATGGACACTGTTAAAGCCACGCCCTATGTGTTGGCAGATCCGGAACCCAGCGTGTTATGTTTGGATTTTGGCAATAGTGCCATCAACTTCACTATTTATGTTTTTGTCAATGAATTTGGCAACCGTCTGCCGGTGAACCATGACCTACATATCCGCATAGAAAAAGCACTGCGTGAACATAACATCACCATACCTTTCCCGCAAACCGATGTGCATGTCCGTTATGTCGCCGATAAACCCAATTTGGGGTCATAAGCCTTATGTATAAAATATGTATTGGTTGGTTAGGTTACCAAAATATGCAAGCACTCCAACACAATCTAAACCGTTACTGTTAAGCCAGCTTCCATTACTGCAAATTAAACCGCAGCTTCTTCTTTAACCGTATAATGGCTTTCTATATACCGCTCTACAATTTCCTGGAACTCTTCGGCAATCCGGTCGCCTTTTAGGGTGACGGTTTTTTCGCCGTCTTCATAGACGGGGGCAACCGGTGTTTCGCCAGTGCCAGGTAGGCTGATGCCGATGTTGGCGCTTTTGCTTTCGCCTGGGCCGTTGACCACACAACCCATCACTGCCACTTCCATCGCTTCCACGCCAGGGTATTTGCTGCGCCACACCGGCATTTGGTCGCGTAAATAGCCTTGGATGTCCATCGCCAGTTTTTGGAAATAGTCGCTGGTGGTGCGTCCACAGCCGGGGCAGGATATGACCATCGGGGTAAACGAACGGAAGCCCATGGTTTGCAGTATTTCTTGCGCGACAATCACTTCTTGGGTGCGGGAGGCTCCCGGTTCAGGGGTCAGCGATATGCGGATGGTGTCACCTATGCCTTGTTGCATCAACACTGACAGGGCTGCGGCGGATGACACCATGCCTTTGGAACCCATGCCCGCTTCGGTCAATCCCAAATGCAGGGCATAATCACAGCGGCTGGACAAGTCTTCGTAAATATTAATGAGTTCCTGTACATTGCTGATTTTACAGGACAAGATAATTTTGTCTTTGCCCAAACCAATTTCTTCGGCTTTGGCGGCACTTTCCAAGGCCGACAGCACAATCGCTTTGCGGGTGATGGCGGCGAGCGGTTCGGGGGTTGCCAATTGACGGTTTTCATCCAACAAACGGGTCAGTACCGCTTGGTCCAAACTGCCGCCATTAACGCCAATCCGCACCGGTTTGTTGTAGTGGCAAGCAAATTCGACCATTTGCTGGAATTGCGGGTCGCGGCTTTTACCACGGCCAACATTGCCCGGGTTGATGCGGTATTTGTCCAAGGCCATTGCACAATCGGGGTATTTTTCCAGCAGTTTGTGGCCGTTAAAATGGAAATCGCCGACGATGGGTACGGAATAGCCTTTTTTATCCAATTGGTTGCGGATGTCGGCAACGGCTTTGGCGGCTTCTTCGGAATTGACGGTGATACGTACAATTTCCGATCCCGCTGTGGACAACTCAATGATCTGATTGACAGTTGCGGTAATGTCGGCAGTGTCGGTGTTGGTCATGGACTGCACAACAATGGGGGCGCCGCCGCCCACTTTAATGTCACCAATCATCACTGGATGGGTAATTTTTCTGAAACTAATAGGCATAAACTAATCTTTTGGTAAGGTTGAGTAGCAAGAAGATTATACGTTATCCCTTTGCTTTAACAGAGTTAAATTAATGTGGTGATAACGCTTAGGCGGCTAGGCCGCAGATTTTTAAAAATTCGCTTTCCGCGACAATATCGCGGTTATCCAGCACCCTGTCCAAATAAACAAGTCCTTCCAGATGGTCAATTTCATGCTGGAAAACCCGTGCCACAAAGCCATTCAAGGTCTGCCCGACAGATTGCCCGTCGGTATCTGTGTAGCGGATGGCAATTTCTTGGTAGCGTGGCACTAGGGCGCGGATACCGGGGATACTCAGGCAGCCTTCCCAATCATTTTCTTGCTGGTCAGACAAGGGCGCAAAGCTGGGATTGATCATAACAGTAGGCTGCATGAGCGGTGCGTAAGGATAACGTGCCGTAGGCCGTGAGGCGACAATAACCAGCCGTTTGGCAATGCCAATTTGCGGGGCAGCCAAGCCCACGCCTTGGCTGTTGGCCAAGGCGGCTTGCAGCGATTTTATCAGTTGCTGGACAGTGTCGCTCAGTACATCGTCCACGGCCTCGGCCTTTTGCCTTAGCACAGGATGACCCAGTTGCAAGATGGTGGGAATGCTGTCCATATCAGGTCTGAAACTCGCTTAACAGCTTGCTCTGCGCTTCTATGACTTCTTCACCCTGTTGCTGTTGGGCGCGTTGGTAGCTGCCGTCGGGCTGCAATAACCAGACTTGGCTGTTGTCTCGCAGATACCATTCCAGCCCGTGCAATATCCTGGTTTGTAGTTTTTTATTTTCTATCGGGAAACAAATTTCCACACGCTTGAACATGTTACGGCTCATGAAATCGGCACTGGAGGCAAACACCTCGCGGTTGTCATCATTGGCGAACACATAAAGGCGGGTATGTTCCAAAAAACGCCCGATAATGGCACGCACTTCAATGTTTTCTGACAATCCTGGGATGCCGGGCCGTAAGCAGCAAACGCCGCGCACAATCAGTTTGATCACCACACCTGCTTGTGAGGCGCGGTACAAGGCCTTGATCAGCTGCTCCTCAACCACGGCATTGACTTGGATGATAATTTTGGCGGGTTTGCCATTTTTGGCATGAACAATTTCGCGTTCGATTTTTTCCAGCAAACCTTTATGTAAAGTGAACGGCGATTGCAGCAATTTGTTAAGTTTGGTCACTTTGCCCAAACTGGTCAATTGCGCGAACACCCGCCGCACATCTTCACCCAAGTCTTTGTCGGCAGAAAACAGACCGTAATCAGTGTATAGCTGGGCGGTTTTAGGGTGGTAGTTGCCCGTGCCCAAATGCACATAATTGCGCAGTTCATTGTTCTCACGCCTGAGTATCAGGCACATCTTGGCATGGGTTTTATAACCGACCACACCATAAACCACATGTACGGCAGCTTCTTGTAATTTGGATGCCAAATCGATATTGGCTTTTTCGTCAAACCGTGCCCGGAGTTCTATCACCACGGTGACGGCTTTGCCTGCGCGTGCCGCTTTAATCAGTGCGGCGACAATGGGCGAATCCACACCGGTGCGATATAGCGTCTGTTTGATAGCCAGTACGTCGGGGTCTTCGGCGGCCTGGCGCAAAAATTCAATCACTGGCGTAAAAGCCTCAAACGGATGGTGCAATAGCATGTCGTTGCGGCGGATGGCGGCAAACATGTTTTTGTTGCGGCCAAACTGTGCCGGAATGCTGGGTTTGAAAGGGGCAAACTTAAGTTCCGGGCGGTCGCTGATCAGGCTGCTGATTTCTTGGGTGCGGTTTAAATTGACCGGGCCACGCACGCGATATAGGCGGTCGGTGGTCAGGTTAAAGCGTTCCATCAGAAAATTGACCGTGTCTTCTGGGCAGTCGGCATCAATTTCCAAACGCACTTCGTTGCCATAATTACGCATGGCCAATTCTCCCTGCACCGCCAGCAGCAAATCATCAATGGCATCGTCATCGACAAAAAAATCGCTGTTGCGGGTCACCCGGAATTGGTGGCAACCTTTAACGGTCATGCCGTGGAACAGGTCGTTGACAAAGGCATGGATGATAGATGATAAAAATACAAAATCATACGGGCCGCTATGGGTTTCAGTGCTGGGTAAGCGCACTACCCGTGGCAAAGACCGAGGGGCTTGTAAAATGGCCCGTCCGCTGTTGCGCCCAAAGGCATCTTTGCCGGTCAGCGAAATGATGAAGTTTAAGCTTTTGTTCAGGATACGCGGGAACGGGTGCGCCGAGTCCAGTCCCACCGGTGTCAGAATGGGCATTAGTTCCCGATGGAAATAGTGTTCCAGCCATTTGTGCTGGGCGGCGCTCCAGTCTTTGCGGCGCACAAAGCGGATATTTTGTGCCGCCAGTTGGGGTATTAACAGGTCGTTAAGCACTTGGTATTGCTCTTCAACCAAGGCATGGGCATGGATGGCTATCTGTTCTAGCTGTTCGCCCGGGGTCATGCCGTCGATGGCAATGGCCTTAGGGTCTATCGCAGCCATTTCTATAATGCTGGCGACGCGCACTTCAAAAAACTCGTCCAAATTGGAAGAGGAGATGCTCAAATAATTAAGCCGTTCCAGCAAGGGGATTTGTTCATTTTTGGCTTGTGCCAGTACCCGCCGGTTAAAGGCCAATAAACTCAGATCGCGGTTGATATAAAATGCCGGGGAGTTGAAGTCTATGAGTGGTTCAGTTATGTGGTTGTCCATAGCGGGCCTGTTGGTAAAACGATTAAGTCACTGCGCGTTGGCTTAACGGCCACCTCCCAAATCCGGTGGGTGTGGGACATGGCGTACTAGAGTTGCGCCCAACATAAGCTAGATGCGCACTATAAGGGGCTACGCCAAAGCTATCCGGCAAGGGCGGTGCTAGTCGATGCCGGATAATATTTTCGTAACTTCTTAAACCGTGCGGCTATTTGCCGACTTTTTCAAAAACCCCTAAGTCCATAATGCGTTGGTAGCGGTTTTCGAGCAGGGTTTCGGTTGGCAACGGCATCAGTTCCGCCAAATGCCGCAATAGCGTTTCTTTTAAGTTGGCGGCTATGGCTGCTACGTTGCGGTGCCCACCTCCCAATGGTTCCCTGACCACTTCATCCAGTAAGCCTTGTTCACGGATACGGTCGGACGTGATGCCCATGGCTTCGGCAGCCAATTGCGATTTATCGGCGCTTTTCCAAAGAATAGAGGCGCAACCTTCAGGGGAAATGACCGAATAAGTGCTGTATTCCAGCATAATCAAGCGGTCACCCACACCAATCGCCAATGCCCCGCCGGAACCGCCTTCGCCGATAATGGTGCAAATAATGGGTGTTTTCAGTTTGGCCATTTCAAACAAATTGCGGGCGATGGCTTCGCTTTGCCCACGCTCTTCGGCACCAATGCCGGGGTACGCGCCTGGGGTGTCAATGAGGGTGATAAGGGGCAGCTTAAAGCGTTCCGCCATTTTCATCACCCGCAAGGCTTTACGGTAGCCTTCAGGGCGCGGCATACCAAAATTACGGTAGATTTTTTCTTTAGTGTCGCGGCCTTTTTGGTGGCCTATCACCATCACCGGTTGTCCATCCAAGCGCGCCAAGCCACAGACAATGGCGGGGTCATCAGCATAGCTGCGGTCACCGTGCAGTTCGTGGAATTCCGTGAAGATATGTTCGATATAATCCAGTGTGTAAGGGCGGCCGGGATGTCTTGACAATTGTGAAATCTGCCAATCGGTCAAGTCGGAAAATATGCTTTCGGTCAGTGCCTGGCTTCTTTCTTCTAATTGTTTCAGTGCGTCTGATATATTGATTTTATTATCGAACTCAACATTACGGAGTTCTTCAATCTTAGCTTCCAGTTCAGCAATCGGTTGTTCAAAATCAAGAAATTTAAGATCCATATTAACTTAATTAAACATGTGGGGGCTATCAAAAATGGATCATTTTATAGAAAAATGCCAATTAATCCTAAATAATTTCTACGCCCTTGGGGGACAGAAATTGCCAAATTGTCAGGTTTTACCCACGAAGGCACTACGACCTGATAGCGAACCGCGCTTTGATACAGTCAACCGAGTTTGCAAGGCCTTGGGTGTGCGGTTGGTTGTTCAGGCAATCACAGTTCCAACTTCATTTTGCAAATAGCCGTAGTTTATCCGGCGAACAGCGGTACAAGGTGATTGGTTTGCCAGGTTGGGGTAATAGATACCCCAACTTGACACCAGCAGACTTTGTTAGGCTGTGTCCGATGCGCTATATCAGACAACCAGCCTAGTTGTCGCTACCTTCGGATAAATTCGATTGCGTTGATGGGGCAGCTACAGGCGCGGCTGTTGGTGCAGGTACTGGAACGACGCTAGGCTCAGCGGCTGCTTTTGGGGCTTCTATAGGCATTGGTGCCCGTTCGCTGGCTTCCGGGGCAGGTTCTGGACTGCGTTGTTTGGCAAAGTCGGCGGCATAAGAAGCGCTGGCGGGCGGTGGGGTGGATGCTTGCGTATCGGCTATTACATTAACTGCAACTACAACCGCTTCAGAAGCCACTACTGCTTGATAAGCACCGTTTTCGTTAACCTCCCCGTGTTCGCCCTGCTCACCGTGTTCAGGCTTTTTGTAGTTGGGGTTACGCGGCCTTCTGCGGTTAGGCCCGCGTCTTAAGTTGTTTTTTCTGCCGTTGCCGTTGTTTTTGGCGGGTTCGTCGGTAGCCACCGCATTAGGCATTTCGTTGACTGAATCGGCAGTTGCTAGGGCAGCCGTCGTATCGGCAAGCACTTCCGCGTTTTCAACCTGTTCATTGCCGCTGTCTTTGTTCTGATCGGCAGTGTCAACTATAGCTATATTGGGGCGGACGTTGCGGCCTTGGCCTCTGGAGCGCCGGTTGGGCTGTCCGCCCTCCTTATTATCCCTGTCCTTATCCCTATTGCCGTTTCTGGGCTGTCTGTTGCGCGGGTTGTTGTTATTGCGGTTTCTTGCCGCATTTTCGGCCGGTTCGGTTTGGCTGTCGGTGCTAATGGGTTCTTCTTTCGCGGTCTCTTGCACTTCCGCTTCAGGGCTGAGGCTGACCAGTTTTTGCCAAAAGCGTTTTATCAGACCCAAGGCTTCGCTCTTGTTATGGATAGGCGCGGGGGTGTCATGCAAAAACTCTTTGACCACGGCTTTCTCAATTTTTGTCTTCATTTGCTGGGCAAATTCAGGAATGCTGATTTCCTCGGCTTTTATTTGCGAATAACTGGGTTTTTCGTCGGAGAAGTCTTTTTCTTTGATACGTTCAATGTCGTAAGCCGGCGTTTCCAAATGCTTGCTGGGCAACACCACAATACCCACTTTCAGGCGGTTTTCGATGCTTTCAATAACGCTGCGTTTTTCATTGAGCAAGAAGGTCGCACTTTCAATAGGCAAATGGGCAATGACTTTCTCAGTGCCTTTTTTCATGGCCTCTTCTTCAATAATTCTTAACACCGAAAGGGCGACCGATTCGACATTGCGGATAGTGCCTTGGCCTTTACAGCGCGGGCAGGGCAGTTGCGTGGAATCGCCCAACGAGGGACGCATCCGTTGCCGCGACATTTCCAATAAGCCAAAGCGTGAGATACGGCTGGTTTGGATACGGGCGCGGTCAATTTTTAAGGCATCGCGTAAATGGTTTTCCACTGCCCGTTGGTTTTTGTTGGACAGCATGTCAATAAAGTCAATGACAAACAGGCCGCCCAAGTCACGTAGCCGGAGTTGCCGGGCAATTTCATCGGCGGCTTCCAAATTGGTGTTCAGGGCGGTTTCTTCAATGTCGCTGCCCTTGGTGGCACGTGCCGAGTTGATGTCAATTGAGGTCAGTGCTTCAGTATGGTCAATCACAATGGAGCCGCCTGAAGGCAGTTGCACTTCGCGCCCATAAGCAATTTCAATTTGGGATTCAATTTGGTAGCGGTTGAACAGTGGCACGGCATCTTGGTACAGCTTGGCTTTCGGCAAGAAATGCGGCATCACTTGCTTCAGGAAGCTTTGCACCAACTGGAACGATTCTTCATTGTCAATCAGAATTTCATCGATATTGCCGCGCAAATGGTCGCGCAGTGCACGGATAATCACGTTGCTTTCTTGGAACACCAAAAAAGGCGCGGTCTGTTCTTGCGAGGAGCGTTCAATCGCTTCCCACAATTGCATCAGGTAGTTCAAGTCCCATTGCAGTTCTTCTGCGTTTTTACCGCAGCCAGCGGTGCGTACAATCAAGCCCATGCCTTCGGGTATGTCTAGGCTGGCCATGACTTCGCGCAAATCATTGCGGGTTTCACCTTCAATGCGCCGGGAAATGCCACCCGCTTTGGGGTTGTTGGGCATCAACACCAAATAAGTGCCAGCCAAGCTGATATAAGTGGTCAGTGCCGCGCCCTTATTGCCGCGTTCTTCTTTCTCTATTTGAACAACAATTTCTTGACCTTCTTTAATCAGGTCTTTAATGGCCGGACGGCGGCTTTCTTGGTCAGCGTTTTCGTTGGCTTGCCGATAGGCCGGACAGATTTCCTTAAAAGGCAGGAAACCATGTTTTTCCGCGCCGTAATTGATAAATGCGGCTTCTAGGCTAGGTTCCACTCGGGTGATGATGCCCTTGTAGATGTTGGATTTTTTTTGTTCTTTTGATGGGACTTCGATATCAAAATCGTAAAGTTTTTGGCCATCTACCAAGGCTACCCTTAGCTCTTCAGCTTGTGATGCGTTGATAAGCATTCTTTTCATTCAATTATCCTTGTTGTGTCCTGCTCCATTATCAGATTTTACTGGGTCAGACGGTTTTTGATCCTAGGTAACATGTTAAATCAATATCTTTCGCTTAAAAGCGCACGGCTTGGGGTGAATATTGCAAAGTCCAGTATCCTGGGCGCAGTAGGTTTGTGCGCTAATGGTAAGTAGGCGTAGTAAATTGGCTTGCCTTGACAAACGCTTAGTCAAATTCGGTCTTGATGGTAAATTCTGTTTTAAAACAGGAGATTAAAATTCGCACGTCATGGGTCGAGCGAGTAACCCTAAAAATCTTGCAATGAGGCCTTAATGATTGCCTTGCCGCGTGGGCGCGTTTTGGGCGGGCTCATTGGGTCGCTACAACGCTTGCACCGTGTTGGGGTACAGCAGAGCGTAGTATGTTTTTTATAAAAACACCGCTAATATAGCAACCTTATTGCCTAACATCAATTTAAACACACAATAAGCCCCCAATACTGGTATTATTCAAGAAAATGAGCATCGAACAGCCTAGCTTGGCAACTAAAGTCACCCATGTGGAAATCACCGACGAGCAAAGCGGGCAGCGCTTGGACAATTTCCTGATAGCCCGCCTCAAAGGCGTGCCCAAAAGCCATATTTACCGAATTGTCCGTAAAGGTGAAGTCAGGGTCAACAAAGGCAGGGTGGATGTCAAGTACCGGCTGGCAGAGGGCGATATGGTCAGGGTGCCACCGGTCCGGGTAGCGGAACGCTCGGAAGAGTCCTACGTCGCCCACGGTTTGAAAGATGCGCTGGAGCAGGGGGTTTTATTTGAGGATGATGGCTTTATGGTCATCAACAAACCGGCAGGCTTTGCCGTACACGGTGGCAGCGGGGTCAGTTCGGGGGTTATCGAGGGCTTGCGCCTGATAAGGCCACAAGCGTATTTTTTGGAACTGGTGCACCGGCTCGACAAGGACACGTCCGGTTGCCTGATCATTGCCAAAAAGCGTAGCGCCTTACGCGCCTTGCATGAACAGTTCCGCGAAGACCGAGTGGAAAAAACCTATTTGGCCTTGTTGTCCGGGCAGTGGGCCAAAAAACAACAAATCATTGATGCACCTTTGCTAAAAAATATCAGCCAGGGCGGGGAACGCATGGTAGTTATCAGCAAAGCCGGTAAGGCGGCGGAAACCTTGTTCAAACGTATCAAGTTATTCAAAAATGCCACCTTGGTGGAGGCGTCGCCCAAAACAGGCCGGACGCACCAAATCCGTGTCCATGCCGCCAGCATGGGCCATCCTATTATTGGCGATGACCGCTACGGCTTTGATGAAGCCAACAAAATTTTTCGCAATAAAGGCTATAAGCGCATGTTCCTCCATGCCAAAACTTTACGGCTGCAACATCCGGCCAACCAAACCACGCTATTTATCACCGCCCCTTTGCCAACGCAACTTGAAGATTTGTTGACACATGAAGAACCGATTTGATTTGATCATTTTTGATTGGGACGGCACGCTAATCGACTCGATAGATTGGATTGCCAAATGTTTGCAACACGCGGGCGAGCTGTGTGGTTGTGGCCTTGCCGACTATCAGGCGGCTAAGGCCGTGATCGGCTTAAGCATCGACAATGCCATGCGGGTGCTGTTCCCCGAGCAAGATAACGGGGTTATAGAACGCCTGATTGTCCACTATAACCATGCTTATTGCTCTAGGGATATGGGCAAGGATGACTTGTTCCCCGGGGTTTATGATATGTTGCTGGCACTGCGTGACCAAGGCTTTACCTTGGCTGTTGCCACCGGCAAGACCCGCGCCGGACTGGATAGGGTTTTGGACAATACCGGCACACGGCATTTGTTCGCCATTACCCGCTGTGCCGATGAAACGGCTTCCAAGCCCGACCCCAAAATGCTGCACGAAATTATGGCGCATGTTGGTGTACCCCAGCAGCGCACGTTGATGGTCGGTGATTCCATCCACGATTTGGAAATGGCTTTTAATGCCGACATAACAGCCATTGCGGTGGCTTGCGGGGCGCATCCCGAAGCGGAATTGCAACAGCATGGGCCGTTGCATTGTCTGCAATTGCCCACCCAATTACTTGATCTTATCGAAAATGGTTAACATAAACTATGCAAAATCAACAATATAATTCAAACAATGCCAGTCCGGGCGCAGACGGCTGGGAGCGTGGCATCATCGAAAAATTGGCATTGGCGGCCATTCGCGAACAAACCAAGGCCAGACGTTGGGGCATATTTTTTAAGTTGTTGCTGTTTTTGTACCTCATCGGTTTATTGGTGGCGGCGTTTTATCCGCAAATTAAAAACAACATCGGCTCCACCGGAGAATTCCATACTGCAGTCATTGACCTGGTGGGGCCAATCGCCGAAGACAAGCCCGCCAACGCCACCGACCTGATCAAAAGCTTACGCGCGGCAGTCAAAGATGACCATACCAAAGGCATTATCTTACATGCCAACTCCCCCGGTGGCAGCCCTGTGCAATCCTCTTATGTCTACGAGGAAATAAAAAAAATTAAAAAGGAGCATCCGCAGCTACCTATTTATGCCGTAGTCAGTGATGGTTGTGCGTCCGGTTGTTATTACATCGTTGCCGCCACAGACAAAATTTTTGTCAATCCCGCTAGCCTGGTTGGCTCCATTGGCGTGTTAATGGATGGTTTTGGCTTTGTCGATGCCATGCAGAAACTGGGGGTTGAGCGGCGCTTGATGACGGCAGGGGCGCATAAAGCCATGCTGGACCCGTTTTCGCCGCCCAAACCGGACGAAAACCAGTATATGCAAGGCGTATTGGACGAAGTGCACCAGCAATTTATCCAAGCTGTCAAATCCGGTCGTGGTGACCGGCTTAAAATCACCCCCGATATTTTTTCAGGTCTGGTTTGGACGGGCGAGACCGCAGTCAAGATGGGCATAGCCGATGATTTTGCAAATATTGACCAAGTGGCAAAAGATAAAATTGGTGCGGAAAAACTCGTGCAATTCACCCGACAAGAACCCTTGTTGGACAGGCTTGCCGGAAAACTGGGCGCATCGTTTGGGCAATCCTTCGCCACTTTGGTGGCACAGCCCGCGCTTAGGTAAGGGCTTAGCCGCTAGGGAATCGCTGATTAAATCATTCGCAAAGAAATGAGATAATATCACCAACTTAAGCCTAAAGCCGACTTGCCAATGAATACACCGACCCAAACGAGTTTTGCCGAACTTGAAT
>Ga0208621_1000232_pt1 | contig 16091 bp, 5 predicted proteins | sample CryBogCBH26May08_FD_184617 | JGI IMG/M metagenome (GOLD analysis project Ga0208621, IMG submission 184617) | Freshwater microbial communities from Crystal Bog, Wisconsin, USA - CBH26May08 (SPAdes) (version 2) | ecosystem: Environmental > Aquatic > Freshwater > Lake | place: Crystal Bog... | reverse complement strand
CTACTACTACCATTATTCAAATTGCTGAACATATAATTTCCAGTAACAATACTAGTATTAGCATTTGTACTAGATAATATAGCAGTAACCAACGGTATAGAAATGCCTTTAGGGTTAATAACATTACCTTTCACACTTATTGATTCTTGACCAAAAATCCAAACAGCACCACTCCCATGATTATCGGCGTAAGCACCTTCTATAGCAGTATTCCCATCAGCACTGACTGCTACAGAATAACCTTGATGCACAAATGTAATACCTACAGTACCAATTGCACCAGTACCTACTAATTTACTGTGCGCCTGCGTCCATACGCCATTGCTACGGGTAAATACCCAAGTAGCACCCGTGCTAGAATTATCATCATTTCCACCAATTACAAGGGTATTGCCATCAGCACTTAATGCTATTGTACCACCAAGCCAAGAAGCGCCTACACTATCGTTAACCAATAATTTACTACCCTGCTGATTCCAAGCACCTGCACTTCTGGTAAATACCCAAGCCGCCCCAGCATGATTGTTATCTCCGTTCCCTCCTATTACTGCCGTATTCCCATCGGCACTTAGTGCTACAGAATACCCTTGGTTAGAATTGCCTACATATCCTGAACCTACCAGTTTATTGCCCATCTGAGACCATACACCACCATTGTTGGTAAAAACCCAAACTGCCCCTACTCCATAATTATCCGACGGATTACCTGCTATAGCAGTCATACCATCAGCACTAATTGAAACAGAGACACCTAGTTCGGAATAAGGGCTTACACCACCAGTACCTACTAGTTTATTACCCACCTGAGACCATACTGTACCCGCACGGTTAAATATCCATAATGCGCCTACATTGTTATCATTTAAGCCACTTACCAAAGCAGTATTTCCATCAGCACTTAAGGAAACCGATAAGCCAAATGCAGGAGTACCAATAGCCCCAGTACACACCAATTTTTTTCCTTGCTGAATCCATGTACCAGCAGATCGTGTATACACCCATACGGCACCAAAACCAGTACTATCACCCGAACCACCTATCAGTGCAGTATTACCATCAGCACTTAAGGCAACTGAAATACCAAAGTTAGCTGCTCCATTTACTCCATTACCTACTATTTTATTACCCTGTTGTTTCCACTCACCATTTACTCGGGTATATGCCCATACTGCACCTACACTATTGCTATCATATTCCCCGCCTACCAGAGCAGTATTACCATCGGCACTTAATGCTACAGAATATCCTTGACGTGCATTTCCAATCACATTTGTACCTACCAGCTTGTTGCCTAATTGAGTAATCGGCAATTTACTGGCTATTACTTTAAAGTTACTGGTACTTTTTATTATCCCACTTCCGTTTGCAATATTTATTGTTCCAGTTGTAGCACCCGGCATTACCATTGCCAATATACTCAACCCCGAATTACTAATAATAATGGGTGCAACCCCACCAATAGTAATGGAGGAATTGGTGAAATTAGTACCTGTTATTGTTACCAAAGTTCCTACAGCACCACTATCTGGTGTAAAAGAAGTAATGGTTGGTGGCGGAGGAGGAGCAAAAACCCAAACTGAACCTGGCTGTTGATCTCCATAGGCACCTTCAATGGCTGTATTACCATCAGCACTGATAGCTATTGAATAACCTTGTTGCACATTTACCGTGCTAACTGCATCGTTTCCAATTAATTTTCTTTGTGCTTGTGTCCAAACAGTGTTTTGGCGCGTGTATAACCAAAAAGCACCAATTCCAGCACTATCAGAGCTTCCGCCAATTATCGCTGTATTACCATCTGCACTTAAAGCAACAGACTTACCCACTGTAGATGTACTCGTGGTATCGAATGGAACTAATTTGCTCCCCTGCTGATTCCATGCACCGCCACTTCGGGTAAATACCCAAAATGCACCATGGGAATTATTATCGTTAGACGCTCCTACCAATGCGGTATTACCATTTGCACTTAAAGCAATTGAAATACCTTGATTAGGTTGATTGACACCACCAGTACCGATTATTTTATTACCTTGCTGAGACCATACTCCTGCATTATTGGTAAATACCCACATTCCTCCAATACCATAATTATCAGATGGATTGCCAACTACTGCGGTATTGCCATCAGCACTTAACGCTACCGAAGCACCAAATTCTGAATAAGGACTTACACCACCTGTTCCAACTAATTTGTTTCCGTTTTGCGACCATGTACTACCATTACGATTAAAAATCCAAATAGCACCCTTATTATTATCATTAATTCCACCAATTAATGCAGTATTTCCATCTGCACTCAAGGATAAAGCAAAACCAAATGATATATAACCTTGTGAATTTGGTATTCCTCCAGTACCTACCAGTTTATTGCCTTGCTGAGACCATATTCCATTTGTACGAGTAAAAACCCACACAGCACCAATTCCCAAGCTATCCTGAGCACCACCAACTAAAGCAGTATTCCCATCAGCACTTAAAGAAACAGCTCCACCAAAACTAGGTGTTCCTTTGAAACCCTTACCTACTAGTTTGTTGCCTTGTTGTGTCCAATTAATTCCTGTACGGGTATATATCCATGCAGCGCCTACATTGCTACTATCATCATTTCCACCAACTATAGCAGTATTACCATCAGCACTTATTGCTACAGAATGCCCTTGTCGAGAATTTCCTACAGCACCAGTACCTACCAGTTTATTGCCCTGCTGTGTATTAGGCAATTTACTAGTAATAACTTTAAAATTACTGCCCCCATTAGCAGTCCCTTTACTGGTAGTAACACTTACCGAACCAGTGGAAGCAGTAGGCATAACCATAGCCACCAAAGAAGTATCAGAGTTAGAAATAACAATTGCAGATACGCCACCGATGCTAATAGCAGTAGAATTGGTAAGATTATTCCCCTTAATACTTACTATTGAACCAATTGAGCCACTATCAGGTGAAAAAGAAGTAATAGAAGGAACCTGAGCATCTACTTTAAATACACTAAATGAAAGCAGACAAAAAAATAAAATGCTAACCTTAATTTGTTTGATTTTTTGCATAAACAAGATATCTCTTGAATTAGTTAATAATTATTGCAGTAGCAATAGTAAAAAAAAATAATTGTATTATTGTTTTATTACTATATTATTTAAATATTCTATTTATCGTTTAATTAATTAAGATAAATACCATTAAAATAATAAAACAATTATGGAAGATTGATTTAATAATTTTAAGAAAGATTGATAAAGATACAAATCGAATAATTTTCTCATTATTGCAACACAAGCATTATTATTCCATCAAATTGGTTCTGATATCTCTAAGTGTAAATCTATTTTAGAATAAAACAATAAGAATCTTTACAGGTAAGGGTGCATTTCCAACTTCATTAAGCATAGAATTCTTAATATAGTATTTAACAGTCATTAATTTATTCTTTCTTTCCTAAACATTAAACCTAGGTCGTTCAAAAATCGCTTTTTCTCATCATATACCTTTCAGCAATCGATTAACCGCTTGCGGTTCTCACTGTTCTCTGTATTTGTATTCATTCATAACCTTTGTGCTCAGCTGTGTCGCCGTGTCCCCGTGGTTCAATGTTCTGTATTTTTCTTACTCTCCTTAAAACAATTGGGGTACAAAAAAGCCCATAGAAAAATCCGCAGGCTGTTCAAAACTCTCTATTTTCATCTCACACTTTTTAGCAACCAATTAACCGCTTGCGGTTCTCACTGTTCTCTGTATTTGTTTTCATTCATAACCTCTGTGTTTCGCTGTGTCTCCATGGTTCAATGTTCTGTATTTTTCTTACTCTCCTTAAAACAATGGGGGTACAAAAAAGCCCACAAAAAATTAGCAGCCTTTACATTGGTGATAATAATAGCATTATCAAAAAACAATTTCCTCACTTCTTTAGTTCACGAAACTGCATTAGCTTTAGAGGCCCCATTAATAGAACTAAACGATTTATAAATATTATCAGCAAGAGCACTTTTATTAGCAGCATTAGCCAGTATTACTGCACCCTCCACATAGTCAGTAATTGTTTGCGCCATAGCCTTCTTCATTTTCTTAATCGTCTCACTATCGGTTACACCTCCGGCATTCTGCACTTTGTTACCATCCCTTATTACTATTAGTGCATTATTCATAATGGTTTTCTTTTCAGAATTCCCTTCCACTTTAGCAGTATCTAAAGCATTAGCATCATTAAACACTTGATGTCTCTCAAACGCTTCAAAAACAGAAATTTCATCATTTTCATCTCTAAATTTTCAATGTTTAAAATCAAATAATGAATAGCCAACTTTGATGTTCACCATAAATAATGCCCTCAAAAAAAGGAGTGTGGCAAACAAACACTTTCGTGCCTTGCATTTGTTAAGACGTGGGGTTCACAGCTACTTTCGTATCATGCAATTGTAAAGACGAGAGGCTAACAGCAACTTTCGTGTCTTGCATTTGCAAAGACGTTAGGTAAACAAGCACTTTTGTGCCATAAACACCTAAAGACGAAGAGTAAACATCAGATTACGTGCTTTAAACAGCATTTTCCATATAATCCCTTTATTCTTTACCAGTTTATATGGATAATCCAGATGCTAAACCCTCCTTTTCTTACCTCACTTCCAACAGACTTCCATTACAAAGAACTAATTCAATTCAACTAACAGAGTATTATTCAAACATCCTCACTATTTCCATTTTCTTATTTCACCTTTTCCAAACTCTACTTTGATAATTTTTGAACATTGCAAAGGGGAATACCCTCAACAGCTCAATTGTTATAAAATATTGGATATTACTAGCCTAATTCACGGATTAAAAAAAATAGCACCCTAAATAAACCTCCCCTTCTAAGCACAACTTACTAAATATTCAGAGTGTCTACAGGGCAATGTCATTAAGTTAAGGTAACTGTACCTGAAAAAGCCATGAAATGGCGTAAGATATTAGCAATGGGTGAAGCCCATTGCATAGGTGATTACAAGATTCAAAAGGCCTGAAAGGCCGTAATAACCCTTAACTTAATGACATTGGTCTATAGGGACTGGATTAGCCTGTTCTGTTAGCTATTGCAGCAAGCTGCATTTCTTAGTTTATCTTCCAAAACAAAATAGTAGTATGTCACAAAAGACCCTATTATCACTATTGTATTGCAGTATTCCCCTAGAGCCTTTGTGTATTTGTTCCTCGTTGCCTTAGCACCTTGTATTCACTATTTCATCCTTGCCTGCTCGTCTTTTCCTGCACTTTTAAAATAAAAAACCATTACCCAAATTAAACAGATAGCTTTGGAGACATTAAAAACTCCTTTATGGAAGAGCGTATCATTAAACACCCACTTAAAAACATTGTATTTCAATACGATGAAACTAAACTGGAAACTATTGCAGAAAAAAAATTAATAGAGGCTTATCTTATAGATCACAACAATTATTATCCTTTAATGGCACCTTGCTCAAAACTTATTTATGAGTATAAAGAACAAAGGTATAAAGCAGAGGATATTTTAAAAAAATTAATCCCTGTTACCCAAACAATTGACAGGATGTATACAGAAGCAGTAGCCATTATGGATCAAAACAAGGAAGAAATACTGTCTTTTCTTACCAAACAATCTGAATATTATAGTACAATACATGATTTTCATGTAGAAAATATCGATCCGTTGGCAGAAGAACAGAACAAACTCGATGACGCCTATTTTGACCTGGAAGAAAAAAGTGAAAACTTACAACTGGAAGACTCGGAATTTGATAGACTGGAAAGCATTTGCTGGAGCAACAAAGAATATGAAACATATTCATTGGATATAATATCTTTAAATGATGATAAAGAGAAATTTTTTGAAACAATTGATAAAATTGAATTGTTGAATCAAGAAAGAAATAGTGAACTGAAATTGTATAATTCGGTTATGAAAAATACAAGTGCAACTTATGAAAAAGTAGAAGAGATAAAGAAATTAATTAATCAATGTTTAAACGATACAGGCGATTTGGATTCTTCAGTATCCGATAGTTTTGCTACTGGCAAAGGTGATGAAACTAAAAAACCTTTTTACCTACTGGCACCAGGTGATAAAAAAGTGACAGAGTTTAAAAGCAATTACGGATTATTGGCTCATTCCAGCTCCAGATTTTTAAATATTTCAGTAAGCGAAGAGGTATTAAACAGTTTAAATCCTGGGCATATAGAACACCTTATTATCTGCCTGCAACACTTCCCCAAATTAATAGAGAAAATGGCATTCTCATTAGATGTTTTCTTTGAGGATGCCGATGGTATTAAATTACCTACTGAGACATGGCTGGGACATGAACCTTACATTCACTTTTTAAGTGTAATGGATCGTTTACCCTGTGCAGTTTTTTTCTTTAGTGATCGAAATGTTAGATCATACATTTTAATGGGTAGTCTGATAAGAACATTCAGTAATGCGAAATCAGAAAATAATACTATTCTTTTTGAAGGCGAAAACTTAGAAGCACTTTGCAACAGAGTATATACTGCCTGCTGGTTTATGATGGTATTTTGTTACAATACAGGATTTGATCCAAAAGAAATTATACAAACATTACTGGACGAACTGGAGTTGGAGCCTATAACGTACGAAATGGTGAGGAAGAATTTCGATGATGACTTAATTAAAGGGATTCAGATAAAAGCTATTCCAGTTGTACGTAATGAAGATGGAACAATGACTGTAACAGATTCAGAAGAATAACAACTCTTTTTTGTAACCCCTCCAGCAATTTAGAAAGTTCGGCAGAGTCTCATTTTCCTGAAAAAGTTTATGATTATTAAGTCCAATAGAAAAATGGAACAACGCCCCTTTCGCAAAACGTAGCATTATTCAAAGTTATTAGTTTGCTTTACAAAACTGAATAAGAGGCATCAGTAAAATAAGAAAAGGGAGGCATTTCTGCCCCCTTATTTTATCCCGGATTACAACATTAGAGTTCGTTATGAGGTGTACAAATACAATAAAGAGGAGTGTTTGTGCAGATTTTTTGTTAGCAATCATAGTGAACTATGGTAATAAAAAAAAATCAAGCAAACGCTTGTATTTGAAGTATTTGAAAACGGTAATAGAACTCTATTGCATAATCTGGGTTTATTGCGCACAATCTCAATTATATTTTCCCTCTTTTATACATATCTCTGCAGCTATGTATTTTGTTGTTTTTTTACTTTTCACTTTGGAATAACTCCCTTCACCCCTCTTAAAACTGCCTACTTTTCTCACTTCTCTGCGGTTAGGTATTTGTAATTCTGTATTACATTTTTTGACAAAGTGCCTCGTTGCCTTAATACTTTGTATTTGAATTCCTATTGCATCTTTGCTTTGTATTCTAACCCGCCCATTTGTAACACATTTCCAAGTAATTGGTATCCATTACCACTCAACAGGTACTATCTTCCATTCAATGGAGGCTCATTTCCAGACATTTGGCACTCTCCTCCAGTCATTTGGCATTCATTACCAACTATTTTGCACTTACATCTTACCATTAGGTATGTTTTACTAGTCAATAGATACTCAATACCTAATAAAAGGTACTTACTTCTAGGCGTTTGGTATGTATTACCAATTAAAAGGTATTCATTACCTGTTTTTAGCTACCCTAACTTTCAAAATCTATATTACAAAGAACCTTTACTAAAGAATATTCAAATGTTTATACCATATCATCACCTAGCAAGATATATTCTAAAGCTATTTTTGCTATTTAGGTGATAAAGATACTCTTACCTGCAAACCAAACCTAGTCATTACAGTAGGCGATGAAGTAGATATATAGGGTGTTGTTCGTCTTTGATCGAAATACAACTTTAGGTTCAATCTGTTGTTCAAAACATAATCAATAGAAGGCTGAATAGTCACTACTTTTTGTCCACCAGTTCCATAGGCCGTTGTCTGATCGAGTGTACTATTACTATTAGCATCATCTCTAAAAGAAAGGTCTAACCGGAAGGTAATATCATTCTGTAATTTCTTTCCTTTTCCGCCATTGCCAATTGGTATTTTGAACGGTAGTGGGAAGCCTTTCTTGCGCCAGCCTGCCCCAATACTCCACTCGCTACTATTGGTTTCTGTTAACTGATAATCTACTAGACTTAAGGCCATCGTTCTGCTCTTCTTGTATTCAAATTTAAAGTTCAGCTGATTAACTGTAGTTACGTCTATTCCTATTAATGGGCTAAATGCTTCCTGTACATTCACATTTGGAATTAGAAAGAATGGAACAAAGTTGTTGCTAACAGTATCCCTAAACATTGGTGCCTGCTTACCCATCGGATCGGCATAGTTCAATGCACTGGTAAAACTATTAGTACTTAATGTTCCTGTATAAGCATGCGATAGATTTATAGATGTAAATATCTTGGCTAATGCAGGTATTTTACTTAAACCTGTATACGTTACTCTCCAGTTAGGTTTGGGCAGATAACCGCTAAAAGGATTGTTCCGCATATTACCACTGTTTTCTTTCAGCAGAGCAATAGTATTAGGACTCTTACCTGTATAAGCTGCCAAGAATGCCGGAATTATTACGTTTTGAGAATATCTACCATAACCGCTTGCATACCCATCGGAGCCATAACCTCCTGTCCAGTATGGATTTGCATTGGCCATACGTTGAGATATAACCCCTCTGTTACTTTCGAAAGTATGAAAGGTTTTAGAAATCTGATTCGGATTATGATTCTCAAACAAAGTATTAAATGCAATAAATGAAACACTAAAACCACCACTAGCCATCGGATTCAGATGCCTTAATATACCATCGCTGTTCTGCGAAGTATCTTTAAACAGCTCAGTATAGTTTTTGGTAAACGACTTTTCGAAAGTCATCGTTATAGTCAACTCTTTAATCGGTTCCAATTGAGCATTAATACTTAATTTTTGTTCATAGTTTTGTGTATACATTAAATTGAACAAAGAATCACCTTTTATTACACCTGATTTTGCTTTAGTATTCAACCAGGCTGTATCGGGTTGTTTTCCAAATATATAATCCATTCCAGGTTGCATACTTTTCCAGTTTTGTCCAAGTATTTGTGTGCTGTCAGCCCAACCAGGCACCCTACTTCTGTAGTTTTCGCTGTAGTTCAATGATACTCTTTTAAGAGCAGTAAGAATGTTGCCTGCTGTTCTTTCAAAAGTATTCATCTCTACCGGAGTATTCTGTCGTTGAAGTCTAAGGGCAATTCTTCTGTCTTTCTTCAGTTTCTTCCACTTCTTAATGGCTTCAGCTCTTTTGGGTCCTGTAAGATCACCCACAAAATCTTCTTTCGATGGTACTTCAGGAATGTTTACAGTAGCTGCTGCAGTATTTGCTGCTGGAGTAATATTGTTGGCAGCAGATTTTCCACCCTTGCCAGTTTTATCACCAGGTTTGTTCTGTTGATTGATTGCATTGCTGGTTGCAGAATTTTTATTCAGCGCTTTTAGCCATCTAGACTTTAAGTATAATCTACTAAAATCAAATTCTGAATTAAATACATTATTCTGGCTATTTTCTATAGTATTTCCCAGTTCAACATTTACCAGACTAGCAGCTATCCAGTTATAAGAAGTACCATACGTATATCTTGCTGTAATCCAATCGGTAAGTGGCAACTTACTTAGTGGGAAATTATACGAAGCATTCGCCTTTTGCTGATACATAGTTGTCCTACCCCCTTTAAAGAAATTCTGACGAACAGTATCCTTTTTGGCTTTGGTATCTAATGCTCCATATGGTTCATCTACTCTGGCATTGTTTGTAGCCGTAAAATCCAGATTAACCGCTCGGGTTAAATCCCAACGCATATTATAAAATCGATCGAACGTAAAGAACTTATCGAAAGTAGTATCCACCCTAAGTACTTTAGACTGTGTAAGATCGGTATTTACAATTCTAGGTATGTACATTGCATACTGTCTATTAATATCCGTACGGAAACTTAATAATGATGGAGTAAGATTAAAGTTGAAATCTTTAGCTAAAGAGAACCATTTACTTTTACTCTTAATTACCTTCTTCATTGGTTCTATATACTTGGACGGTCTATTGTATGTATAGCCAAATCCGCCTCTCCATTTCTGAATGTCGTTATTTAATATTACCGGGCTGGTTTGTACTGTTTGAGTGTAGGACAGAGTCATATCAAGGTTACTGATACTCCACAAATGTGGTTTACCCTTCGGCAATACTTTTACATTGGTAAGATTAATGGTTTTAATAGTTGTCTGATCGCGAGCAACATTTTTAATTGAATCTTTTGCAGCCTGATTTTTAGCAGCATTTAATTTACTTTGATAGGTTACATCAAGATCGTATGGATCGTATTGAGGTGTATGAACAGTGTTAGTAATACTGGCATAAACAGGAATAGATAATCTGGCAGATTTAGGCAATAGTTTACCGGCATCTATATTCAAAGCAGCATCAAATTGCGTCATATTATCTTTAGCACGATCATTAATTTTAGAGTCAAGAGTTCCCCAACCTTGTGTATACATGTTCCCTGATATAGAAATCCTACCCAGATCTGCAAGCGTTAAATCTACTTTGGCTAAGGCAGCATAAGAACCATGTTCATCAATACCAGAAAGACGCAGCTCATCTACCCATACCTCCGCATCTATAGGCATGGTCAGATTGTCGTTTTGTACAGCAATCATAATACCGTTCACCTGACCTATATTCGGATTTCCCATTACACTAAATGTTCGTGAGCCTACTTTTTCACGATACACCTGGGTTACCGATGGCTGTGAATTATTCCGTCGAAGCTTTAAATTGATTAAGTCCTGTAAATTAAAATCAAGATTGTTAGAGTCAGGCCAGATGGTAGAACAGTTGGTAGCACCTGCAGGGGTAACCAGCAATGGCACTTTTACCTCGTAATAATTTGTAAGATAGTCTTGTCCAAGTCTGAAGATTAAACTTATATTTTTATCCTGTATCAAACCATTTGAAGGTACCATGTTTTCCGCATGGGTAAACATAGAAAGTTTGGTATAGCTTCTCATATCTAGGGATACAGTTTTAATTACCCCTCTTGCATCGCCTGCTTGTAAATTTTGTACCTGCAAGCTCATCGATTGTTCATTCTGCAGTAGAGCCAATCCGTTGGTACTCAACAACTGTACTCTATCTATACCACAAGGTATTACATAATTTACAGGCGTTTTGCTACTATTCTGTTCTAGATTTACTGCATTTACATTGAAAGTAGTATTCGCATTAATAGGTGGTATGTAATTGGAAGAATCCACTTGATATGTAAATGGTCTCCACTGATCTCTTACTAAATTTAAGCTGGCAAAACGTAATACTACCGAATCATCAAACCCTGAAAGATACATACGCATAAAACGTATAGACTTAAAGTCCTGAATATTACCATATACTGCCGAAGGTTTTCTGATGGGAATTCTGAATTGATACCAGTTTTCATTTCCTTTTGTTCCATTTACATAGGTAACGTTAACCACTCTTTGATCTACAATATAATTGTTTGAAGATGGTACCATTCCTTTTTGTAAGTCTACATTATATTCATAGTATGCTTCTACTTCATTCAAAGTATTATCATGATTCAAATCTTCATTATCTGGATATAAGGTAGCTGCAGGAGAATAGGTAGAACTTCCAGCAATAGGCGAGTTTCCTTGCGAGTTACTATAATATTTATACCTGCCCAATATTCCTGTACCACTTGCATCGTAAGATCCATCACGATACCATACATAATCATCCTTGGAAGGATCTGCATCAACCATCTTTCTTAATGTAGAACTTAATGGTTGTGTAGCATCAATGTTAGATACATAAGTTTTGAATTTTACTTTTTCTGAATCATCATTCAAACCATCAAACCCTACATCCTGATAAGGTCTATCTCCAGCATTATTACTAAATGCATTGGTTACCTGAATAGGGTTAATGGGTTCTACCCCCCACATACTACTGTCTACAACTGCAGGAGCACTTGGAGTACTTAATCCATTTTCATAAAACCTTTTTCCATCCTTTAATATATCTTCACTTACATCTCCTAAATCAATTTTTAATTGTCCTTTTCTAAAGGCAGAATCTTTTATAAATGGATCCTGTACCCAAAATTCAATATAGGCAATATTGTTGGTTTCAAAGTCTGTTTGATCAATACTCCTCATCAAACCACCCCATTTGGCAGTTGGATTTAAAAATCGACCATTATTATCTATAGCAGTATCAGAATAGTTGTATGGACCAGGTTCTTTTGGATAATATGCTACATCAAATGTGGTAGTTTGTGTATTAGTAATGTTGGTAGTTTGCTGCGGGAACAGCTCATTAGTATATACTCTTCTTACACGAGGATCTGATAGTTCATTCAAATTACTTCTTAGTGGGTTAGATGAACTTGTTTGATCCTGTAAGTTAGGTTCAATATTATACCAAGACAATCGAGCCCTGTTTTTACCATATGTTAAATCGTTGGATAATAATCCTTCTGGGAAACTACTTACTGGTGTAGAAGCTAACGCCCAGGACACCAATGGAAATCTCATATCAATACTACTGGTAGTACTTTCAAAATCATCTACATAAATCAATCCATTGCTTCCACTACCTATCTGAGATGGATGACCTGGTTTAAAATAAGCGCCTTCACCATATGCAGCAATAGTAGATGTTGCTTTTGTAGAGTAAAAAGGAAGTTTGTTTAAGGCCCTTGTTAAACCTGGCAAAGTAGATTTATAACTAAAATCTACACCAAATACCTGATTTTTCACTGGATCATCACCCACATTAACCTTAGAGAAGAATGGGCGTTCTGAAAGCTTTTCGTAAGTAGCCCCGAAATTCAGCTTTTTACTGGCCATATAATCTAAACGTACTCCTGTAAATCCTCGCTGTTGCATGCCAAACTGAGCATTATTTTCGTATCCTACATTAACAGGTACATTTGAATTTATAATTGCCTGATTCAGAATTTTAACAGTACCAAGGTTATAATCTACAGCATAATCTACCCCCTCGGTTAATATCTGACCACCTGCCTGCACTTTTACAGATCCTTGTGGGATATTGAAAGCACCCAAATAAATATCCGACCCTCCACTACCCTTTGCTTGACCTTGCATAATAAACCTATCAAGATTGGTTTGCAATTGAGCAATCGCTTTTATAGAATCGTACAACTGATGATATATATATTTCCTTGGAATACTATCGGCAGGAGCAGTCGGAAAAGTTGAAAAAGCATTCGCTTTCAAGTCATTTCCAAAAGGCTGTAATACTGGAAATATTATTTTACCTTGTTGGGATATTATTGTTAATCCTTCTACATAGTCAAATTGACCATCAGGTTGAGGATCATTTCGGCTATTCAGTCTATCTAAACCAAGAACTCTTATCAAGGCTCTACCCATTACTGCTGGATCTGATTCGGGAAGATAACGATTCATACCACCACTAGGTTGCTGGTACAATACATTGAACTGGAAACCATCGCGGGAAATGTTGGACATATCCAGTGAATAAATGTTTTTCATCATCAGTCTCCATATTGGCTTCTTAACTCTAGCAGAGGTTGCTTTCAACAGTTTTAAGTACAAAGCTTTGGAAACCCCTTGTGTAGAATCCAATGCCACATCAGTTGAAAATTCTCCCACCTGATATATTTTACCATTAGCCGTATACTGATAAGCTACTCCCAACACATCATCTGCCTGTAATTGTGCACTAATAGAAATAAATCCTACCTGAGGATTAAAGTAAAATTCATTAGGGTTTAATTTTCTGGCAAATACCTTTTCAAAATCATCTACTTGGCTCATGCCTTTGCTAGTTAGATTTGCAACTACGGTAGAAGGGTTTCTATTCAGAGAATCATCACCAGTGGATTTTGAAGTGATTTTAGAATACAATGTATTTACTCCATTATCAGGATAAAGATTTGAACCCGAACCTATTGGACTCACATAATTAGGATTATTAATGGAATCATGCTCGCCTAGATCGGCAAAAGCAACTATGTTTCTAGCATCAGTAGTAGCACCAGTTCTATTGGTAACCCACACTTCAATTCTTTGAATTTGAACCATGGAAGAGACTAATGGCAATGTAGACATTGCTTTGTTGTAGTGATCTGCGAAGTACTGACCTAATAAATAGTTTCTGTTTTCGTCGTAGTCATCTAATCTTTTCTGATAATTCTGTAAAGTAGCACCTCCTTGCAAGCGCTGATTCTGCATCTGCGATTTCTGATTGGCAAGTGCAGCTGTTACCGTTAACCTACCAAATTGCAACTGGGTTTTAATACCAAAAAGATTTTGTGCACTTGGAATTAAAGTTCCTTTTGATTGGAAAGCAATATTACCTGCTTCAAAGCTTTTTAATATTTCATCGTCCTTACCTTTGTAATCTAGTTTTATCTGATTAGCAAAGTCAAAATTTGCTAGTGTATTATAATTGATAGGAAGTTTTAATTTGTCACCAATACTAGCGTTTACATTCAGATTGGTATTCATATTAAAGTCCAGTCCGCCTGTTCTTCTTGCATTTTCGGGAAGGGTTGGATTATTGGTATACTGACCCTGATAGCCCAATAACATATCTACTGAACCAGCTGGTTTTATATCTACCTTAAGACCTTGAGGACTTACTCCAAAGATTCTATCAAACAAAGAGTTATACACCCTCATTTTAGGACGAGCAAGTTTTTTATTTAATGTAAGAATAGCATCAGAACGTTTTTTGAAATAATCGTCTTCCATTCTTTTAGACTGAATGCGATAAAACTCTTCAAAAGTTAAGGTGGTAGGTTTTCTATAAATAGTATTACCGATCTTTTCTTCTATAAAATATTGTTTGGTTTTGGCATCATAAACAATATTTTCTTTAATAATGCCTGTATCAGGTAAATCAAAGCTGTTATTGTTTTTCCAGGTAAATCTATCCCCCCTTCTATCGTAAAGTGGATAGCGCATAGAATCTGTTTTTGATAAAGAGGAATCTTTTGTTTGGGCGTGCAAAAAATTTAAGCATATTGTTATGCTTAAAATGGCGATAAATAAACGTTTCAAATGAAAGTGATTCAAGAAAAATAAAACTTAATTAGGTAGAGTTCTAGCTATAGTCTATATATTTTTTAGTGCTTGTTTAATTAAATCCTGTAATGCAATATTAGGGGAAATTTGAATAACTTTTTTAACTGCCTGTTCGGCCATGGTTCTTGATATACCTAAAGATACAAGTGCATTGATGGCATCGTTCTCATAAGTATTAGCTATTGAACCACTGGTACTCCAGCTAATACCTTGTTTAGACAATTTGTCTTTTAATTCAACTATCAGCCTCTCTGCAGATTTTTTTCCTATACCTTTTATGCTGCAAAGCACATTTACATCTCCATGAACGATTGCTTTTTGAATCTGATCGGGTATCATCCCGGAAAGCATCATACGGGCGGTAGAAGCTCCTACCCCACTTACGCTTATCAGGTTCAGAAACATTTCCTTTTCCTCCATATTCCAGAACCCATAAATAGTTTGTGCATTTTCGGTAATATGTACATAGGTAAACAACATACCATCTACTTTATCCGCAATTGCTCCATAAGTATTTAAACTTATCTGCACATCATAACCTACACCATTTACATCTACTATTACACTTCCTGGTGACTTTAAAGCGTACTGACCTCTCAAGAATGCTATCATAATATAATTGGGGTAAAAATAAAGGAATAGCTAATATGTGGATTCATAATTCATTTTTTTATTATAGTTTTAGCGGTAATGAAGTTGAATGGTTCAAATACTTTATGCTGGATTTTAATGACTATTAGTTAAATTCAGGAATTTGTTTGGTCTTTATCCTAAACATTAGTCGCCTGTATATTGATATTATATGCAACAACTATGGCATTTGAATAAAATCTATTCATAAAAGTAAATAGATTTCAACCTACGTTATGATTAATAATGCCTGATTACACTCAAAATCCTTTATTTAAAGGTTAATTTAGCTTATAATGAATGGAATTTATCCATATTAAAACAAATTAGCTAAAGGTTTATGACCAAAAAACTAATCAAAACCTTACTT
>Ga0208621_1000231_pt1 | contig 16175 bp, 21 predicted proteins | sample CryBogCBH26May08_FD_184617 | JGI IMG/M metagenome (GOLD analysis project Ga0208621, IMG submission 184617) | Freshwater microbial communities from Crystal Bog, Wisconsin, USA - CBH26May08 (SPAdes) (version 2) | ecosystem: Environmental > Aquatic > Freshwater > Lake | place: Crystal Bog... | reverse complement strand
AAAAACTGTCTGACAATTTGTTGTTTAGGTCGGTTGGCAATGTCAAAGAATGGGTAAAAGAAGGGTTAAAAAGTTCCACTAACAGCGCATTTGCCAAAATGGAAGGTGCAGAAAATTTTTTGACCGGAAGTTCCCATTTTGGCGCAATTGGGGAAGGAATAGACAAAGGGTTAGGCCCAAGAAAAAAACTGTCTGACAATTTGTTGTTTAAGTCGGTTGGCAATGTCAAAGAATGGGTAAAAGAAGGGTTAAAAAGTTCCACTAACAGCGCATTTGCCAAAATGGAAGGTGCAGAAAATTTTTTGACCGGTTTGATTTTGCATGAATCGGGCGGCAACCCAAACGCCAAAAACCCAACATCATCAGCGGCGGGAATTGGTCAAATTACAAAAGCGACAGCCCAGCACCTTGGCATTAACAATGTTTACGACCCTAAAGAATCCGTCATGGGCATGATCAAATATCTGGATGAGATTGCCCAAAACGCACAAAAACAAGGTGATGCAACCCCTGAACAATTGTTAAAAGGCTATCATTTGGGCGCAAACATTGATTATAACCGCACAAAAGACACTCGCTATGTAAAAGAGGCAATGGTTAAAATTCAAAACAACTCTTCATGTGACGTTAGTCTTGTCACCAATAGGATTTGCCAATGAGCGGCCCCAATTTATTGCTTAATGTTTGGCGTATGGGGTTTGAAGCATCCCCTGTCATATTGACAGGCGGGATTGCTTCGGCGGTCAATGGCGGTTTGTTGCCTATCATCACATTGACAGAATTGGGCGGTGCATCAACGATATTCAATCTTATTAACGGGCAAATACCTGACATTGATAGTTTGTTTGCCCATTGGGATTTGATAGGCGGCTCTATGTTGATGAACAACAGCATAGGGAAATACCCATTTGCAAACCAAGTTATTGCCGCCAATGCCGTCATTAGGGAAGCGTTGACCGTATCGCTAGTGATGCATTGCCCCGCCAAACAAACAGGCTCAATGCTTACCAAATTGCCCACATTGACGGCTTTGAAGCTGGCACTTGATTATCATATTCAAAACGGCGGAACTTTTACGGTGATGACCCCGGCTTATATTTATACGGGTTGTTTATTGACCGCCATAATGGACATTTCACAGGGCGAATCAGCACAACGTCAATATTCATTTCAGTTTGATTTTGAACAGCCATTGATTGCCGAACCGACAGGCAATGAAATGGGCAATTTAATGTCAAAAATTACCAAAGGCATCCCCATAAATCAAGAATTAACATTGCCCTCTATTTGGGGCGATGTTAAAACGGCGGTCAGCCCCGCTTTGTCCGACATAACAAAATTATTGGGTATATGACCAGTTACGATTTTTATCAGCCAAATAATGATGCATTTCAGTTTCAGCCCATATTAGATGGCAATGCATACAATGTGATTGTGACGTGGAACATATTTGGCATGAGGTATTACATTAACATTTATGACCAATACAACAATTTTATTGTTTGTATGCCTGTTATTGGTAGCACTTCTGAAAAAAACATTAGCATGACTGCCGGGTATTTCAACACCCAACTTATTTACCGCTCTGATTTGGCGCAATTCATTACATTATGAGGGCGTATAACTTATTGATAACCGACAAAAACGGAAACGCATTTAAGCAATACACCAGTTTTAATAGTGACGATAGCCCAAATATGTCGGCACTTAACATTGAATTTGACGCGCCAGTATCGTTTTATTCGATAGCGGAAAATTCGGCATCCGTGACCATCTATGGCATATCAGTCAAAGACATGATGGCGACCAATGACATGGTTGGCATGACATTGGATTTATGGGGCGGTATGCAGCGCGGGTTGCCTTTAGCTAATCCTGCACAGCGAGGATTGTTGTTGCATGGGGCAATTATCCAATGTTACAGCAACTGGATAGGCACAGGTATGATGCTATCATTTGTGGTGATGGCGGACACGGGAAACACATTAAAACCTGATAATTTAGTTTTTAGTTGCCAGCAAGGAACGTCAATTGTTGATGCGGTTGTACAAGCATTAAGCCCGGCATACGGATATAGCCCAATACCGCAGAAATACCCGTACAGCCCAATAACACCTAGCCAAAAATTTACAATAAACAATAAGGTTAAAGGGTCTTACATAGCCAAAGCGCCTTTGCACCATTATGCCAATAATTTGGGTGAGTTTGCCCGGTACATAAATCAGCTTACGCTAGGAGCAATTGATTTTTTTGTGGCTGGCACAGATGTTTTTATTTTTGATGCGCCAAACGACAAAAAACAACAAAAAATAAATTTTACTGATTTGATTGGTCAACCCGCATGGGTGGCAAGCGGCACGGTGCAGCTTTATTGTGTCATGCGGGGAGACTTGGGTCTTACTGACCAGATTGTTTTGGATAGCACGCCCATAGTTTCATCGGCGGCGGCGTATACCCAGCAAAATTCAATCAATAAATTTGGCATGACTTTTAAAGGCATATTTGAAATAATCAGGGTTCGGCATTTTGGTAATTTCAGAAGCGAAAATGCATTGGATTGGATTACAACGCTTGATTGCATTTATGTAAAACCATCATGATTGATTATTCAAAACGTTTGCCGTTGCAATACAGCATGGGCAAATTGATAGACAAAAAGATTAACTCGGCATTGCAAAACAACGGGGAAATTTTGCCATGTTCGGTGGTTGAAATTGACGGGGCAATAGTCACGGTCAGTTTTCAATCTCAATTGCCGCCCAATTCTCCGGGGTTGTCGTCTTTGCCACAGGTTCAAATGCCATTGGCGGGAGCGGAATATATCCGTTATCCCATAAAGGTGGGCGACAAAGGATTGGCAATGTCCGCTAATGTGTCAATTGGCATAATTAGCGGGCTTGGCAATCAATCAAACGGATTGATTGATCCGGGCAATTTGTCCAGCATGGTTTTTTTTCCAATTGGTAATGTTGATTGGGCTGATTTTGACCCGCAATCATTGACGTTGTATGCTTCGGCAACGGGCGCTTTAATAAAAATATCACCCAACACAATAACATTGTCAATTGGCGGCACATCATTAATTGTGGCATCGTCAGGCGTTACCATAAACGGTAATTTGACAGTGACCGGAACAGTGACGGGACAAGGCACGAATTTACACACCCATACGCATGGTGGCGTACAAACAGGTGGTAGCAACACAGGAGCGCCCAATTGAGAACTTACGGCAGAATAACCAACCCAGACGGCAGCAAAACATGGCAAATGGTGCAAACTGATGCAAACGGCAATAATGATGCGGTTTGGATAACAACGTTGATGCAATGCTTGTTGTTAAATTTAAAGGAATCGCCATTCTTTACAAATTATGGCATACCCGCCCAAGCATCCGTTTTAACGCAAATGTTTCCAGATTATTATGTCAATCAATTGCAATCGCAATTTGCCCAATATTTTGCAAGCCTTATCATCGCAAAAATACCCAATTTAACTACGCCAAGCTATGGCATTAGCATCATAACCAATAGCGGCGCAACCATTAGCGCAACCATACCTGTATGAGCATACCCATTTCCATGACCGCAGCGGGGGCGCAACCCACCCCGCCGGACGTATTAAACAGCACATTGATTGCCATTGTAACCGCTTCAATGCCGGGGTTTACGCCTAATTTGCCCGGCAGCCCCGTGGAGGATTTGTTAAGCACTGGCACAGGCGCATTGATCAGTATTGACCAGGCTCGGGTTGATTTGATCAATTCATTGACCCCTTATGGTGCAAATGAATTTTTGCTGAACCAATTGGCGCAGGTTTATGGCGTGACACAAGCGGTTGCTTCCAATGCATCAGTAGAGGTGACATTTACCACGCCAACCACGGGCGGCACTAGCGCAATAGATTATGTGATACCCTCAGGGTTTACTGTGTCGGACGGCACTAATGAATATGCCGTAGTTGTTGGCGGCATCATTCCAAGCGGCGGCAGTATCACGTTGTTTTGCGTTGCCACGTCATATTTTACGACCACACCGGCAGGGGCGGGCACGGTGACAAGCATCACAACATCTATACCGACCCCCTATGCCATAACATGCACCAATCCGGCGGCGGTAACTCCGGCTACCAGCGCACCCACAACGGATGCATGGCGAACACAAGTAATAAATGCAGGGCTTGTACAAGCCACTGGTTTTGCCAATATGCTAACCACATTGCTTGAAAATATTGGCGTTCCCAATTATCTGATAACTATTGCCCAATCAAGCGGAAATTGGAAAATTATTGTAGGCGGGAACGCTGACCAATATCAAATTGCTTACGCCATTTATTATGCGTTGGGCCCTATGATAAATTGGCTTGTCGGGTCTTCGACCACGGCAAGAAATAAAATCATATCGGTTATTGACGGGTCTAACACTTACAATGTGAAGTACATTGCATCATCGGCGCAAAATGTAACTATGGCGTTGACATGGAACACCATAGGGGTAAATGCGGTGGCTGGCAATGCCGTTAATCAATTAGTTGCCAATGCATTAATAAATTACATCAATACATTGCCAATTGGCGCACCAATAAACACGCTGGCAATGCAAGAATTGTTTGTCAGTTCAATTGCGTCAATTGTTCCGTCAACACAAATAGACAGGCTTATTTTTGTCGTGTCAATCAATGGGGTTGTAACCGCCCCGGCTACCGGAACACAAGCCATTTATGGCGATCCTGAGCTTTATTTTACGACCACCACCACGGGCATAACGGTGACACAAGGATGAACAATAAACTAATCCCCGCCTATGTTTACCAACAATATGCGGATGATGCGTATATGCAAGGCATATTTGCCGCATATAACAGCATTGCACAGGATTATTTGGATTGGTTTGCTAATATAGGTTTGCCCATTTATACGGGGTTAAGCGGGCCGTTATTGGATTGGGTGGCTACTGGGTTATATGGGATTATCCGACCGACATTGCAAACCGATTATGTGCCAAATAAAGGCCCGTTTGCTTCAGTCAGTTTTGCTGGCGGCGTTCCGTATGCTGGCGGCTTAAATAGCAAAAGCCAATCAACAACAGTGACGGATGACATTTACAAACGAATTATTACATGGAGCTTTTACAAAGGCGATGGGCAAGTTTTTAATATTCCATGGCTTAAACGCAGGATTATCCGTTTTTTATATGGCACAAGCGGGCAAGATGTTGCTATAGCATCGGTTTATGGTGTTGGCGTAACAATGTCCACTGTTTCGGGTGTTCCAACCATAACAATAACAATGGACACGTCAAAACTTTATGCGCCACAAACTAATTTAAGTTATGGCAACAATGGCGGCACGGCGGCCGGTGCAACCATATTGCAATTGGCCTATATTTTGCAACAAGCCTTAAATTCTGGAGTTTGCCCTTTACCTTTTAACTTTTCTTATACGGTTGCAATTATATGATTGAAATGTTTGCCAACAATGCGGTTTCGAAATTGGCCATTGCCATTAGTTCAACCGCCACTGCAATAACCCTTAATACGGGTGACGGCGCACTATTTCCCAATCCGTCATCTGGGTATTTTTTTCGCTTGACATTGGTCAGTGCGGTAAACGGAAACACTGAGATAGCCTATTGCACGGCGCGTTCCGGTGATGTTTTGACCGTGAAAAGAAACCAAGAATCCACGCCATATACGGTTGCGGCGGGATTATCTACTGGCACAGGCTTTGCTTTTGCGGTGGGTGATGGTGCGGCTTTAGATATTACGGCAGGGATGATGGTCAATATTTATTCCCCTGCATCAGACCAGCAAAATGTTGTCAGAGCGGCAAATGACACGGGGGCAGTCAATGCTATAGCCATAGCGTTAAACCCGACTATGGGAACAAGTACAACATTTACCAAAGTAATTTTTAAGGCCGCGCACACCAACACAGGCAGTTGCACCATCACCATAAATGGTGGCACAACTTATGCCCTAAAAGGGCTGTCTGGTGCGGCGTTGGTGGGCGGTGAAATACAAGAAAATGCCATTGTGGAAGCGATATTCAACGGCACGGCTTATTACATCACTTCGGCGGTCAATGCAGCCACAACGGCGTTTAATGGGCTTACAATGCCCACAAAATCAATTAGCGACAATAGCACTAATGGGGCAAGCACGGCGTTTGTAAATAATTTTGTTAGCAATGCCTTGAATCCCTACGCATTACAAACAACCGTAGGAAATTTGGAAACATGCCTTAATTCGGCTACCGGAACAACATTGACAACCAGCGCATTTGGCAGCGCGGTACAATTGGGCGGTGCATCAACTATAACCCATGTTCCAACACCGGTTGGTAATGGCGGGGCAACTCTATATTTTTTTAATAATAGCGGCGTAAACCAAACGTTACAAACGGAAACAGGTAATTTTTTCTTTAATGGTGCGTCTGGTAATGTTTTAACGCTTGCGAAGGATGAATCACTATTATTAATTGGCGATAATTACAATTGGTGTGCTTTTGATGGGAGCTGGGTGGTGGCTCAGGCTTTGGCGGGGTATGTGTCGTCAAGTTCATTGACGACCATATTGGAGAGTTACGAGACGATAGCTGCGTTAGCTACGACGTTAGCCGGGTATACGCAGTTGAGTCAAGCGATTGGTTTAAGCCAAAGTTACAATGTTGTGACGGGTAGTCGGTCGGCAAATACGATTTATACTAATACGGGCACTAAGCCGATGACAGTTATGATTTCGTTGACGTTCAGCTATAACGTTGCCGGTACAGCCACGGCCCAGGCTGGCCCGTCGGGCAGTTTGGTTAATTTACTGTATTCGACTTATTCGACTTTGACATCACTGTTCCCATCATTTAGTTTTATTGTCCAGCCTGGGCAAAAGTACCAGCTAGTGACAACTGGAACTTTAACAATTAATAACTGGTCGGAGATGAGCTAATGACTTATTTTACTGATGCAAATAATGCGCTTTATTTTTTGGATACAGCCGACGCTCAACATTATGACCAATGGCTGCCCCCTGGTGTGACGGCTATCACCGATGCGGAGGCGGCGTTGATACAGAACCCGCCGCCGACACTAGCACAGGCCCAGATTGCTAAATGCCTAATCATTGAAGCGGCGGCATCGAATGCCATTATCAATGGCATTCCTTCATCAGCACTGGGCGTTGCTCATATTTATCCGAGCGGACAGGTTGATCAGATGAATTTAACGGCACTGGTACTGCGTTCGACGCTGCCCGGTTTCACATCTGCAATGGCCAAAACATTGGATGCTGGGTGGTTGTCCCATACTGCCGCCCAAATCCAGCAAGTGGGTATTGATGTGGAGGCGTTTATCTCAGCTCAACTTCAGCATAGCGCAACTCAGCAGGCTGCCATTATGGCCGCTACTACTGTTGCTGAGGTTCAGGGGGTGGTGTGGTGAATCACGATAGTTTTTTTGGCTGGGCAATAACTGCGTTGGCTTCTGGATGGCTGGTGCTGATTGATTCGGCTGAGCATTTTTTGACGACCAACGGACAGCTGATTGCTTTGGGTTGCACGATTGTCAGCACGAGCTGCACGTTTTTGAATTACCGTGAAAATGTGAAGCGCAACAGGGGCAAATAATATGCCAGCAGCGACCATAAACTTACCGGCAATTGAAAAATATGCCAGTTACAATGTCCCTATTACATTATCCAGCGATTTTTGTAATGGAACACCCATTGATTTAACAAGTTGCACGGCAGATATGATGCTAAGGGCCACGCTAAGTGGTGCGGACGTGTTGGAATTTAGCACGGCAAACGGAAAAATAACCATTCCTACGCCAACAAATGGCACGTTAAATCTTGTATTGACAGCATCCCAAACGGCGGCGATTACAGCAGGCACTTACCTTTATGATCTGTTGGTGACATTTCCAAGTGGCGTTGTGACGCGATTTATCCAAGGAACGGTTACAGTTGTTGACGGCGTGACCCATGCCTAATGTTATAGAACCCCAAGAAACCGTTATTGTTTATGTTTCGATTCCGCAACCGGTTGCGGTAACTGTTGGCGTAAATCCAATAACGGCAATAACAATAGGTGAACAAGGCCCGCCTGGGGTTGTTGCATTAACCACTAACGGCAATAATGGTGCAGCCACTTTTAGCGGCGGCAATTTGAATGTGCCAAATTACACATTGTCTGGACTTGGTGGGCAGCCAGCATTAGGCTATACCCCCGCCAATAAAGCGGGCGACACATTTACCGGGAATATCATTGCGCCAAACCTGTCTGGCACTAACTCCGGAGATGAAACAAACGCCACAATCATAGCCAAAATTGGTTATACGCCCGCCAATAAAGCGGGCGACACATTTACCGGGAATATCATTGCGCCAAACCTGTCTGGCACTAACTCCGGAGATGAAACAAACGCCACAATCATAGCCAAAATTGGTTATACGCCCGCCACATCCATTGCGCTGGCAACTGAATCAACTAATCGGACAAATGCCGACGCGGCGTTAAGCGGGCGCGTTGGGGTGTTTGAGTCGGGCGGCACTAGCGCTGTCGGGTTGTTAAACGGTTTGACTAACACAGCAGCATCCATTGTGGCAGCAATCAATGCTGTTGTGTCGTCATTGTCCAGTTATGCCACAACATCAGCATTAAACAGCGCAATTAGCGCGTTAAGCACCGTTTATGCCCCTATAAACGTGTTGGTTAGCCAATTATCAATAACGGCTGCAAATGGTTTGACAGGCGCAATAACAGCCACTGGGAATAATGCGGCAATCAGGTTAGGAACAACAATAACTGGATTGCTTAAGGGGGATGGCACGGCAGTTAGTGCAGCAATAGCGGCAACGGATTATCAAGCCCCGGCTGTGACATTAACATCTAACGTGTGGTATTCCGTACCGTCTTTGTTTCGTTTGATTTTTAATGGCACGGGCAATATCAGCATTGACACGACCGACACGTCGGGAAACGTGGTTACGGGCGCGTTTGTTTACATAGAGTCCGGCGCGTCAAACGATACGCACACTTATTTGTCTGAATCGGTCAAACAGATTAGAGCAATTTTTAGCAGTGGCGTGACGGTGGCGTTAGTGTCATGAAGGAAATCAATAATATTGCCGGTGGTAAGTTTAAGCCACCCATAAGCACAGTAAACGGGCTGCTTGCGCCTTTTTTGGGGGCTGGCACTTGGACTGCAACACAATCAGGCACGACGATAACCGTCACTGGGTCTGTGGCGCACAATATCCCTTCTTCAGCGGCGGCGCGGATCAGCAATAAGGGCGTTGGGTGTTTCCTTAAATTCGCAACAAACACCAGCAATTTAGTAACAGGTTGGTTTAATAATATCGTTGTCACCAGCACCACCAGCTTTACAGTGCAATCAGCAATTAGCCAGACAGTTTCAACGGCTATTTCATTGGTATCGTTGGTCGGTTTGCAAACGCCGTTTATACCGATGGCTATTCAGATTCCCCCAAACACCATGGGGGCCGGTAGCGTTGTCACCACTAAATGCTTTTTGCAGATACTTGGTGGCAGTCTGGTAACGGCGAGAAACACAGGTGTCATGTTAGGTGTTGGGACAGGTGTTAATGGTATTGGTGGATATAATTGTTTTTTTAACAGTGCATTTACTGCTGTAACCGATTCTAACTATGCAATGGTTTCTGAAGTTTCTTTTTTAAATAATGTATCAGACTCGGACTTTTACACTATGGGCGGTATTAGCGGATATACCAAAAATACACAACTAACGCTTTACACATCGCCCTTGCTTTATATTAAACCATCTGATGGATTTAATATTGTTTTTAATTGCAACACCACCATTGCACAAAATGATTGGGTATTGTTGTTAGGGCTATACGTGGATGTAACCGTATGACAAGCTTAGTCCCGCAAAATCTAAACAAATCAACAGGGATGTATGGCGTAAATAAATCAGTTACAGTGTCTAATGATTTTTTTGGGTTTAATGTCCTTAATTACCCAGTTGCACAATATGGAAGCGTTACTAGCGCACCTACAATACCCTATTCGATTTTTAGAACCCACGATTGCGGTTATTTAAAATGGTGGGATATACAGCCGACAGCCAGCAACGTTTTTATATGGAGCAATGCCGACACTATTTTAAATTATTATTTGAATGCTGGAAAAGATATTTTATTTACGCTCTACGGAACACCAACGTGGGCTAGCAAAAGACCCGCAGAGGCATTATCCCCGTATAATGTACTTGGCGGTAGTGCCGAACCGGAAAACATGAATGATTGGGCTAATTATTGTATCGCCGTTGCAACCAGATACCCTACAATAAAATATTTTGAGGTTTGGAATGAGCCAAACCCGTTTGTTGTTTTTGTATTGTCAGGTAGTAGCGGCAGCAATACAATAACATTGGCAAATACATTTAACAGTGGGTTAATAACTGCGGGGATGTTGGTGTCACCTAATGCCTTAGGTATTCCTGCAAATTGCATGGTTACTGGTGTATCAGGTTTGGTAGTGACGTTATCAACTAATTTGACAGCTAATATTGCTAACCAACAAATAGAGTTTAGCCCTTATTTTACACGCACTTGCACTGGCACTGCTGGAAGCAACTCATTAACGGTAAATAACGGAACAAACATAGTGGCCGGTGCGTATTTGTCGCTTAATAGCGCCCAATATATAGTGCAATCAATATCAGGAACTACCGTTACATTAACCAGCAATTTGGCAACAACGGTTTCTGGTGTTACAGGAACATTTACATACCAAAAAACCAATTTATTTTTTACGGGTTGGCGTGAAAATCTGGCAACAATGGCACGGGTTGCCAATATTGCAATTAAATCAGTAAATCCAAATGCAATTATTTTGTCGCCACCATCAGGACAAGTTTCGTCGTTTTTTTACCCCAATGTTTATTCAATGCCGGGTAATGATTTGACGCAAAACATAGAAAACCACCCGGCTCTTTATACGAGCCAAGTGGCGTACAATCGCGTTACGCAAATATTGACGGCAAAAGATGTTTCTGGATTTTATTATAATGGAACGACTGGCTCAGGCACTCAAGTGTCAGATTGGGTGGACGTTATTGCAGAACATTTATATATTGCTACGGATTTTGAATATCAAAATGTATGTTATTTAAAGTATTTATTCAGCTGGCTAGCCTTTGCAGGCATTAACAAACCTGTTTGGAATACTGAACAAGGTATAGACACAACGCTTAGTGCTAGCGATGGATTAATAACACAACGCTTGACGCGGGCAATCGTACTGCCAGTTCTTTGCGGATGCATAAAGTCAATTTATTACGGCTGGGATTTTGGCGGGTTTGCTATAAACAATTTAAGTGACACTGTTAAAAATGCGCTAACCAACAATATAAATTTTGTAAAAGGTAAAACTTGTATAAGATTGTTAATCCCGTATGACGGCGGCTCAATAACTGCTTATTTTACAGATGGTTCATCATTGGTTTTTTAATATGGATACTGATTGGTACGATTTAAGGATGGCTGTCACCGCACAATGTGAGTTGATTGACCAATGCTATTTTGATGCGCTTTATGCGGATATTGAATACACTAATTTAGGTGGCGTAACACAGATGTTTCAGGCAGACCCAGCCAGTTTAGTTGTGATGATGCAAACCATTATTGGCAGTGGTGGCAGCCTAATTAACGGGTTTGTGTGGGGAGCAAGTGACAATTCGCAAGTGCCGTTCACATTTGCAGATTTGCAAGGGTTGGCAAATGCAATCTATATGCGTGGCAATGGGTTATATTTTCACCAACAAATGAAAAAAGCGGAAATACGGGCGTGTACGGATGTTGAATCGGTTAGTTTAATTAATTGGTAGGAGTTTTTATGTTTGGAATAGATGATGCAATAGCGGCTGGTGCGAACCTGATCACTAAGATTTTGGACAAGGTTGCACCGGACGCGGATGAAGCTGAAAAGGACAAGTTGACGTTGGCCTTGACGGAAATGCAAAACGAGTATGCCGTTACTTTAAGGCAAATTGACGTTGACAACACTGAAGCGGCTAACCCGCACTGGTTTGTGGCCGGATGGAGGCCGTTTATCGGTTGGGTGTCAGGATTGGGGATTGGCTACCAAGTGCTTTTGGCGCCTATCCTGAACGGTATATTGGTTTCTTTTGGCATACCCGCCCCGTTCCCTTTAGTGGACACCAGCTTGCTGCAAACACTGATTGGCGGCATGTTGGGGTTAGGGTTGGCGCGTAGTTATGATAAGGCCAAGGGCGTTGACACAACAGGATTAACAAAATGAGAACAATAGCAACTTTAATTGTATGTTTATTTTTTAATGTTTCTTTTGCAGAAACAAAATTAGGCATAAATATTCAGGGTGCGTGTGATTGGTGTTGCGACTACACGTTTGTGGATACAATGAAGCAAGCCCGTGGTTTCGCCAATTTAACAAACCCGGCAAACCCGCTGACCAACCCTGCGCCAGTGGATAGCAAAGGCTGGCCCATGCAGGATTTCGGTGTGTTCTTTGCCAGCTTTGGTACAGACCCGTTAAACCGTCCGCTTAGCCAAACCAACCCCAGCTTTTTTGGAACGTACACGCTAAGCTTTAATGGGCAAGCGACATTAGGTTCACAAGGGTGCAATAAGTTCACCAACAAAATTTATAATTCGATAACAAACACGACAACGGCTCAACTTAATGTCGATACCACGTGTGTGCAGATTGATGTTGAATTTACCGGCACAAAACGGACTGCAACAAGTGCTACAAACACTGGTTTAACTAATATCCAATTGTTGCGTCCTGGCTATGCACTTGGCACTACACAAGTGTTTACTACCCAGTTTTTAACTGCACTACAGTCTTTCAGCACTATCCGTTTTATGGCCATGCTGGACACTAATGGCAGTGTTGTTAGTAGTTGGTCGGAAAGAACCCCACAATACATGCCGTCACAAAAACTCAACACAGTAAACGGGGTAGGCAGCAAGGCTATTTTGTCGGGTGTATCTTGGGAATATATTATCCAACTGGCTAACCAGACCAATAAAGACATTTGGATCAATATCCCTGAAGGCGTGGACTTGACCGACCCAACCAGCAGTAACTATGTGACCCAGTTGGCTACTTTATTGAAGAATAATCTTAATTCAAATATTCATGTTTATGTTGAATATAGTAATGAGCTTTGGAACACTCGTTTTACCCAGGCAGCCGCAAACTACAGTTCGGCCAGCTCTGAAGTAAATTCTGGTGCTGATAAGACTTTAAACTACGACAGTATCAATGACCCGATGTATTGGGCTATGCGCCGTATAGCGCACCAGACTTTACGCATTAGCCAACTGTTTGCAGGTGTTTATGGTCCATCCGCCATCAACACCACCATCAGACCTGTCTATGCCAATAGCTACCAGTCACCGTTCTATGCTGAAGATGGTTTAGAGTACCTGTATAAGGTATTTGGCACACCGAAAAATTACCTTTACGCCATAGCCAGTGCGCCGTATTTTGGCATAACTTCAAGCTACACAGATGTGAACAGTTTTTTTACGTCAATACTGGGAGGGGCAAACAACGTGGTGCCTGGTTTTTCAGGTACACCGGCTTATAGCGGGGTCTACCCACTATATACCGGAATAACTTACCAAAGCCTTGCCAACTATGCCCAACTTAAGAATATAAGTTACGAAGGCGGCCCGGATGTTAGCGCACTAACAAACCAAGCCATACCAGAACTGGCAAATAATGACCAACGCATGGGTAACTTGGTGAAAAATTATTTGGCTGACGCATTTGATTGTGGAAATGATTTGTTTATGTTCTTTGAACTGCAAGGCAGCACAACTGACCCGCTTGCCGTTTATCATGATTTTGCCGTACCAACTCAGAAAAGCAATGCCCTTTTATCATTTGATCGGCAAAAAAACACATGCAAGCAAGCAATAAATTTTTAGGCCGATAAATGAACGCATACGAACTGTTAAAAAAACACGAAGGCTTTAGGCAAACCCTGTACCGCTGCACGGCGGGGCATAGGACTATCGGCTATGGCTACAATTTGGACGCTAACCCTTTGCAGCTTGAACCTTCTGAACTGGCGCACTACTGCAAGTCGGGCATCACGGAAACGGAGGGCGGGGTTTTGTTGCAGGAAATGATAGACAAGACCATCCATGAGCTTAATGTCCAGCTTGGTTTTTTTACAGTGCTTTCGGACAACCGTAAAGCGGCGGTGGTTGATATGGCCTACAACCTTGGCATAGACGGGTTTATGAAATTTACTGACACTATCCGCCACTTGACACGGCAAGAATGGACACAGGCGGCTGCATCCATGCTAGCCAGCAAATGGGCAGACCAAGTGGGCAATAGAGCGGTTGAGCTGGCGAGGATTATGGCGAAGGGATAGCACTGCAACGATTCTGTAATTTTCCCCTCTATTCGGGCGGCTTCGGTTATGTTGAGTGTCTGCATTTCAGCATCCTGTCTATTTTAACCACGGTGTCAGCCATACGTTGCAATTCATCCGGCTTTGCTTTGTACAGGGCGGCGTAAATCTTTTTCACCTTGCCGCTGGAAGCCTTGCGCTTCTCTGCCAGTTTGGCACGGTAGCTTCCGCCCATGCTTGCCGCCAACGAGCATTCTACGATGTCGGCGTGGATGGCTTTCAGGGTGTCGGTGGGTAGACCAATAAGCATTGCGGCTAGCATGGCATGTAGTCCTTGCAGCTGCATTCGCACGGGTGGCGGATAAGAAAACCGCCCAGTTTGCAGCGGTATTCGATGCGATGCTCAAGGCCAAGGTGCTTGCAGTTTTGGCAGTTCCTTGGCGGCTCTAGGATGTGGAAGCCTTGATCAAGTTTGGCTTGTTTCTGTTCTTTAACGCTTCTTGCCATTACGCTCATCCAGCATGGCATCTGCCATTTTATATGACCAATATGCTAAACAAATTTTAGTTTTTGTATCTTCATAACTATGCATATACGACTGCAAAGCCAATCCTGCAAAATGGTCGCGCAATGTCATGTCACGGGCTAGTAGTAGGGGTTCTGGTTTGTTAAGTTTGTTATCCGGAAAACAACCAGAATGGTTTTTGTCGTATGCTTTATCAATCATTCTGGCAACTCCGGCAGTGGCATCCAATGGGTTACTTTTTCATGATCAAAAATATTCCATAAACTGTTTCTATACGAGATAATTTCACAAACTGGATTGTTTAGGCCGTCATTAACAATAACCAAATAACATCCGCTTTTTTCAGGAAACCGTTCACCAACGGGTATCCATTGATGTTTTTTTTCAATTTTCTGGATGGCTTTGCTTGATGTTTCAAACAAGTCACGGTTTACCGCTTCCAGCCGCTCAATTTCTTTGAGCGCGTCGGCCTGCAACTTGGTTATTTCAAAAATGACGTTCCGGCTTTCTGGCGTGTCCATTTGCAATGTCGGAAAATGGATTGTCCACGGATGCTGTAGTCGTTTTTTAATGTCCATCATTACCCCTTGCTCAATTCAATAGCCTGAAATATAAAATCTTTCCATTTTGTCCACCAAGACAATGCGTCTTTATCCATCTCAGATATTTCTTTATCCGTAAATTTTTTCCATTTTTCGATAGGATGTTGCTGGCAACTGATTGCTAAAATATCGGATGTAAAAACAACATCATATCTTTCCAATTGGAAATATTTTATTTCTTTCAAGTTTCCAATTACCCATCTCAGGTCTGCCCCGCGCAGGTTTGCATCGCTCAGGTCTGCCCGTCTCAGGTTTGCATCGCTCAGGTCTGCCCCGCTCAGGTTTGCCCGTCTCAGGTATGCCTGTCTCAGGTATGCCCCGCTCAGGTTTGCCCCGCTCAGGTCTGCCCTGCTCAGGTCTACCCATCTCAGGTCTGCCCCGCTCAGGTCTGCCCGTCTCAGGTTTGCATCGCTCAGGTCTGCCCGTCTCAGGTTTGCATCGCTCAGGTCTGCCCCGCTCAGGTTTTCCCATCTCAGGTTTTCCCATCTCAGGTCTGCCCCGCTCAGGTCTGCCAGTCTCAGGTTTGCTTCGTTTTTTACTGCTTCTGCCAGCAGTGATTTAGTATTATCATGCTCGATTTCAGATGTGTAGATAACAAAGCCTTGTATGTTTTTAATTGTTTTCATCATTCCCCCTTGGATGAAACTTATCGGTTAC
>Ga0208621_1000226_pt1 | contig 16427 bp, 13 predicted proteins | sample CryBogCBH26May08_FD_184617 | JGI IMG/M metagenome (GOLD analysis project Ga0208621, IMG submission 184617) | Freshwater microbial communities from Crystal Bog, Wisconsin, USA - CBH26May08 (SPAdes) (version 2) | ecosystem: Environmental > Aquatic > Freshwater > Lake | place: Crystal Bog... | reverse complement strand
AATGACAAGGCAAGTAAAAGTAGTCTAAAAAGGAAAAGACTTAAAGCAGGTTGGAGCAATGAATACCTTGAAAATCTATTGTTTAAAGATATTTAAATGCGTTGGCCATGACAAGCAATTGTCCAAATTAATTGCAACAGATAATAATATTTATTATACTACATGGAATTTAATGAGCTACAGTTTAAACTGGCTTTGTTGCATGAATAATTAGCATTTACATACTAAAAAGGATATAGAAGAGTTTTCATCACAAACTGCTTTTATTTTCAAGAACAAAACCCTTATTTTGGCAAATAAATTATTTAGATGAAACTTTTCCATTTGCTTACTTTAATTTTCCTTCCAATGATTGTACTTTCTCAGAGCACTATTCGTGGAAAAGTAACAGACACGCTAGGCAATCCCATACCATTTTCATCTGTTTTGATAAAGGGAATCAGAAAAGGTACTACTACTAATATAAAGGGGGAATACACTATTTATTTATCTTTAAAAGAATGCACGCTTGTTTGTCAGCATGTAGGCTATAAAACAGTAGAGAGAAAAATAAATATTGAGCCTTCATCCGAAATAAATTTTTCTTTGGAACAACAGGACTATTCGCTTGGAGATGTAATAATTAAATCTAATGGAGAAGACCCAGCTTACGAAATTATCCGGAGTGCCATTAAAAAAAGAAAAACGTATGAAAAGGAGTTGGAAAAGATTTCTTGCGATGTATACATAAAAGGGCAATTGCAGCTAAGGGATTATCCTAAAAAATTCTTTGGAGAAACTGTAGACTTTGAAGACGGCGATACAGCCAAAAGGAAAATGATCTTTTTATCCGAAACGATTGCTAAATATGCAAGAGATCGGGATAAAAGAAAAATAGAAGTAATTTCTACTAAAGTAAGCGGACAAAAAGATGGCTTCGGATTTAGCAGTCCACAAATAATATCTTTTTACAACAATTTTGTATCTTTTGGCAACTTAAATCCTCGTGGTTTTATTTCACCTATCAGTGATAATGCTTTTTACTATTATAAATTTAAATTTAAGGGGACTTTTTACGAAAACGGTAAAGAAATTAGTCATATTCAAGTAATACCAAAGCGAAAATATGAGCCCCTCTTTTCTGGCTTTATTAATATTGTAGAAAATGAATGGAGAATTGAAGGAGTAGAACTACAATTACTAAAAGAAAATCAAATGCAGTTGCTGGATACTTTAAAAATAGAGCAATTGTATGTACCTGACAAAAGTACCTGGATTGTTCGTCAGCAAGTAATTTATCCTTCCGGAAACATATTTGGATTTAAGTTCTTTGGCAATTTTCTTCAGTTATATGATAAAGTAAATCTCAATCCTTCTTTTGGTAAAAACAACTTTGACAATACCATTTTAAAATTTGAAGATAGTGCAAATAAAAAGAGCCTGTTTTACTGGGATTCTGTAAGGCCGGTGCCATTACTTAAAGAAGAAATAAAAGATTATAAGAAAAAAGACAGTCTGGAAGTAGCCAGACAATCTCCTCACTATCTGGACTCCTTAGACAAAAGAAACAATAAAATTACTTTTAATAGAATAGTACTTACAGGACAAGTTTTTGAAAATAGAAAAAAGAAAACGACTATTAGTTTTCAACCTTTATTAAGTAGCCTTAGCAGTTACAATACAGTAGAAGGGTATGTATTGAATTTTTCGGGTGTTTTACGAAAAGAGTATGACGATAGAAAGCATTATACTACAACCGCTAATATAAGGTATGGCTTAATTAACCACTATTTTAATGGAAACTTTGTATTCAATTATAATTATGGAAAAAAGTACCTTAACAGATTTATTATATCGGGAGGTACCGATGTGTTCCAGTTTAATAATCAGGGGCCAATAGATCCTTTTGTCAATACTATGTCAACGCTATACTGGACAAGAAATTATATGAAAATTTACGATGCTGTCTTTGGGAAAGTAAATTTTCTGAAAGCAATGGGAGGCGGGGTAAGCCTAACTTTCGATGCTCAATATCAACATAGAACTCCTTTAGAAAATACTACTAATTATAACTGGAATCATTTCGACAATAGAACTTATAGCCCCAATTATCCTACCGATATAACCAGCAACAACATTCAATCTCACAATCTATTATCTACCACTCTAGGTATCAGCTGGCAACCGGGTTGCAGGTATATTCAATTTCCAAATAGAATTATCAGTATAGGCTCTAAATATCCCGTGTTTAATCTTTCTATAACTGGCGGAACATATGATATTAGTAAACATACAATAGACTTTATCAAGTGGCGTTTTTCGGTAAATGATCATTTAAATCTAAGGCTTTTTGGCAGACTGGATTATAAGCTGGCAGCAGGAGGATTTTTGAACGATGGTTCAGTGAATGTTATTGACTACAACCATTTCTCGGGCAATCAAACGGCTTATACTTACAGTTATTTAAATGGGTATCAGCTACTACCCTACTATGCTTTTAGCAATAAAGAAAAGTCTTACTTTGAAGGGCATTCAGAATATCATTTAAATGGATTGTTGACTAATAAGATTCCTGGTTTTAGAAAACTAAACTGGTTCTTTGTTATATCTGGCAATAGTTTGTGGATAAATCCAGATAAGCATTATTACGAAGCGGCCTTTGGTATAGAAAACATTTTAAAAGTTATCAGGATTGAAGGCGTATTGGGCTTTATGAATAATGGCGATAAAACCAGTGGTATAAGGTTTAGCATGCCTATTCATTTTGACAATAGCAGAAGATAAACTTATAGGTTTAAGAAGTAATGATAAATAAGTCCTGGAAAGTATACCTCTCAGAACTTTACCCATTTTGTATTTATACCAAATCACATAATAAATAGCTGATAAGTACGTTAATTATTCATGGCTTCTAAAATCAAGTTATCGGTTACAGAGGATTTACAATATTTAAAACGCCTCTTTCATAAACATCCTGTCCATTTACATAGCAGAATACAAATGCTTTATTTGATAAAGTCAGGTGTTACAGATTCTACTAAAGTATTATGCAATCATCTTTTAGTTGGTCATAGAGCAATACAACGGTGGAAAAACGACTATTTGGAAGGCGGAATAGACCTACTGCTGAGTTATACCAATTTACTTAATAATAAGCCGAATCAACTACCTCGCAGCAGAGCTAACGAGGTATGGAATACATCTGTTTAGTTTACTCGAAGCAGAGCTTCGGGGAATTGAACCCATAGAGATTAAAATAACCTAAAAACTTTATTCGAAAGGTCACTTCATTTAAGAATTTGTCTCATAGCCGACAGGCTCTGTTCATACACCACCATTGCACCCACTCCTTGTCTCTCCCACTAAAGTGGGCTCAACATTTTGGCATACGCCAAAACCGGACCGGCTGATGTGGCTTGTGTATGAACGGGTGAATAAGCGGACATTAGCTGATTGCTTTGTTACCCTAAAATTATCATAAAAATAATAAGCATAAAGTGCTATAAAATTGGAGAGTTTGTAATGAAATTTATCGGCACTTTATTAGGATAAATGGTATAATATAATAAAAGAGGGGGCTAATATGACCTGTAATGGGGTGTTCAATTTCGTAGATTAGCTAAAGCAGATTGTTGTTACATTTGCAGTCCTTAATCAGCAACAAATGAGCATGGATTTCAAGCAACTGAAAGCATCGCTAAAGGGCGATTTATTTACCGATAATACTATTCGTACACTGTATGCTACCGATGCATCGGCGTATAGAGAGATGCCACTGGCGGTTGCTATTCCTAAGACGGAGGAAGATATATTGCTGCTGATACAATTTGCTACCGCTAATAATACTTCTATTATACCCCGTACTGCCGGCACATCGCTTGCGGGACAGGTGGTAGGGAATGGAATAATTGTAGATGTATCGAAACACTTTACCAAGATACTGGAACTGAACACAACGGAACATTGGGTGAGGGTGCAACCGGGTGTGATAAGAGACGAGCTGAACATGTACCTGAAGCCTCATGGATTGTTCTTTGGCCCTGAAACATCTACTGCCAACAGGGCGATGATTGGTGGTATGGTGGGCAATAATTCCTGCGGTTCCAACTCGGTTGTTTACCGAAGTACAAGGGAACATTTGCTGGAAGTTAAAGCGATTCTTAGTGATGGCAGTAAAGTGACTTTTGGGGCATTATCGATAGATGAATTTCATGCTAAATGTGAAGCGACAACACTGGAAGGGGCTATTTATAAAAAGGTTCGTAGCCTGCTGAGTAATGCGGATAATCAGGAAGAGATAAGAAAGGAATTTCCTAAGAAAACGGTGGAGAGAAGGAATACGGGATATGCGGTAGATATGCTGCTGGAAACGGCTCCTTTTACGGCTGGCGAAGAAGACTTTAATTTTTGTAAACTAATAGCAGGATCGGAAGGTACACTTGCTTTTCTGACGGAGATAAAACTGAATGTGAGTCCACTGCCGCCTGCGGAAGTTGGCTTGCTATGTGTACATTTTAATAGCATAGATGAGGCATTGAGAGCCAACCTGATTGGCCTGCAATATAACCCTAGTGCGAGCGAACTAATAGACCATTATATACTGGAATGTACAAAGGATAATATAGAACAAAGTAAGAACCGTTTCTTTGTGCAGGGCGATCCCGGGGCGATACTGGTTATAGAATTCTGCAGAGATAACCGTGCGGACATTGAGGCTATCTGTAAGGATGTGGAGGCAGACATGAGGGCTGCGGGTCTGGGTTATCATTTTCCATTATTGTTTGGAAATGACAGCAAGAAAATATGGAGTCTTCGTAAGGCAGGACTAGGCTTATTGAGTAATCTTCCTGGTGATGAAAAGGCGGTGCCGGTAATAGAAGATACTGCAGTAGATGTGCATGACCTTCCCGATTTTATCCGCGAGTTTAATGTGATATTGAAGCAATACAATTTGTATTCTGTTCACTATGCTCATGCGGGTAGTGGAGAGATTCATCTTCGTCCTATTATTAATTTAAAAACTGTTGAGGGTAATGAACTCTTTAGAAAAATAGCGGAAGAGATTGCTACACTGGTGAAGAAATATAAGGGATCGCTGAGTGGCGAACATGGTGATGGTAGACTAAGGGGTGAGTTTATAAAACAGATGGTGGGCGAGCAGAACTATGCCTTACTGAAAGAGGTGAAGAAAACCTTTGATCCCAACAATGTTTTTAATCCGAACAAGATTGTGGATACGCCTCCTATGAATACCATGCTACGGTATGTGCCGGGACAGCAGACTCCGGAATTTAAAACTTATTTCCGCTATGCCAATCAGGATGTACTGCAACATGCGGAGCAATGTAACGGATCGGGGGATTGCAGAAAAACGGAGCTGAGTGGTGGCACAATGTGTCCTTCGTTTATGGCTACCCGCAACGAGAAAGATACTACCCGTGCAAGGGCTAATATACTGAGAGAGTTTCTGACCAACTCTACTAAAGCGAATCGATTTAATCATAAAGAGATTAAGGAAGTAATGGACCTTTGTTTGAGCTGCAAGGGATGCAAATCGGAGTGTCCTTCGAATGTAGATATGGCCAAATTGAAGGCGGAGTTTTTGCAGCATTATTATGATGATAATGGAGTGCCATTTAGATCGAGACTTATAGCAAACTTTAGTACTTCGGCTAGGCTGGGATCGATAGCGCCGGGCATTTATAATTATATGATGAAACAACCTTTCATCAGTAAAACGATCAAGAGAATTATAGGGTTTGCACCGCAGCGTTCTATGCCATTGCTGCATGATGAAACACTATTGGAATGGTACAATGAAAAAATAAAAACTAAAACAGGAAAAACTAATGAGGAGGAAAAACTAAAGACTGTTTATCTCTTCTGTGATGAGTTTACCAACTTTAATGATACTCCTATTGGTATTAAAACAATCCTGCTATTGGAGCATCTTGGATATGAGGTAATTATACCATACCACTTGGATAGTGGAAGGGCGCCTATGAGCAAGGGAATGCTGAAGAAGGCCAAGACGTTTGCTAACCGCAATGTGGAGTTGCTACATGCACTGGTAACTGCCGATAGACCATTGATAGGAATAGAGCCTTCGGCAATTCTATCGTTTAGAGACGAGTACCCCGATCTAGTGGATGAAAAGCTTCATGAAGCATCTAAAGAGCTGGCGAAGAATGTGTTTATGATTGATGAGTTTATTGCTCTGGAAATAGATAAAGGCAATATTAAAAAAGATCAATTCACCACTGCGCATAAAGAGATAAAACTACATGGCCACTGTCAGCAGAAATCGGTTGGATTATTGAACAAAACGGTGAAGGTACTAAGCTTCCCTGCCAACTATTCTGTAGAAACTATTCCATCGGGATGCTGCGGTATGGCAGGTTCTTTTGGATACGAGAAAGAGCATTACGAATTATCGGTACAGGTGAGTGAACTGGTACTGATGCCTTTTGTAAGAAAGCAAGGCGATGAGGTAATTATAGCTGCTCCAGGAACCAGTTGTCGCCATCAGATAAAGGATGGGGCTAACCGAAAGGCATTACACCCTGTAGAGGTGTTGTATGATGCTTTGGTGAAGTGATTTGGTAAATATAAATTTTAAAATAATTGTTTCTACATTATTTATTCATATACAACCTTACCGACCAGTCTGCAGATTTATATAATTCCAAAGAAATAAAACGACCATTGGACAATTTTCCTTGTAGTTTGATTGGGAAAGTAAGCAATTCAAATGTCCAGGAAGATTTGATTCCAGTCTGATACTCTGAAAGATATCTTACTTTAGAAGGATTATCAAGTGAAACGAGTTCTACCAGTGAAAGTACATAACCAGTATTGCTTGTTACAAGTTGAGGATTAGGAGAACCTGAAGTGGTAGAAATTTCAAAGGTTATTCTATTACCACTGATACCCGAATAGTTTACGTCTACATTATCAAAATTATTGGTACCACTAATTGTATAGGTAGTGTAACTTTTACCTCGATATATATCGCCACTCCAATAGCCTTTTACTACACTATCGGCACCTGTTTTTTTTCTGTCATGCATTTCACCTTTGCCTTCTTTAATTCCATCTTGAAATTCACCTTCATAATAAACACTGTCATTGTACATATATTTACCTTTTCCATTGGGTAATCCATTTTTAAACATGCCTATATAATGATGAATACCAAAGGATTCTCCTTTTCCCGAAGCCAAACCTTTTTTTAATGGCCCTGCATAGTGTTCCCCAATAGTTTGCATAAGTACTTGAGAAGTATCTTTTTTATTTTGCGCATAAAGAATATTGCAAAACAAGATTGTTAAACTTAGAAACAGTTTTGATAAGTTCATGGTTTATAAATTAAATTAAGTATAAAATTACATAGTTTCTTCTTCATGACTATTTTCTAATGTCACTTCATTTTGTTCGTTACTAGTACTTGTTTGCTGTGTAAAAGAGTCGTTAGTTAGTTTTTGTTTTACTTCATCAATCTTCGATTTGATTTCTTCGATAGAAGCATCCAGTTCTTTTATCTTTTCTGGTAGCTCGGCAATGTTTTTATTAATGTCAATTACCTTCTCTTTTAATACTTCGATATCTTTGGTAACTGCCTCAATTTTCTCATTCTTTTCCTGCATCCATTCTTCTACTTTCTCGCGGAAATTTTCTGTCCATGCAGTCTCGTGTTTCTTCTCCAGATCCTCTAATTGTTCCTGCAGTTTTCCTATATAATCCTGTTGGTTTTTTACCCTGCTTTCAAAACGTTCGGCATACTCTTTTTGTCCGAGTAAATACTTTTCCTGTTTTTCTCTGTAAGCAGTCTGGTTTTCCAGTCTCTTTTCCAGCATGGCTAAAAAGTTCTGCTGATTCTTTACCCATTCAACTCTTTTCTCATCTCTTTCCTTCTTCTTGATTTCCCATTCTTCCTGCCTTTTCTGTTGATCTTCTTTATGGTTTTCCCAAGCCTTGTTTAAATCTTCTTTTAATGCATCAATACTGTTAAATACTTCTCCTTTATGTTCTCTGGTAATATGATCTTTATAGTGTGTAATGAAGTTTCTTACATCGTTCAAAGTAGCTGTTCTTGCCTTCAATGGATACTTGACATCATCTGGCTTTTCTATTAAATACCATGCGGCATGTTCTGTTAATCCGACTTCAGTAGCAAATAGATTAAATCGATTTACTATATTAGCTACTTCATTAATATCAGTACTGGGGTGACAAGCATCTACTACCACACAAAGCTTTTCGGTAATCTCTAAAGAGCGGGTTATCAGCTTTGCTCTATCTTCTCTCTCCTTGGTATACAAACCATCTTCCTGACTCTTAATGAAATTCTTTAAACCAGCATATTTATCCCATGCTATAGTTCTTCTGTCTTTGGAAGGCCACCTTGGCACTTTAAAGAACTCGAAGGCTTGATTGGAAAGTTTTCTCAGTTCCTGGAAATCATTTTTATCTAAAGCAACTTCTTCTGTTTGTTTAGCAATAATAATTGCCATCTGAGCAACAAGCTGTTCTGCTTCTTCTGCAAACTTTTCGTTGGAAGCCTCTACCTCATTCTCTTTTTCCTTCATCAGGCTGGTTAGTTGCTGAAACCTATCATTGGCTCCATCTCTCATTTCAGCTGTCTCAAACTGGGCTGCTTTAAAGTTCTCTGCTATCTCTTTCTGGCGTTGCCATACTTCTTTAGCAGGGAAAGTTCCTAATCCGAATTCCTGAATAAGTTTACTGAAAGTTTCCAGCTTTTTATCAATGTCTATAGCGTTCATGGTTTGTGTTTTCTCTTACAAAAATCAGGGAAAGTACAATAAAAATCAAAATGTTATAGTATTTATAGGGTTGATGCAATTATCTCATCAAGCTTATGTTGAATTTGATGGGCGGAAATATTGCGTATACAACTGCAGATTGCCGGGTTTTTACGGCAGTCATTACAAGACTTATCCAACACAAAAACAAGTGCATTTTTTCCTACAGGCTGCCATCTTCCAGGATGAATAGGACGCATAGGAGGAAAGATACCTATGGCATGTTTGCCCAATGCAGCCGCTATATGAAGCGGTCCGGTACTGTTTGCAATCAAGCCATCTGCATTATAAATAAAAGATATAAATTGATTCAGATTCATTCTTCCAGTTATATCTGTAACCATATTTCCTACAGTGTTGAACAAAGGGTTTAATAAAGCTCTTTCTGTAGAGGTTCCAGAAATAAATATTTTATAACGTTTTTTATCTAAAAGCTGTATAAGTAGTGCTAAATTATCAAGTCCCCATTCTCGCGCACTTCCTTGCGATTTTGGATGCAGTATAAGATTGAATTTGCAAGGATCTATCAAGCTTGTAAATTCGGCGGACAACTTTTCAATTTTACTAAATCCATAATTGTTGGCTATCTCCTGCAGCTCAATTTCTTCCTGGATACCAAATGCTTTTAATAGCTTTAAATTAAGTTGGGATTCATGTAAAGAAGAATTTTTTCTACTCAGTCTTACCAGCTTGTTACAAGTGGTCCAATGATATAATCTATTAGTGGTACCTATTCGTAAAGGAATCTTTAAATTACTTGCTCTTTTAGCAATTTGTTTTAATGGAAATACATGAATGATGGCGCTTGGTATTTTTCCATCAATTTTTATATCCTTCGTATAAAAATCTTCTACATCTATAAATTCATCCACATGAATACAGGTATCAATCACAGGCTTTGTGTACGATTTACCAATAAAACCAATCTTTACTTGCGGGTAGTGCTTTTTTAACACTGCAGCCATAGGCAATGTAAGCATTACATCTCCTATGCTGTCTGTCCGGCTGATGAGGATTGAATGTATCACAATTAAAAATTTAATTAATTTTTGTTTATTTTAAATTATTGGAATCTTCTTTACAGTTCGGATTTGCAAAGTATCGAAGTAAATTATTATTAATCGTTTACATAAAATTAAGCTCCATAATCATTGTGTAATACAATATTTTATATAGTTTATTAAATCATGCTGAAATTTACAAGAAGAATATTTTCTCAAATCATTTCTTCAGGAAATTATAGTCATTGGTTAAACAGTTTTAAAAAACATTTTTAAGCAAAATAATATTTTACGAATCTCTGAACGGTTTTTGAAAGCCATCATCTCCTTTCGGTTTTTAAGAAATAAGAGAACTTTATTAAACCTGTTCAGAATATGCTGATCTTTATAATATGTAGCCAACTTTTGAAAGAATAATTTTTCTGTACTTAAGTTGTCCGGGCAATTGTTATAAAGAATATTTACTCTTTCAATTGCTTTAATCTTTAAGGTTTCGTAATCTTCTTTCTTTTTCTTTTTCGAATTAATTCCTCCTTTCTTTTTTCCTACCCCAAATACATTTGCAGTATGCTGTCTGTAACGGATAAAAACTTTATTTACATACTCAACATGTCCATAAAAAGTTGCAATGAATCCAATCCAGTAATCGTGCGGAATCATATTGGGAAATGGAAAACAGGAATCAATTACTTCTTTTCTTATCAACATTGCATGCCCTGCGGCAGCATTACCTATAGAATAATTAATTGCAGTAGTATATGTTGCAAGCCTTTTTATATCAGAAAGCTTTTTTCCATTGGCAATATTCTGGTCATTTATTAATTCAGAATCGCAATAGATTATTGGGTTATTATTGATATGATGTAATAGAAATTCAAGTTTATCGGTATACCAGATATCATCCTGATCACTAGGCGCAATTAATTCACCAGTAGCAAATGAAAGCCCTTTTTCGAAGTTCTTTATATATCCAAGATTAGTATTATTGATATGAACTTTTATATTGTCGTATTTATTTGAATAGTCTTTTAAAATATTAGCAGTATTGTCGGTAGAACAATCATCAACAATTATTATCTCAATATACTTATACGTTTGATTAATTATACTATCTATTTGTTCCTTAATAAAACGCTCTCCATTATATGTAGCTACAACCACTGATATTAGTGGGGTAGTATTCGTCAATGCTTTTAAAGGCTGAGGTGCAAAACTGTTACTCATCTTATTATCTTGTAGTTGCTATATTCAAATAATCTTTTCCCAGTTATCTTTTCTATTAAATATAGAACCTTATTTTTTAAGGTCATTCTTTTTTTAGATACATCAATATTTAAATTCCAGTGTTGATTATTAATTCTTTCTTCCAATACCTTAGGATGAGTTGCTTTAAAAATTGTCAAGGAATCATAGTCGTCGAAGTTAAAAATATCGTCACTCTTTAAATAGCTTTGCCAGTATTCAGAAGAATCATCATACCAGAGATTTCCAACATTTTTCAGTTTCATTTTCATTTGTTTTGGGCTCTTCACCCAACCATAGTGGTATACAAATGCGTTAATCAGTTTTACCTGCAATTTTCTACCTTCCTTTCTAAATCCCTGAGCATCTCTGTAGGAGTAAATAGAGGGATCATTTTTAATAACCCTTATTTCTTTACTATACCATTTACGGCTGTCTCCAACATAATCGTAAGTGCCATAAAAATGAGTATAGTTAAATAACAAGCCTTCTACCTTTTTATCGGTAGCATATTGTTCCATAGCTTGTTTTATAGCAGGCAAATATTGTTCATGTATAGCTTCATCTGCTTGAATATAAAAGGCCCAGTCGGCTTTGGGATTTATAAGTTTAAAAGCTTTATTGGTTTCTACAGCCAGAACTTCTCCTCCTTTTCTTAAAGTATTGTCCCATACAGAACGATGAATCTTTATTTTATCGCTCTTTATAGATTGAATAAGTTGTAAAGTGTCATCTTCACTATCTCCAGCCAATACTATCATTTCATCTACAATTGGTAAGATAGAATTGATGGCTTCCACTATTGGGTAGTCATTGATAATTGCATTCTTAATAATAGTAAAACCAGCTATAAACATGTAGTAAAAAAAATAATATAGAGGACAAATATAAATGCAAATGCTATATCCTTATTTTCGGGCAATATTTGCAGCATGTGGAATAATATACTCACCCATATTACGGAAGGAAACAGACGGTTGCTGGCTAGATGTATTTCGTTGGTCGAAAACGAATATGAAGGATACCAGGAATTGCTGCAATCTATACATCCTCGCCATACAAAAGTTATTGGTATTACAGGCCCTCCAGGTGCAGGAAAAAGTACACTTACCGATGCCTTGATAGAACAGATTGTCAGTCAGGATAAAAAAGTAGGTGTTTTGTGTGTAGACCCTTCTTCTCCATTCAACCTAGGGGCTTTACTGGGCGATCGTATTCGGATGAGCCGCTGGTACAATCACCCCGATGTTTTTATTCGATCACTTGCTTCTCGTGGTAGTCTTGGTGGACTACACCCAAAAATATTGGAAATTACTCATGTAATGCAGTGTGCTGATTTCGATTATATAATAGTAGAAACAGTAGGAGTAGGGCAAAGTGAAGTGGAAATTGCAGGATTGGCCGACATAACTATCGTAGTATTAGTACCGGAAGCAGGCGATGAAATTCAAACTATGAAAGCAGGATTGATGGAAGTGGCTGATATTTTTGTAGTGAATAAAGCAGATCGTCCAGATGCGGATTTGTTTGTTAAAAATTTACGTCTAATGGTAGGGGATAGTCATGAAACTTATTCCATTCCGGTAGTAAAAACAGTAGCCAGCAAACAAGAGGGTCTGGATATATTGTATAAACATATTGAAGAAAAATGTACTCTAGTAGAAAACAATGAACGAAAATACTTGTTGATGGCTGAGAAAGCTTTTCAACTGATTCAGCAACATCGAATGAAAGATATAGACAAGCTCTCGTTAATGAAACGGTTAATGGAGAAGGATATAAAAAATGTATACCAATTTATACAATATTATTTTTAAGTAATAATTTAAAACAAAAATTAGAATGAGTTTACCTAAAGTATTTAAAGCTTCACCAACAGCAGTTACGGTAGAAAAAGGAAAAACATATGCATGGTGTACCTGTGGACTAAGTGAAAAGAATCCACTTTGTGATGGTGCCCATAAGGCAATAAACGAAATGCCTTTTAAGAGTCTGAAATTTACAGCCGAAGAAGATGGAGAATTATGGTTGTGCAATTGCAAACAATCTAAGAATCCTCCTTTTTGCGATGGTAGCCACCGCAGTATTTAATAATAATTGTGATAATGTGTTGATTTAATTATTTGAGTAGAATACTCACTATAATCTAAATTCCAGTGAGTTTGTATTTATCGTCAAATTTTAAAACCATCATATTATCACAATGGTTTTAAATTCATTTATAGGTTTATAAAAGTCTCTACGGCTTCTATGGCCTTGTTTAGCCTTTGCGCTTCTATTCCAGATATTTCTACAAATGGAACTTCCTGGTTCAACAGCAAATCTTTATAGAGTTGGTATAGTTCTCTTCTTGGCTTTTCATCGGGATACTCTCTTAAATCATCTTTTGTCCACGGCAAATCAATATTGCATAAAAGGTATAAATCGTAAGAGCGTTCTGCAATTTGATTGATGATAAAATCGTGGCACTTTTCAAACACATATTCGCACCACACTTTCATTACATACATATCCGTATCAATAAATAGTAAAGTCGCTTTATTGGAAGGTTCAGTGGATAATGACAAGGTACATTTATCTTCCAATGCTATCTGACCCTTTGCAATAGTCAGCAGATCGTTGTAAATATAGTCTTTACCATTTTTTTCAAGATATTCTCTGGCATATTCCGGGCACCATAAAGTATGAAAATGCGCAGCAAGCTCTTTACTTAATGTGCTTTTGCCAGTACTTTCGGGCCCTATTATTACAATCTTTTTAACCATGAATACGGTGTTTGAATTTTTTATGCCAGCTTATCCATCCCATTACTGCAAGAATAGTAAAAACCAGGTATTGAAAAGAGGCAAACATAAGACCTTTATAAGCATTTAAAGGGATAGAGGCAACATCTGTGACAATCCACCACCACCAGTTTTCTACTTTTTTCTTATTCATCAGATACATACCGGTAAAAGCTGCTGCCGATGTAAAAGAATCAGCAATAGGAACGGTGCTTGGTGTATATATATGAAGTATGTAATAGAGGAAACCCCAGCAAATTATAAAGAACAGAATAGAAATTATTTGTTCTTTTTTATTGTTGTAACTAATATGCAGAAGAGTTTCACCTTCCTTCTTCTTAGCCCACATTATCCATCCCAAAATACTCATAATGCTGTAATAGATATTCACCGAAGCATCGGCATATAAACCACATTGGGCATATAAGTATATAAAAATCAAGGTACTGATTAGCCCTGTAGGATACACCAGTATATTTTCTTTACGTGAGTACAATACGCTGGCAATGCCTGTAATAACCCCTGTAAACTCTAGTTTGCCGGTATTTTGAATATCTTGCCATATCTTATAGTAGAATACTGTGTCTATTGTCATATTAAATTCAAAGATAATAGGGCAATAATATATTGAATGATAAACTAACCTTTATTTGCAGTATTATTTTACTTTAAATTGATTTAATATGATAAGAAATGCAACAGCCGTATGGAACGGTTCTGGTAAAGAAGGAAAAGGTCATCTGACCACTCAGAGTACTGTTTTAGATAAAACACAATACTCTTTTGTATCTCGTTTCGAGAATGGTACAGGTACCAATCCCGAAGAATTAGTAGCGGCTGCTCATGCAGGTTGTTTTACTATGAAATTAAGTTTTGTATTGGGAGCTGCAGGCTTCACTCCAGAATCAATCAATACTAAATGTGATATCACTTTGGATAATGGTAGTATTACCAATTCTCATCTTACCCTTGAAGCAAAAGTTCCGGGAATAAGTGCAGAACAATTTGCTGATTGTGTTAAAGATGCAGAAACTAATTGCCCTATTTCTAAATTATACAATACTACTATTTCTACCGAAGCTACTTTGTTGGCATAGTATATTATATTTTAAGCATTGAAATGTTTTTAAGGAAGCTGTAGATTTATCTGCAGCTTCTTTTCTTTTAACACTACTACCTATCTTTAAAATCGTACTACTTCATTATTAGTTTCCTTTCATTCTACAAATAATGCTGCATCGAAAGCTTTGTTAAAAATTGTATTACTTCTTCTGTAAAATATAGCCCAGGATACTGCTTATCCTTATAAACGCTATCGCTTTCGCAAAAAACTAACAATAGTTAGCAAATACTGACATTGGTCATTTATTAGGAAATTAATACGATTTAGTTTCGCACTGTCGTTACAAACGATATTACGAATTGCCTAGACAATGAAACGAGTAAATATAAAATCGGTAGAGTTCAGTCTCCTTTCAGAAAATGGTTCACATTCTCCAGAATCACTCCTCAAAAATTACAATCACAAAAAATTGATGTATATGAAAAATGTATTACCGGTAAGCTTATGCCATAAAGCTATATTAGTATTTATTGTAATCTTAAGTAGTTTGTTATTCTGTAGCAATGGTAATGCACAGTGCAACAAACAAATCTTATTGCCTAGTGTATCTAATGTAGGTAGCGAAAACTTTATATCTGCTTATCTATATAAGAACCTAAATGGCGTTAGTACCCGTTTAGATGGAACTGTTGCTGTATTCGATAGCAGTTTTTCTAAAGAATTTGGTCCTCAAGATGCTAGAAAAATGATGAATGGTTCAGAAAACATTTCTATTTCCTTATTAAGCATCGATTTAAGCATCATAGGATTGCCTTTGCCTGTAGCAAATGATATGATTAATTTTAAATTGAACAACTTGGTTACTGATTCTCTTTATGAAATAAAATTTGATATAAGTATGTTAACTGCTCCAGGATTAACTCCTTTTGTAATAGACCATTACCTAAATACAGAAGTGCCAGCTATGAACAACGTAAGTTTTACGCCTACAAATGATGTATTAACTTACGAAAACCGTTTTAGTCTGGTATTCAGACCAACAAGTGCGCTGCCAATGAAATTCACTTCAGTTTTGTTACATAAAGAAGGTAATTATCTTGCAGTAATATGGAAAACTGCAATGGAATCTAATATGAGTACTTACGAAGTAGAAAAATCTAATAATGGGGTTGTTTTTGACAAAGTAGCCGAATTCCCTGCTCAGAATACAGATGTAGCAGGTTACAACTTTATTGATCCTCAAACAGTCAATGGTAATAATTACTTTAGAATTAAAGCAATTCAAAACGATGGTAAATTCTATTATAGCAATGTAGTTGTAAACTATTTTGCAAAGAGCAATACTCCATTAATAGTATTCCCAAATCCTGCTAAATCTACTATTACTTTATCATACAATATTTTAAATAGTGCTGCTACAGTATCTATTTATACTATGTCTGGTGAAAAACTAACTACTTACAATGTATCTGTTGGATCTTATATCACTAATTTGAATGTAAGTAATTTAACCATTGGAAGCTATATAGTTGAATTA
>Ga0208621_1000225_pt1 | contig 16443 bp, 13 predicted proteins | sample CryBogCBH26May08_FD_184617 | JGI IMG/M metagenome (GOLD analysis project Ga0208621, IMG submission 184617) | Freshwater microbial communities from Crystal Bog, Wisconsin, USA - CBH26May08 (SPAdes) (version 2) | ecosystem: Environmental > Aquatic > Freshwater > Lake | place: Crystal Bog... | reverse complement strand
CCCTTTTCTTATTAATTCGGTTACTTTAGTACCTTGAAAGAACTGAACAAAAGTATTATCTATTTTACTATGCAGAAACTGATCGAACATTATTCTTTTTGCTATAAACAAAGGTGGTTCTAGTTGCTGTTCTTTATTTGTGGGAAGGCGCCCAAAGTCCATACTCTTCTTATTCTCCAGCAAAAGTCTGAATCCCCAGGAAGGGATAAATTCAGGATTCTTCAGTATTTCGTTTGGAATAATATTTGGATCAATATGATTCAGCATCCTAACCGTTTTTATATCCAGTCCATCACCACAAACTTTATCTCTTGGAAACTCGGCAGCATCTACCATTATATGATCTATACCCATTCGGGAAAGAAAAATGGAGGTAGAAGTACCTGCTGGACCTGCACCTATTATACAAACCTTTGTTTTTATGCTAACACTATGCATTTTATTTTAAAATCCTTACACAGGATGTTCTTTTGTTGAAAAATCTGATTGGATTAATATCCTCTTACGTTCTTGCCTTCCATAAAATTCAGGAAAGCTTTATTACAAACCTTATTACCTCCTGGTGTTGGATAATTTCCAGTGAAATACCAATCGCCGGTATTCGTAGGACAGGAATCGTGAAGATCTTCAATATTCTGGTAAATAACTTTTACTGGAATATTTACTTCTTTAGGAGTAATTAGTTCAGCTATTTTATCAGAAATTTCTTCTGTAGTAAATGTTTTGTAAATTTTACGAACCACATTTTCAGTATGCAAAGTATTGTTTCGTTGCATCTCTAAACATTGTTTTTGCAACTCGAATAAAGTATTTTCCATACCTTTTTCTTTCAGCAATTCAATAGCTGCTTTAAAAGCAATGAAGTCGCCCATTTTACTCATGTCAATACCATAACAATCGGGGTATCTGATTTGAGGAGCAGATGAAACTACTACAATTTCTTTAGGTTGTAAACGAGCTAGCATTCTTACAATACTTTCTTTTAAGGTAGTGCCACGCACAATACTATCATCGATTACGACTAATGTATCTTCATTTTTTCTAACGGTACCATAAGTGATATCGTAAACGTGCTGCACCATCTCGTTGCGGTTTACATCTTCGGTAATAAATGTCCTTAATTTTACATCTTTGATTGCAATTTTTTCCTGCCGAATTTTACGGGTAATCATTTCCTGTAATTTCTCTGAATCTATATTGCTTCCCCAACTTAGTATCCGTTCTACTTTGATCTGATTCAGATAATCTTCCATACCCTTTACCAATCCATAAAAAGCAACTTCAGCGGTATTTGGTATATAAGAAAATATTGTTCTTCTTAAATCATAATGAATGTATTCTAACACCCTTTTGCTAAGGTGATTTCCTAAAGCTATTCTTTCTCGATATATTTTTTCATCACTGCCACGAGAGAAGTATATTCTTTCGAAACTACATGCTCTTCTTTCTTTAGGCTCTGCGATCTGATCTAAAGTATAATTTCCATTACTATCGACAATAATTGCTTGTCCGGGCAATAGTTCCTGAACTTCATTTTCACCTACATTAAAAGCAGTTCTAATTGCCGCTCTTTCACTGGCAGCAACTACCACCTCTTCGTCTATATAGTAATAAGCAGGACGAATACCATGAGCATCCCTAAAAACAAAAGAGTACCCATTGCCTAACAACCCACCAATTGTGTAGCCCCCATCAAATAGCTGAACAGACTTAGAGATTACATTTTTAATATCTGGAAACTTTACATTTTCAGCGGCTTCTTTCGTCAAGAAATGGTGTATTACTTCCATCATTGCGGCCAGATCGCTTTGTTTTTGAAAGTCTCCGGGATTGATATTCAGCAGATCGTATATTTCATCTGTATTAACCAGATTAAAGTTGCCAGCTAATGCGATATTTTTTGATGGTTCGATATCTCTTTTAATAAAGGGATGGCAGAATTCAACCATATTTTTCCCTTGCGTGCCATATCTTAAATGGCCGAGCAGCAATTCTCCCAGAAAAGGTAGATGACCTTTCATTAAGTCTGGATGATTTTTAGCATCGGGTAAATATTTTTCCAGTTCTCTGATTTCTTGCCCTAGTTTAAAGAAAATGTCTGCAATAGGTTGCTGTGCATTACTTCTTGTTCTATGAAGAAAAGGGGAACCTGATTCAATATTCAGTTTTACGGTAGCTATACCAGCACCATCCTGACCTCGGTTGTGCTGTTTTTCCATCAACAGATAAAGTTTGTTGATACCATATAATACTGTTCCGTAACGTTCTTTATAGTATGAAAGTGGTTTACGAAGTCTAATAAAGGCTAAACCACATTCGTGTTTTATTTCGTCGCTCATGATAATAGTAAGAGGCCGCTAAAGTAAATGGAATATTTGGTTCCTATTTTATTACTATAAATTAAATCTTTTCTCCATCTCAAAATGGGGGATATTTACTTCTACAAACTCTTCACTACAGATTTCATATCCGTGTTTTTGGTAAAAAGGTATTGCTATCTTTCTTGCATGAAGATGAATTCTGTTAATTTTTTCCTTTTTAGCCATGCTTTCTACAAACAATAAAATCTGTGTACCAATTCCGTTGTTTTGAAGCAAAGGATCTACCGCCATTTGTCGTAGTTTAAAACTAGTATTTTCTTTTATATCATCCACAACGCAGCAGCCAATTATATCTTTATTGTCCTTAAAACAGGCAATTAAGTGACTGTGAATATCTTTATTTAAATCTTCTTCAGAAAAATTTAAACCAAGAGGAATTCGAAGTACTTTCCTACGTAAATCAATCATTTCTTGATAATCTGAGGTGCCAAAATGGATGGCTTTAATGCTAAAATTTGTACTCATAAGCAAATATTTAGAACAAAAAAATTTTATTCATGATTGCAAATTTGCCAAAAACTATACTTTTGCTGCTGAAATAAAAATTATTACAATGTCAGACATCGCTACTAGAGTGAAAAAAATTATCGTTGACAAGTTAGGAGTTGACGAAGCAGAAGTTACAACAGAAGCTTCCTTTACGAATGACTTAGGAGCCGACTCTTTGGATACTGTTGAGCTTATTATGGAATTTGAGAAAGAGTTTAATATCTCTATCCCAGATGAACAAGCTGAAACAATTACAACAGTTGGTCAGGCTGTTACTTACTTAGAAGAAAACGCAAAGTAAGATTTACTTTATAGTTTAACATGGAATAATCTAATCCGCCTTTCAATAGCGCTTTATCGGCTGCTGCTGTCTGGCGGATTATAACTTAAACAGGCTTCTCATATGGAATTGAAAAGAGTTGTTATTACTGGTATTGGGGCAATTACTCCCCTAGGGAATACATTAGATGAATTTTGGACAAACCTAGTTGATGGAGTATCCGGAGCCGATACTATTACACAGTTCGACGCTTCAAAGTTTCGTACAAAGTTCGCTTGTGAGGTTAAGAACTTCGATCCTACTGTTTATATGGACAGAAAGGAAGCAAGAAAAATTGATCGTTTTACTCAATTTGCTATAGTAGCAAGTGATCAGGCAATGAGTGATGCTGGTCTGAATAAGGATAACATTAATCCTGACAGAATTGGTGTTGTAGTTGCCAGTGGTATTGGCGGTTTGATTACTTTTCAAAATGAAGTTACTGATTTTGCAAAAGGAGATGGAACACCCCGTTTTAATCCTTTCTTTATTCCTAAAATGATTCTGGATATTGCTGCAGGGCAAATATCCATGAGACATAACTTAAGAGGACCAAACTTCGCCGTAGTTAGTGCTTGTGCAAGTAGTACCAATGCTATTATTGCTGCTTATAACCTATTACAATTAGGCAAAGCAGATATTATTGTTAGTGGTGGTAGCGAAGCTGTTATCAGTGAAGCAGGTGTAGGAGGTTTCAACGCCATGAAAGCAATGAGCGAAAGAAACGACGATCCTAAAACAGCTTCCCGTCCTTATGATAAAGACCGTGATGGTTTTATAATGGGTGAAGGTTCTGGAATAGTAATTCTAGAAGAACTGGAACACGCTTTAGCTCGTGGTGCTAATATTTATTGCGAAATTGCCGGAGGTGGTGCTACTGCAGACGCACACCATATTACAGCACCACATCCTGAAGGATTGGGCGCTAAAAATGTAATGCTAGCTGCATTGGAAGATGCAGGAATGAAGCCAGAAGATATTGACTATATCAATACACATGGAACTTCTACTCCTTTGGGGGATATAGCAGAAGCAAAAGCAATTCTGAGTGTATTTGGAGAACATGCTTATGATTTAAATATCAGTGCTACGAAATCTATGACTGGTCACTGTCTTGGAGCAGCAGGGGCAATAGAAGCCATAGCTTGTATAAAAGCAGTGGTACATGATATAGTGCCTCCAACTATCAATCACTTTACAGATGATCCAGATCTGGATCCTAAATTGAATTTTACTTTCAATAAAGCACAAAAACGTACTGTAAACGCAGCCTTAAGTAATACTTTTGGTTTTGGTGGACATAACGCTTGTGTTATTGTTAAAAAATATAAAGGTTAAGTGCAATTTTTTAAGCAATTTTTCGCTTCAAATGATGCAGATAGTTTCAAAAAAGAAATAAAGAAACTATTAGGATTAAACCCTACCAATATTACACTCTACATCACTGCACTTAGTCACCGTTCGGTGAAAGATGCTCCTGAGGCTAATAACGAAAGACTGGAATATCTTGGCGATGCAGTACTTAGTTCTGTAGTAGCTGATTATCTTTTTAAACGATATCCATATAAAGGGGAGGGCTTTCTTACTGAAATGAGGAGCAAAATGGTTAATCGTCAGCAATTGAATGACATTGCCGTTAAAATTGGTTTAAAGAAAATCACCTTATACAATAAAATTGATGGCTCTCTTAAAAACAGTCATATTTTTGGTAATACCCTAGAAGCTGTTGTAGGTGCTATTTATCTGGACAAAGGGTATATAAAAACACATAAGTGGATACTTAAACATCTTGTAATTCCCCATATGTTTGTAGATAATCTGGAGTTGATAGATATTAATCTGAAGAATAAACTGATAGGCTGGGCCAGCAAAAACAATAAAATACTTTCGTTTGATCTGGCGGAAGAAAAATATGAATCTGGCAGAAGATTATTTATCATACATACTATGCTGGATGGGGAAATAATATCGGAAGGAAAGGGATTTAATAAGAAAGACGCAAGCCTGATTGCTGCAGAACTGGCAGTAGAAAAATTAGGTTTATTGTCAACAGAGAACAATAAATAGAAATTAAACAGTTTATTTGCAGCTTACTGAGAAATAAACTATATAAAAGTAAACCTCGATCGTATATGTCAAATAACTTACTGAAAGGGAAAAAGGGTATCATTTTCGGAGCTTTAAATGAACATTCATTAGCTTGGAAAACAGCTGTGAAATGTCATGAGCAAGGAGCTTCTATCGTATTGACCAATGCACCTATTGCTATGCGATTTGGAGAAATAAACCAATTAGGAGAGCAAATTAGTGCTCCTATTATTCCTGCAGATGTAACTAATATGGAAGATATAGAAAATCTGATAACCAAATCGATGGAGCATTTTGGTGGAAAGATTGATTTCATTCTGCATAGTGTAGGTATGAGTATCAATGTTCGTAAAGGACATGCCTACACCGAACTTAATCATGAATGGATGCTAAAAACACTGGATATTTCTGCTGTTAGTTTACACAGAGTATGTCAGGTGGCTTACGAAAAAGATGCCATGAACAATTGGGGAAGTATTGTTGCCCTTAGTTATATTGCTGCACAAAGGGTGTTCCCTGATTATAATGAAATGGCCGATGCTAAAGCCTTACTGGAAAGTATTGCCCGTAGCTTTGGATACCACTTTGGTGTAAGAAATAAAGTGCGTGTAAATACCATTTCTCAATCTCCAACAATGACTACTGCTGGTAGTGGAGTAAAAGGTTTTGACGGATTTTTGGTATATGCCGATAAGATGAGTCCATTGGGTAATGCGAGTGCAGATTCTTGTGCAGATTATTGCGTATCCATGTTCTCCGATCTTACCCGCTATGTAACCATGCAGAATTTATTCCATGATGGAGGATTTAGCTTTACTGGCGTTTCTCATGGGGTAATAGATATGATTAAAGAAATGTAATTTATACATAAATAAGCAAAAAAGTCCTCAGGTATTAAGTTATCTGAGGACTTTTTTATTCTACATTACCGTGTACAAATAGTAGTTTGATAGGGAAAATAACTAACTGTTCAAATCAGCACTAATCAGCGTTATAGTATTTAAAATCAAAAGGGTTGTTTTAACCTAGTTCATGTGAAAAGTACACATTAACTAAATTATAAGAAAAATATTTTGAAAATGCAGTAATATTGTCTATTCAAATTAGGTAATAATATCAATTTAGATATAAATTTTGTTTTTTTCTGGTTTAGGGTTATAATGAAAGAGGGGGCTATTCTTAGCTCCCTATTTTTTTGCAATATAGACAGGATTTGAGGATTAATGAATTAGCGTATTAAGGGATTGATAAACACCCCTGATATAATAAAAGTACTCTTATTATTACTACTAAGGATTACAATTACTTATAAAAAATCCTATTATAACCCTGATTTATGTTAACTATTTAATAAATTGAGTCAATATTATTATTGATTATCAGTAAGTTATAAATACGGTAGTAAAAATAGTTGGCTTAATGTTTGGCAGTATGATTGTAGCCCTGCACCTTCGCATCCCGAAAATTTCGGAAAGGTGGGATAGCACCGAAATCTATTAAACATTTATAAAAGTATGAGTAAATTACATTTTACAACAAAACATGCAAATGCGGCTACCGTAAAGCACAATTGGCATATTGTGGATGGTACTAATCAAACCGTAGGTCGTATGTCTGCAAGAATTGCTGCTATTTTACGTGGCAAAAACAAAGCTTATTACACTCCTCACGTTGATTGTGGAGATTATGTAATTATTATTAATTGTGATAAAGTTACTTTCTCTGGAAACAAAATGGATGAGAAGATGTATCAAAACTTTTCTGGATATCCAGGAGGTTTGAAAGAAGAAGTTGCTAAAGATCTTTTGAGAAGAAGACCAGAAGTAATTCTGGAAAGAGCTATCAAAGGAATGCTCCCTAAGAACAGACTTGGAAGACAATTAGTAAAGAAATTATTTGTGTATGCAGGTTCTGAGCATCCACACAGTGCACAACAACCAAAGGAACTTAAGTTCTAATATTTCAATTTAAAAATAACATCCTTTCAGTAGGATAAAATAGATAAAAATGGAAAAGCAAAAAAATGCTGTTGGTCGTAGAAAAGAAGCTGTAACCCGTGTGTTTATCAGCAAGGGTGAAGGTAAGATTACGGTTAACGATAGAGATTATAAAGAATACTTCTCTCTTGTATACTTACAAAATCAAGTAGAAGCTCCTTTGAAAACTGCTGAAGTAATTGGTAAGTTTGATATCGTTATTAATGCTCAGGGTGGTGGTCTTAAAGGACAAGCTGAAGCAATTAAATTAGGTATTGCACGTGTACTATTGGAAGTAAATCCTGAATTCCGTCCGGTATTGAAAGCTGCTGGTCACCTTACTAGAGACCCACGTGGTGTAGAACGTAAGAAATTTGGTCATAAGAAAGCACGTCGTAGCTATCAGTTCAGCAAACGTTAATCGACTTATTTACTTTATTCAAATAACAATTTTCAAATTATACAAATGGAAAATAACACTTCACTTCAACAACAACTATTAGATGCAGGTGTTCACTTTGGGCACTTAAAAAAGAAGTGGAATCCAAAAATGTTACCATACATTTTTGCTGAGAAAAAAGGTATACACATTATTGACCTTAATAAAACTGTAGAAAGTTTACAAGAGGTTGCTGCAGCTATGAAACAAATAGCAAAAAGCGGTAAAAAAATAATGTTTGTTGCTACCAAAAAACAAGCGAAAGAAATAGTTGCTGAATGTGCAAACCGTGTAGGTATGCCATATGCTACTGAGCGTTGGTTGGGTGGTATGCTTACCAATTTCAATACTGTTCGTAAGAGCGTAAAGAAAATGCAAAGCATTGAGAAGATGCTTGTAGATGGTAGTGCAGAAAGCCTTACCAAAAAAGAGCGTTTAACTTTAACCCGTGATAAGGATAAGATGCAAAAAGTATTGGGCGGTATTGCTCAATTAGGTCGCTTACCAGCAGCTTTATTTTTAGTAGATATTAGTGTAGAGCACATTGCGCTTGCTGAAGCTAAGAGATTAGGTATTACTACCTTTGGTTTAGTAGATACTAACAGTGATCCTAATAAAGTAGATTTCGCTATTCCAGGTAATGACGACGCTACAAAATCTATTGCTATTATCACAAGTTATATCACCGCTGCAATTGCAGAAGGTTTGGCTGAACGTCAGGCAGCAAGCAAAGATGATGATGATCATAATGATGATGGTAATGAAAACGAAGCTAAAGCACGTAGACTAGAAGCTGAAGCGCAAGCGGAAGGTGGAAGAGGACGTGGAAGAGGAAGAGTTGGTGCTGATGCTCCAGGCGGTCCAGGTGGTCCTACAAAACGTAGAGTTGCAAACACTCGTCGTCCGGGAGCTGGTTCTGGACCAGGTGGTGGCAAACGTTAATCACTTTTGATAATATAATTACCAATGGCTTCTCAGGAAGCCATTGGTGTTAATCTCAAATAATATAAAAAAATAATTTTATGAGTACTGCTGTAGTAATTACTGCTGCTGAAATTAATAAGTTGCGTCAGGCAACTGGTGCAGGTATGATGGATTGTCGTAAAGCTTTAACCGAAACTAACGGTGATTTTGAAGGCGCTATTGACTGGTTGCGTAAACAAGGTCAAAAAGTAGCTGCTAAACGTAGCGACAGAGATGCTAAAGAAGGTGTAATAATAGCCAAAACAACTGCGGATAACAGAGTTGGTTATGTAGTATCTATCAGTTGCGAAACCGACTTCGTTTCTAAGAATGCCGATTTCGTTGCTTTTGCACAAAGCATAGCTGATGCTGCTGTATCTAACGGTGTAAAATCGGTAGAAGAATTAAATGAAGTAACCATCAATGGTTCTAAAGTATCTGAATTAATCAATGATAAATTAGCTGCAATAGGCGAGAAAATTGGTGTAAACCGTTTCGAGCGTATCGAAGCTCCTTATGTTGCTTCTTATATTCATGGTGCAAACAGAATTGGTGTACTGGTAGCTATGAACGAAGAAAATGCTGATGCTGGTAAAGATGTTGCTATGCAAATTGCTGCATTAAATCCATTGGCGGTAGATGCTGCTTCTGTTCCTGCTGAAGTAGTAGAAAGAGAAAGAAACATTGTTATTGATACGATGAAAGCTGATCCTAAGATGGAAGGAAAGCCAGACGATATGATTGCTAAAATTGCTGAAGGTAAATTGAATGCTTTCTTTAAAGAGCAAACATTGGCTGCACAACCATTTGTAAAAGATGGTAGCAAAACAGTTTCTGAATATCTTAAGAGCGTAAGCAAAGATTTAGTTGTATTATCTTTCGTACGTGTTGCATTAGGATAATACATCTTTTAAAACGTTCAACGATTAATTCGTTTAACGTTCAATACACTGAATAATATCTGTGTTTAGAATAATAAATAAAGAAAGGCTGTCCCAAGGGGCAGCTTTTCTGTTTTAAGTCAAACACCATCAGAATAATTTATGTCATTTAAACCCAGATTACACAATAGATTTCTATTACCGTTTTCAAATACTTCAAACAAAAGCGTTTGCTTGATTTTTTGTTATTACCATAGTTCACTATGATTGCTAACAAAAAATCTGCACAAACACTCGTCTTTATTGTATTCGTAACCTTCATAACGAACGCTAATACCAATTAACCTAATAATAAGCCGATTTATATAACCTAAATACTTTATTTGAAAGGTCACTTTATTTAAGATTTTGTCTCATAGCCGACAGGCGGCCTCACCCCCAACCCCTCTCCGAAAGAGAGGGGAAAAATACACCTACCACTGCTGTCTCCTTGTCTCTCCCACTAAAGTGGGCTCAACATTTTGGCATACGCCAAAACCGGACCGGCTGATGTGGCCGTGTATGAACGGGTGAATAAGCGGATATTAACTGATTACTTTGTTATCCTAACATTAAGATATAAATAATAAGTATAAAAGTGCTATAATACTGGAGAGTTTGCAATGAATTTCATCGGCTCTTTATTAGGATAAATGGTATACTGCGTAAACTGGGTCTTAAAAGTGATTATACACTATTGAAGAATCTGTAGTTATCTTATAATAGCTGCGCAAGAAAAGAAATTGTCTTTGATTACAGTCTTTTAAACTGTATTTGTTTATCTAATAGTTGGTTTATATATTAGTGGAATAAATGTAAAAAGCTTATTCCTATTTGCGGCAAGTAGCAGATAAATAGGATAAAATTATCGATAAGAATCAAATTAATAAAACAGAAGCTTAAACATTACCTTTTCACACATCCTAAGCAGAATGGGGACCAAAACAAGTATTCATCTGACGCTTTAATTTTTGAAGGTACTTGACAGAATAAGAATAGTACAGATTAGGATAACCTGCTTTATAAAGTAGTTTAGTTTTGATTCAACTAGTATAGCTGCTGTAATTTTTCTGTAATTCCTATATTTTTAAAATACACCCTACTGTTACCTTTTTTCAAACAACCACCAAAGTCTTTTTCTTGGTTTTATGGTATAGTTCTGTTTTATATAGGTTTTTATGTGTAGCATAGCATGGTCTATATCATCGGTAAGGAGTACGAGTTTTAAATCGTCGGCATGAATAGTTTTATGATTTGCCATAAAGTGCATATAATCCATTAATGGTTTATAATATTCTTTTCCATACAGTACAATAGGAAACTGGTTGATACTTTTTGTTTGTACCAGGGTAAGGGTTTCAAAAAATTCGTCCATGGTTCCAAAACCACCCGGCATGATGATGAACCCATAGGAATATTTTACCAGTACTACTTTGCGTGTAAAGAAATGAGTGAAAGTAATAGTGGCATTTACCCAAGGATTGGGTTTCTGTTCGAAAGGTAATTCTATATTACATCCTATACTACTACCGCCGGCTTCGTAAGCACCTTTGTTGGCGGCTTCCATAATACCCGGACCACCACCCGTCATGGTTGTAAGGCCCAGAAGGGCAATGCGTTTGCCAAATTCTTCGGCAATTTTATAATAAGGATGAAATTCATCGTAGCGTGCGCTACCAAATACAGTAATACAGGGACCGGCAAAGTGCAGGGTTCTAAAGGCTTTAATAAACTCTTTAAATACTCTAAAAGCAAATCCCAGTTCATATATTCTTGGTTTAGGACCATCGAGATATACTGGTATTTCGGCGGGTATAATTCTTTCTGTATCTATCCTCTTATGCTTATTCTTCATTGCAAATACATTCTTAATTGAGAATGTGAAAGTAGAACAATATTTTTGCACCCAAAATGATAATTGACATGCACAAGAAGATTTTAGTGATTATGGGTATTATGGTGTTGGTAATGAACATCGCAATGGCACAAACTAAGCCCAAGAAAAAAGAGCGTAAGGGAGAATTTTATTTTTCCTGGGGATATAATAAAGAATGGTATACTCAGAGCGAGCTTCACGTAGATCAGCGTGCTATAGGTAATAATTATGTAATGAAGGGTGTTCGTGCAAATGATCATCCGGGATGGAATGAAGGTATTTTTGATAGGGCTATCAGTATTCCACAGTACAATTACAGAATAGGTTATTTCTTTAATAAAAAGAAAGGGCTGGCATGGGAAATAAATTTTGACCATACAAAGTACATTTTATCCGATCAGAGTGTACATGTAGTGGGACAATACAATTTTAGAAATGTAGATACAATGATGTCCTTTAATCATCCTGGTTCTTTTTACTATTTGAACAATGGGGCAAACTTTCTGCTATTTAATATAGTAAAGCGCTGGCATTTATATGAAACGAAGAACGAGAAAGTAAAGATTGACTTTCTTGGAAAAGGAGGGATAGGGCCGGTAATACCACATGTGGAGAATAGCTTTTTTGGTTTAAAGAACGATCCTCACTTTCAGTTGGGTGGATGGAATATAGGGGTAGAAGGTACTATTAAAGGAACGTTTTTTAATTCATTCTTCCTAGAATATTGCAATAAGATAGACTATGCAAGATATAGTGGATTGAAAATAAACAGCGGTACTGCCCATCAGGGATTTGGCAGTTACGAAATGATTTTGAATCTGGGATATACTTTGCCAATGGGGAGAAAGGTGGAAAATTAATTAGCTGAAGTATACAGAATACAAGAACTAAATACTAAAAAAGGAAACTAAAGACAAGGAATTCAAATTACTTATAAAGTACACATTATTTAATTTTTTCACGATATACTTTATTGATTTGTTTAGTTTGATTTAGCAAAAGAGCGACAATAATATTTCTTGTCGCTCTTTTGATTTTTACTGACTTTTATCATTCAATTTGCTAAAAGTCCATATTGTTATATTAAGCAAACGAAGTCTTTTATTTATTCACAAAAGGAACTTATAATGTGGACATCACCGCAAAATCAATGCAGCATTGAACTGCGAAATATTCCACATTCCTTATCCACAATCTGTTGATATTTAAGGGTTGTAAGTTAAGTTTTACAAAATATTTTCGTTGCCCGCTTAAAGAATTACTTTAACCGAGTCAAAACTAATTTTAAGTCAAAATATTAAGTAGCTATGCCGCAAAACAAACAAGGGAAATCCTTACAATTTACCCGCCGCTTTACTAAAGAAGGGGTGAGTCCATTCGATTTATTCGAGTACGATTATCGTACCAGTGTAATCAAGAACCCGAATGGAGAGATCGTATTTGAGATGACTAATGTGGAAGTTCCCAAACAATGGTCTCAGATAGCTACTGATATATTAGCACAAAAATATTTCCGTAAGGCAGGAGTTCCTCAGGCTGATGGTAGTAAAGGAAGAGAAACCTCTATCAAGCAGGTTGCTCACCGTATGGCTAATTGCTGGAGAGTATGGGGCGAACGCCATAGCTACTTTGCTACTGCTAACGATGCGCAGATTTTCTACGATGAATTAGTATATAGTATAGTAAACCAGTCTTGTGTACCTAATTCACCACAATGGTTCAATACCGGCTTACACGAAAGCTATGGTATTACCGGTAAACCTCAAGGTCACTTTTATGTAGACCCTGCTGATAGCAAACTAAAGAAATCCAAAAATGCATACGAGCGTCCTCAACCGCATGCCTGCTTTATATTAAGTGTAAGTGATGATCTGGTAAACGAAGGTGGTATTATGGACCTTTGGGTACGTGAGGCTAGAATATTTAAGTATGGTAGTGGTGTTGGTACCAACTTCTCACACATTCGCGGTGCTGGCGAGAAATTGAGTGGTGGCGGAACCTCCAGCGGTTTAATGAGCTTCCTTAAAATTGGTGACCGTTCTGCTGGTGCTATCAAAAGTGGTGGTACTACCAGAAGAGCTGCTAAAATGGTTTGTCTCGATTTAGATCACCCTGAAGCAATCGATTTCATTGACTGGAAAGTAAAAGAAGAAGATAAAGTAGCTGCGTTAATCAATGCAGGTTACGCTTCTGATTACGAAGGAGAAGCTTATGCTACTGTAAGTGGTCAGAATTCTAATAACTCTGTACGTATACCAAACGAGTTCTTTGATAAATTAGCAAAGAACGAAGACTGGGAACTGAAAGCAAGAACCGATGGCCGAGTAATGAAACGTATTCCTGCTCAGGAAGTATGGAACAAAATTTCTTATGCTGCATGGCGTTGTGCTGATCCTGGTACACAATATGATACTACTATTAATGAGTGGCATACTTGTCCTAAGGGTGGAAGAATCAATGCAAGTAACCCTTGTAGCGAGTACATGTTTCTGGATAATACTGCTTGTAACCTTGCTTCTATCAACTTACGTAAATTCTTTGATGAGTCTACTAATAATATTGATGTAGAAGGTTTAGAATATATTAGCCGCTTATGGACTGTGGTATTGGAAATAAGCGTATTGATGGCTCAATTCCCTTCACCAGAAGTTGCTCAGTTATCTTATGATTATAGAACTTTAGGTTTAGGTTTTGCTAACCTTGGTACTGTTTTAATGTTGAGTGGTATTCCTTACGATAGTGAAGAAGCAAGAGGTATTGCAGCCTCTGTTTCTGCCATTATGACGGGTGTTGCTTACAAGACCTCTGCCGAAATGGCTTCGTTCTTAGGTGCTTTTGATCGTTACGAAGAGAATAAAGAAGATATGTTGCGTGTAATGCGCAATCACCGTGCCGCTGCTTACGATGCAGAAGGTGCTTACGATGGATTGAGCTTGAAACCTCAAGGTATTAAAGCAAAATACTGTCCTGACTACTTGTTGAAACCTGCTACTAAAGCTTGGGATGATGCGGTACAAATGGGCGAAAAATATGGTTACCGTAATGCGCAGACTACTGTAATAGCGCCAACTGGAACTATTGGATTGGTAATGGATTGCGATACTACCGGTGTAGAACCTGATTTCGCTTTGGTTAAATTCAAGAAACTAAGTGGTGGTGGTTACTTTAAAATCATCAATGGTGCAGTTCCAAATGCATTAAAATCTTTGGGTTATACCGATGCACAAATACTGGATATTGAAAGATATGCGGTAGGTGCTGCAAGCTTTGAAAATGCGCCTGTTATCAATAACGCTTCTTTATTATCAAAAGGATTTACCCCTGCTGAAATTGAGAAACTAAATGGTGCTGCTAAGAGTGCTTTTGAAATAGGATTTATCTTTAATAGATTCACCTTGGGCGACGAATGTCTTACCCGTCTTGGATTTAAAGAAGAAGACTTCAGCAGCTGGAGCTTTAACCTGTTGGAAGCTTTAGGATATACTGAAGATGAAATAGATGCTGCTAACTTATATATCTGCGGTACTATGACCGTAGAAGGTGCTCCTCATTTGAAAGATGCACATTTAGCAGTATTTGATTGCGCTAACAAGTGTGGTAATATCGGTCAGCGTTATATCCATGCTCATGGCCACATTAAAATGATGGGTGCTTGTCAACCATTCCTAAGTGGTGCTATTTCCAAGACTATCAATCTTCCAAACGAAGCATCGATAGAAGAAATTGCTGATAGCTATATGCTTAGCTGGCAGTTAGGTCTTAAAGCTTGTGCTTTATATCGTGATGGTTCTAAACTATCTCAGCCTTTAAGTAACAAGAGCGATAAGAAAAAGAAGACTGATGATGTAGTTGCAGAAGAAACAATGGAAGAAACAGTACAGGAAGCTGTTCCGAACATTGTAGATCTTAGTAAACTTTCTGTAGAAGATCTATTGGAAGAAATGACTAAGAGAATGAATGCTTCTACCGATACTAAATTAAAAAGAGAATTATCCCGTATAGTAGAGCGTAAATCTTTACCTGCAAAACGTAGAGGCTTTACACAGAAAGCAAAGATCAATGGTCAGGTATTATTCTTACGTACCGGTGAATATACCGATGGTACATTGGGAGAGATCTTCATAGATCTTGCAAAAGAAGGTTCTACCCTTCGTAGTCTTATCAACTGTTTTGCTATTGCAGTATCTGTAGGGTTACAGTATGGTGTTCCTTTAGAAGAGTTTGTAGAGAAATTTGTATTTACCAAGTTCGAACCAGCTGGTATGGTAGATCATCCAAATATCAAGACTGCTTCTTCTTTAGTTGATTTTGTATTCCGTTGCTTAGCATACGAGTATCTTAACAGAACCGATCTGGTACATGTATTAGACAAACCATTGGTAGAAAATCTGGGCGATGATGATGATACATCAGACAATTTAGATTTGAGTAAAATGAGCATTTCTGCTCCTGTTGCCAATTCTATTCCGGCAGTATCTGCACAGAAACACCAACATCAGGAAGCGCATAATGGCAATGGACTGGATATGGTAAACGCACATGCAAAAAACATGCAGAGCGATGCTCCATCTTGTAATACCTGTGGACATATTACTATCCGTAGTGGTACATGCTATAAATGTCTGAATTGCGGCAATAGCATGGGTTGCAGCTAATATCTTACTATTCCTTGCCATATATAAGGGCTGGTTCTGCAAAGAGCCAGCTCTTTTTTTAATAGGATTGATGTCAATAGAAATTATACCAATTAATCTAATAATAAGTCGATTTGTCTAACCAAAAAACTTTATTCAAAAGGTCACTTCATTTAAGATTTTGTCTCATAGCCGACAGGCGGCCTCACCCCCAACCCCTCTCCGAAAGAGAGGGGAGAAATACACCTACCACTGCAGTCTCCTTGTCTCTCCCACTAAAGTGGGCTCAACATTTTGGCATACGCCAAAACCGGACCGGCTGATGTGGCTTGTGTATGAACGGGTGAATAAGCGAATA
>Ga0208621_1000221_pt1 | contig 16670 bp, 12 predicted proteins | sample CryBogCBH26May08_FD_184617 | JGI IMG/M metagenome (GOLD analysis project Ga0208621, IMG submission 184617) | Freshwater microbial communities from Crystal Bog, Wisconsin, USA - CBH26May08 (SPAdes) (version 2) | ecosystem: Environmental > Aquatic > Freshwater > Lake | place: Crystal Bog... | reverse complement strand
CCTGTGCTCCAATTGAAACGCCATACGCCAAAGAGCCACTAAGTATTGGAATGGGCGCACAACAAGAAAATCCTGAAGCGAGACATACGCTACTTGAAGCACAAGCAACGCCGCTTAATGCTGAAGAACTAAAATACAACGCTTTGCACCAAGGGAATGGGCTGGCAACCCCTTTAAAAAATGATCGCCCGCAATTGGCACCTGTAAAAGCAACCCCTAAGCCGGAAGTTGAGACATTAAATAAACTGTTGTTAAATAGATAGCCAAGTTTATCTCCACAAGTTTTCACTGTGGTTTGAATGTTAATTGTATTAAACCATCCCATAATATATTTATTTTGTTTAAATGTAAAAATTTTAATTTATATTAAAACACAAAAGATACTCTTTCCTTATAATCAAAGAACAGAAACGTTCTCACGAATTTTAGTTATACTCGAGGAACAAAAACGTTCCTCTGGGTTTTGGTTTTCGTATTTTTCTAAAGTTGCTGCCATGATCTCTTTTCCTCTTCCATTTATAATAAGTAATGTTGAAAAAATAATTAAGTCCCAACTTCAATTAAATTGAAGTGAGAGAAATAATTATGTGGATAATTTATTTTTTAAATAAAGAAATTGCCATTCCGCAGCTAGGATTAAGTGATAAAACAGCATTTATCATGTTTGAGGCTGTTCCTCCAATCAATAATTGTTTGCCATTTACAAATTTGAGTAAAGTAACTGAAACAGTTGGAAATTCTTGAATACTAACTAGTGACAATGGATTTTGAATACTATATGTGTTCCTAACATTTGCAATCGTTTGAATTTGATTCACGACAAAATCTAAATAATAGTTATTCAAACTGACTTGCTTGAAAAGAAATTTTTGATTATATCCTAACACTTGATTTGCCATGAATAAGGGCACTTGAAAACGTATACTCGCACTAATCCAATTGTTGTGTACAATAGTAATCAACTCATTAGCCAATTGACTAACAAGTTTAATTTTAATGTGAGCTGAATTTGCCTCCAAAGAAAGTGCATCTGCATACGTGCCTAACGAAGTTGCTGTTCCAGCCAAGATTAAAAGCCGACTTATTTCACCAATCGATTTTTCGCCTGGCAAAGAACCAACGAGGGGTAAATACGAATATAAGGAATATAAATGAAAGCTGAGTGAAAAAACACTTAAAATCCTTTTCCAAGCTAGAATAACTGGAGTTGCTAATAGAGATGAGTTTGGGATTACCAGCTCAAAAAATGTGCTTAAGCTCGAAGAAAAAAACCCTGTTGATAAATAGATTCCAACTATGGGCCCACAGGTTATTAGGAATTTTGAAAATAACAGTGTATTTTTAGATTGAAAGAACAAAATTTTTTGAAAACACTCATGGAGAACGATATTAAGTAAGTCACGTTCGTCTAAATAGTGAAAAGCTCTTTTCAAAAAACCAAAATCGAGAGGTTTTTGGTAATCATTACCTACTATAGTTCCCTTCATATCCTCTATTGGAGGCAAATAATCTGATAGAGGGATAAAATCACAATCATCTGGGATGACGTGAAGAGCTGTAGCTCTATTTTTTCCCTTGAAAGTTTTCTTACAAACTTTACTAGAAATTTGAGAAACCGATTTTTTTTCAGAAAAAGAAAACTCAATAGAAATTTGCAAAGTCGAAACCGTTTGAGCATAAACCAGATAGGTTTTGGTTGAAAAAAAAAAAGTTCTTGATGCCTTAACTTTTTTTGCCAAGTTCGAAAAAATAGTCATTCTAAAAGTTATGAGATTGAATTGATTGATGCACTGTTTATTATAAACCAAACGAATTTGAAACACCTTTTTTTTTATTCTAGAATTTTTTTGAAGTGAAAAAATAGTTCCCTATTTGAATCCAGTTTCCTTGTTTGAATAAGTAGTTAATAAGTAAGGGAGAAAAGAGAGGTCAATTGCCAACTTTAGATAAAAGGTTTCATTTCAAAAACGTATTTGTTCTTATTACGCCTAGGCGTAATAAAAACAAATAAACTTTATGGAATATATTTTGTTACTGAAGCAATCATCGAACCCGCTCGATCGCCTATTAAGAAAATATTGGTTATAACTTGAGCACTAGTCCCAGCTAGTAGTAAATGCTTTCCGTTCGATAGCTGCAAGACAGTTACTAGGACGGTCTTATAATCTCTAATATCCACAATAGCAAATGGATTTTTGAATGCATAAGCATTTCTAACAGATTCAAAGATTCTAATTCTATTAACAATTTCAAATAAATAGCGCTTCTCAAGTGGTTTCAAAACAAACCTTCTATTATACTTGAATAAAAAATTTGCAAATCTTATTGGTATAAGAAAAGACTCACGTTTAATCACCCAATTTTCATAAACTATGTTTATCGAATCACTTAGCATTTTGATTTTGAAATAGTTAAAATCTCCTTCCAAAGCCAAATTTATGGCTGTGCTATAATTTCCCAACCAACACAAGCTACTTCCACCTACTACTAGCGACATAATTGATGCTTTTTGAGTTGGATCGCATATGGCGGGCAAATAAAATTGAGTCAGAGCTAAAAAATGAAGACTAAGCGAACTCAAGCTTAATAATCTTCTAACAAAGAGAACTTTAGGATTTGCTGTCAATGAACAAGTGGATTCAAACAATCGGTACCAAATAGAGAGATCGGAAAAAATGAAACTTATTGACAAAATGAATCCTAATTCAGGAGCCACCCAACCCATGAGTTGTGAAAGTGGGTCAAAAAAACGAATGAGTTGACGCGTTTTTTTCATTCCGTTGCTCCAATACATATGAAAAATATTATACCAAATTATTTTTGTATAGATTTCGTTGAAAAAAAGTAAAAAATAATTCGGAAGACCAAAGCGGAAACGATTCGTAGAAATAGAGACTGTTTTTTCGGGAAGAGATAAATTTTCGGGCAAACAGAACAAAGGTTTAAATCTTTTTTTATCTTTATATTTGAAAGATGGAAAAGCTGTCAATCCATTATTTTGATAATGATAGACAAAATCATTTTTTTCCGAGAAATAAAGATCGATTTGGAGAGAAAAAATTTCGATTTTGCGAGCATGAACATTGTATTCTTTACTGCAAAAGAAAAATGATCTAGAATTTTGAATTTTATTTTTGAAATCAAGGAAATAATTGAAGCTACAGTTTTTGCTTTTATTAGTCATCCTTCTCGAAAATCTGATAAATGTTTTCCTTACATTATATATAAATGGAAAATAAAAAGAACTTGAAAAAAAATTTCAGTTCTTTTTTATTTTCCAACTGATAGTAAAAAAAAAAATCCTAATTAAATAAATGGTCTCAGTTCAGAATCCAAACCATAAATATAAGCGAGAAACTCTTTGCTTTGTATATTCAAAGCATTGCCATTTAAATGATTGTAAATGGATTCACCACGACCATAACCATACAGCGTCTCAAAAATTTGACCTCCGTCCGTTAAAGTTCTATACGGTATCAGTTTTTGACCTTGCAACCAAGCTGTAGCTAAAATTTCAAAATTTCGAAAACCAATCAACATTAAGCCGAGATTGTCCATTTTTCGATAAGGCATGAACACTTCCATAGGTTCCATACCGTGTTTATAGCAATGGATCATTTCAGATAATTTTGTTTGATATACCACGCACTGCAAAGCAAGCATGGAAAAGCTACACATGCCATGTGCGTAAAAATTTATCGTTTGAAATAATCTTAGTTTAGATATTTCACAATACAGCGCAAGCATAGAAAAGCTCCAATAAGCCGTCGATTTCTGGTTGATATAGGGAATTAGAGAGACCCATCGAATTCGTGGATAAAACGGAGATTCAGAATGAATATTTACAAAACCTTTGGGGAAAGTAAATACTGGAGAAAGCGGAATTGGTATTACGTTACCTAAAATTATTTTAAAAATTTGGATAACAATTGAGAAGACCCAAAAATTAAAACTAAATTTCCACCACATCTTTTTTTCTTCGTAAAGAAGATTTTTTGACAAAATTAAAAACTGAACTTTTAAAAAAAATGATAGAAATAAAAAAGTAAAATGAAGACTAAAAAAAAATTGAGGAAATCCGTTGTATTTTGAATACGAATGTAGAATTTGACAAATGTCGAAGAAAATAGAAAAAAATACCCTATTTTTTTTTTGAATACAAAAATTCAAAAAAATAATAAACACTTTATTATTTTTTAAATAACCCAAGCAATTTTTTTTCAAACTTAGAAAACTAAGTTTCAATTTCAGAATTTTTTGTCTGACTAAGATTTTGTTTTTTGATAATGCAAAAACGATCAAAAAACAAATAAATTTCTTTGAATTTAGTTTCATAGAATAAACTCCGAAAAATAAAAATGGTTCACTTTTTACCCAAATTATAGCCCTTATTCCTGATTTTGTCAAATAATGTTAGTAAATGAGTAAAAACAAGGTAGACTGTGATTTTTTTATGAATTAGACCTTTTTGTTGTTAATTTCGTTTATGTTACTCACCCAAATCTGATCCACTTTTTTTGTTGTACTTCTCAACAAGAGGTTGTAAATAGTGCTGCGTAAAAGAAACGTCTAAAACCACATGTATTGGTTTACCATCTTAGAGTAGGAAAATTCTTAGAGTAGGAAAATTCTGAATTCTCTAAATAGGTAAATACACCCACGTTTTGCCCTCCTAGAATATCTTCAAAGAAAGAGGGTATTCTAGTAATAAATAGTTGACTAAATAAGATAACAGCTCGGGATAGATGCGATCGCAAAGATCCGGATACTCCGCGCTTTTATCGGCTTTTATCGTAAACCACAAGAAGAAAAGAGTCAATAGGTGCAGGAAGACGAATAACAGAATTCTTGCAAATTCGCAAGCTCCAATTCTTCTTTTCAATTTGTGATGGAATTTGACTATGAATTGTGAAAATTTTGATTTTCCATGTAGCCCATGTAGCCCATGTAGCGAAGCTACAGAATCGGTTTTGTTTGAAGTTTGTTGACTCTTATTATAGTCATTTCTAACTAGAAAAGTAACAAAACATAAAAATAATTGTTTTATTTGAACCCAACGGACACGAGAAATACAGAATAAAATCAGGGATAAAGGAAAATAATTTTGCTTTTAATTACTTAGCGATAAATTGAAAAAAAGGACTCTTGCTTATTCATTCCCTAAAATGACGCAGATAAGGCTAAACAGCTAGTCAAAACTCTGAATTTAGAAAAGTAAAAAAAAGAAGGAAACGTAAACGGGGGGATTCTAAATACTAAAAATATAAGGACATATTATACTCAATTTCATTGTTGAAATAAAAAAACTGAAATGGCAGAATGACCAAGAGTTAGAGCATTGGTAACGGCTTTAGCTGCATGGCCAGAAAAGTTTCACTTGAAAGAGTCAAAATTGAAACGGAAATCAGAGGGGTTCTCGTATCAACCAACCCATTTTGAACCTTGTCGATTGCTAGCATAGTATTTCCTACTAAATGAAAGGTTTGGTCAGAAATGAAAAACGAAACCAGTCTGACGTCCTAGTAAATGTTCAACAACAATTAATGGAAAACGAGAAGTTTGGGTTGAAACAATCAAATTTTGAAACAATCAAATTTTGTGAAAAAAAAGAAATTGACTCAATTAAGTCATTCAAAATTTTTATTTTGAAAGGTCTGGAGCTTCGCTACATGGAATTCCCGTCCAGTCTTAGATTCACTGCTTGAACATAATTGCCAGACCAAAGCAAGGTGCCCCCCCACGTAAGCATTTTAGTCCATCTTCCAGGTCCTCCAAAAGATGCTCTAAGATAACAAATCATAGCAGAAAATTGTAAGCTCATAGAAACGAAAAGGAGAATTCGTTTGAATTTAGGATTTTGAACTAATTGCAAAGCAACCGGCCTCAGAAGACCTGGTATTCACTCCCTGAATAAAAAGAGCCATTGTCACACTAACACCAATATCCGCGGCATGTTGTAGCACTAAACTGCGTATCCGAGAATAGTAAGGACTCACGAAATTGGTAAATGTACTAATTTGAGTAGTAATTCTATGAGTTTTGTCCACAATCTGTGAAACTTTTCCTACAAATTCCCCAGGTGCCATAACGCACTAATGTTTGCACCATTTGACCAATAAGTATAAAAGTACTATTTACACGAGATTCATAATCAGAATATTCAGAAATAGCTAAGGATTTATCTGATAAATCTGGTACAGTTAAAGCGTTATCATTTCAATAATCAATGATAGTTCATCCCCCATAAAGTATCATAACCTCGAAATCCTTTAGCGCCATCCACAATCATGGTTGCATAGCGTCTCCCTCTTCGCGCACTCAACCAAACATCAGGGACAATTATCAAATTAGCGATAATTTCAAAATTTCTAAAATCCATTAATAAAGGCGAAAACTTAATTAAAAGAGGAAAAAAGTTATCATGTTTTCTTAATTCTAAATAGTAGCTGAACATGGCTAAGCTCCAATAATTATTAGGTTTTTCATTCATTAAGGTACCTTGGATTGTACCTTGCCATTGGATTGAAGGCTGGAAATGGTATTCGCAGGGAATATTTACAAAACCCGAAGGGAAAGCGAATAAGGGGAAAAATTGAACCGGAACTAAAAGTGAAACAACTTTCAAAACTTGAATCAAAATCGACAGCATCCACAGATAAAAACTTAACTTCCACCAGTTTTTTCTTTCCTCATATATCAAATTAGATGAAAAAATTAAAAACTGAACTTTCAAAAAAAATGATAAAAACAGAAAAAGAAAATACAAACTAAAAAAGAACGTTGGAAAGCCATTATATTTCGAATAAGAATGGAAAATTTGACAGAGATCAAAAAAAGTACACAAAAGCACCTTATTTTTTTTACAAAAATGCAAAAAAACAGTAACTAATCGACTGTTTTGTAATTTTTTCATGGCGAAGAGACTAACCTTTAGCCATGAAAAAATTATTAATAGTTGAACAAAATCATTCAAGTTTCTAAAAAAAAGCAAAGATGTTAATATTTTTTTTTTCATTTCTCTTTTAAAAAAAGTTGAATAAGAGGATTTTTAGTTTGTATACCATGATATAAGCTTTCAGCCCCTGGACCTGATAACATTATTCTTTTCCCGCTTGCCAATGTTAAGAGAGAAACAGGAATTAAAGGCGATTGAATATCAATCAACCCATTTGAAAGAGCATTCAATTTTTGAATAGTTTCTTGCGCGGAATCCAAACTATATTTAGAAATGGTTCTTAATCCGAAAAGGTTATTGCGTACTAAAATTCTTTGAAGAACAGACAAAGGAATTCGTGAAAATTCGCAAGAAACAATCAAATTTTGCAAGAGAAAAAAAACAGAATCAACTAAATTTACAAATAATTTAATTTGTAACGGTTTTTTATGTCCATCTAAATATAAATTTAGCGCCATAGCATACGCGCCCGCTGAATTAAAAATACAACCGACTATGAATAAAAACTTTACCCTGTCATCGTACAAACCTAGAAAAGCTGCTCTTAAAAAAATTACCATGCCCATAGAATGAAAAACCATTCCAAAAGATGTAGATATTTGTTTAAATCGTAGTATCCTATTCGGTATCTCGTAAGAATAATGAAGAAGGTGAATTATACTATCCAAAGTACCCCATAATGAAACACATGCCCCGATCAGAGATCCTTGTTGTTTTAGGATAATTCCGATTTCTGAGAAAATATAATCTAACTGAGAACCAAAATTTATTTGAATAAAATCGGTAAAATTATTCAATTTAGTTACCAGTAAATTTGTTTTAATTAATACCTCATTTGTTGTACCAATTATGTTTTTACTATATGAATATGGATAATATGTAGAGTTATAAATCCGAGAAAATAGATCCGTAAAAGCGATAAAAAACTTTTTTGTATAAGAATACTTACTTGCATTCAAATTTGAAAGAGGAATCTCTGCCGCCGAAATGGAAACTTGAGAAGGAACTTGTTGGAAGTTTTTATTGAAATTTTTTTTTTTAAGTGGCCTGTTGTCCTCAAAAAGTTGAGTGACGTGAAAATTGAAAGTCTCTATTTTTTGCTTATGCAAAACAAAATCAACGCTAGCTACGAATAATTCACGAGAAAATATCTTTTGAAAAAGATATTTTACTGAGTAATAAAATTTTTTAGCCATATCAAGATAGAAGAAATATAGAAACAGGGAAATGAACCTAAAGAAACTAAGTTTTTAACCGGCTCTTCTACCGAACAGCCGATTATTTGTTTTTGGAAAAACTATATACCCAAAAAATTTTTTCTACAAAAAGAGAGAACCGGTTTTTTTACCAATCTGAAAATAGTAGAAATAATTCTGTGATTAATTTATTTTTTAAATAAAGAAATTGCCATTCCGCAGCTAGGATTAAGTGATAAAACAGCATTTATCATGTTTGAGGCTGTTCCTCCAATCAATAATTGTTTGCCATTTACAAATTTCAGTAAGGTAAGAGAAATTTGTGGAAACTCTTGAACACTAACTAATGCTAATGGATTTTGAAGACTATAAACTTTTCGAAGATTAGCAGTTGTTTGAATTTGATTCACGACAAAATCTAAATAATAGTTATTCAAAATGCTTGAAAAAAAGAAAGATCTTGAATTTCTAATTGTTTTTATAAAGAAAAAAAAACCTTTCATAAAGTTATTTAATTAAATGGATTCTTGTATTATTATAACATTTGACAGAGATCAAAGAAAGTACAAAGAAGCACCCTATTTTTTTTACAAAAATTCAAAAAAACAGTCACTAATTTGTAATTTTTTCATGGCGAAAATAGTAATCTTTAGCCATGAAAAAATTATTAATAGTTGAACAAAATTATTCAAGTTTCTAAAAAAAAGAAAAGATGTTAATATTTTTTTTTTCATTTTTCTTTTAAAAGAAGCGGAATAATAAAATTTGAATCACCAGAAAGTAAATTTTCAGAATTTGGACTCAATACCAATAATCTTTTGCCACTTGCATATGTTAAAAGTGAAACATCAATTAGAGAAGATCGGGTATCTATTAATCCATCTGAAATACCATTTAATTTTTGAATAGTTTGCTGAGCTGAATCTAGAGTGATTTGAGAAAGGGTTTTTAACCCAAAATCACGTAATATAATTCTTTTCAAAACAGATAACGGAACTCTTGCAAATTCGCAAGAAACAAGCCAATTTTGCAAGACAAAAAAAAGAGAGTCAAGCAAAGTAACAAATAATTTTATTTGTAGTGGTTTTTGATGTCCATCTAAATATAAATTTATTGCGACTCCATAAGCACCCGCATAATTTAAAAGTGAACCAAAGATGACAAAATGAACTAGTCGATGGTCGTTCAAACTTAGAGAAGATGCTTTAAAAAAAACGACCATTCCCAGAAGATGACAAGCACCGCCAAGATAAGTAAATATTTTTTTAAGGAGTAGTTTTTTAGGAAAAGCTGTAACTTCATACGAAAGATCAACAAGATGAGTGATACTTTGTATCACACCCCAAAGGGACGCGGATACTCCAAGCATGGACCCATGTTTCCTTAAAAAAATCACAACCTCTGAAGGAAGATGAGAATTTATTTTTACAAGATCCGTCAAATTATTCCATTTAGACAAAATTAAATTTGTTTTAATGAAAATATCCTTTGTCGTTCCAAGCATTCCTTGAGTATAAACTATAGGATAATTGACATAGTTCACAATTCTATAAAAAAAGTCGTAAAAAGCTATAAATAGCTCCTTTGTATAAGATTTACTTGTTTCCACATTTGGAAGAGGAAATTCGGTAAAGTTTGAAACAGAAAAACCTGCCGTTGAAAGCAAAATTGGAGAAAAAACTGAAACTGGTTTTTCTCCAAAAAATTGGTCTATTCGAAAGTGGAAATTCTCCACTTTTTCTTTATACAAAACAAAATCAACGCTAGCCACGAATACTTCACGAGAAAAAATTTTTTGAAAAAGATACTTTGATGAATAATAAACCTTTTTAGTCATAGAATTAAGATAAAAATGAACCTATATAAAAGAGTTAGTAAGCGGTTGTTTTACCAACTCTGGTAATAATAGAAATAAATAAGTGGACGTCTATTTTATATGGCATTTTTGTGGATTTGCAAACTGAAATTCCCGCGTCGTGCTATCTTCCCAAAGGACTCCTCCTGAAGTATTGTCGCCGCTCAAACGTTTCACAACCATGTTCGGAATGGGATGGCGTGGTTCCATTTGGCTAAAGATACGGAAATTGAAAAATAGAACTTCTTTCGAAGTGATGCTTAAGAAGTTGGTTGTTTAGTACACCTTGGCTGAATTCATTGCTGAACTTACACCTAATGCCTATCAAACAGATCGTCTTTCTGAAACCTACGAATACTCATCTTGAGGTCGGGTGCCTACTTATATGCATTCAGTAGTTGTCCTAACTGTACTTAGCTACCCAGCGTTTACCCTTGGCACGATAACTGGTACACCAGAGGTACATCTTTCTCGGTCCTCTCGTACTAGAGAAAGGTCACTCTCAATATTCAACGCCCATGCCGGATATGGACCGAACTGTCTCGCGACGTTCTGAACCCAGCTCGCGTACCGCTTTAATGGGCGAACAGCCCAACCCTTGGGACGTACTACCGCCCCAGGATGCGATGAGCCGACATCGAGGTGCCAAACCTTTTCGTCGATATGGACTCTAGGAAAAGATCAGCCTGTTATCCCTAGAGTAACTTTTATCCGTTGAGTGACGCCCCTTCCACACGGTAGCGTCAGATCACTAAAACCGACTTTCGTCCCTGCTCGACTTGTTTGTCTCACAGTCAAGCTTCCTTTTGCTTTTGCACTCTAAAATCGATTTCTAACCGATCGGAGGAAACCTTTGTACGCCTCCGTTACTTTTTAGGAGGCGACCGCCCCAGTCAAACTGCCCACCTGAAACTGTCTTTCATCCGGATAACGGAATGAAGTTAGAATGCCAATTGTATAAGAGTGGTATCTCACTGGTAACTCCCCTACTCCCACAAGAGTAGCTTCAAAGTCTCCCACCTATTCTGCGCAAAGACAATCGAAACTCAATTTCAGGATACAGTAAAGCTTCATAGGGTCTTACTGTCCTGGCACAGGTTGACCGCATCTTCACAGTCAGTTCTATTTCGCCGAGTCCCTCTTTGAGACAGCTTCCAAATCATTACGCCATTCGTGCGGGTCAGAACTTACCTGACAAGGAATTTCGCTACCTTAGGACCGTTATAGTTACGGCCGCCGTTCATTAGAGCTTCAGTTACCAGCTTTGCTTTCGCTAACCGACTTCTTTAACTTTCTAACACTGGGCAGGCGTCAGCCCCCATACATCGTGTTGCCACTTAGCGGAGACCTGTGTTTTTGCTAAACAGTTGCTTGGAACTTGATATTGCAGCCTAGAAGGCACTCTTTCTTCCGAAGGTACAGAGCTATTTTGCCGAGTTCCTTAAAGAGGGTTATCTCGCGCCCCTTAGTATTCTCTACCAATCTACCTGTGTCGGTTTAAGGTACAGCTAAGTTTGAGTCAAACAGCATTGCGAGCTTTTCTTGGAAATATGACATCAACTACTTTGAAAATCGAAATTTTCTTGTATTCAGATCTTAGCTCAGATTCGTTTCTCAAACCTTCAACACCTCGAATCTTTAAACCAGTAACCAAAATCTGGCTAGTTTAGCCTAACTCGTCACTCGATACCTATCAAACATGAGCACAGGACTGTTGACCCGTTTTCCATCGATTACGCTTTTCAGCCTCACCTTAGGACTGACTAACCCTACGTGGACGAGCCTTGCGTAGGAAACCTTAGATTTTCGGGGCACTGGATTCTCGCCAGTGTTTTCGCTACTCAATCCGACATTCTCACTTCCACTTCGTCCATATCCGCTTTCGCTAACACTTCAACCTACAATGGAACGCTCCCCTACCGATACCAGTGTTAACAAATGGATCAAAAATCGGATAGATTTTATCAAATTTGAATCTTGGTATCCTACAGCTTCGGCAGATGACTTAGTCCCGTAAATTTTCGGCGCAACCTTGCTAGATCAGTAAGCTATTACGCACTTTTTAAAGGATTGCTGCTTCTGGGCAAACCTCCTGACTGTCAAAACCTTGTCACCACCTTTATCACTTAGTCATCATTTAGGGGCCTTAGCTAGTAGTCTGGGCTGTTTCCCTCTTGACAACGAAGCTTATCCCTCGTAGTCTTACTGGTTAATTGCAATTCATGGCATTCAGAGTTTTCCTCATTTTGGTACCGAATTACCAGCCCGCAACAAAAAAGTGCTTTACCTCCATGGTTGATCATTAACCGCTGCACCTAAATACATTTCGGGGAGAACCAGCTAGCTCCGCTTTCGATTGGCATTTCACCCCTAACCACAACTCATCCGCTAATTTTTCAACATTAGTCGGTTCGATCCTCCACTTAGTGTTACCTAAGGTTCAATCTGGCCATGGTTAGATCAAGCGGGTTCGGGTCTATAATAAGTGATAATTAACGCTCTATTCAAGCTCGCTTTCACTGTGGCTCCGATATCTCTATCTTAACCTACCACTCACTATAAGTCGCCGGAACATTCTTCAACAGGCACGAAATTAAACGCTCAGTCGTTCTATCTCTGTATGTAAGCTTGCAATTTCACGTTCTTTTCACTCCCCTCCCGGGGTTCTTTTCACCTTTCCCTCGCGGTACTATGCGCTATCGGACTTCCATGAATATTTAGCCTTACGAAGTGGTCTTCGCAGATTCATACAGAATTTCACGTGCTCTATACTACTCGGGAATAAAATCAGAGTATTCAATTTTTGGTTACACGGCTATCACGTTCTATGGCAGAGCTTTCCAGCTCTTTCACCTAATTGAAATCCTTCTTGTGAAAAATTGAGTATTTCAATTTCACTTCTTTATCCCTCAACCCTTTCAAATTTGCATTTCAAAGTTTAGGCTGTTCCCGTTTCGCTCGCCGCTACTCAGGGAATCGTTTTTACTTTCTTTTCCTCTAGGTACTAAGATGTTTCAATTCCCTAGGTTCGCTCTTTATTTACTTATAGATTCAGTAATAAGATGTAGAGTTTCCTCATTCGGATATCTCCGGATCATAGCTTACTTCCAACTCCCCGAAGCGTTTCGCCGGTAGCCACGTCCTTCATCGCTTATGGAAACCAAGGGATCCCTCGCAAGCTCTTAATTTCTTAAGCAGTTATATTACCTTTGTTTTTTTGTTAAAATCAACGGGGTAACTTTTTTGGAGATAAGCGGATTCGAACCGCTGACATCTGCCGTGCAAAAGCAGCGCTCTACCAACTGAGCTATATCCCCAGCTTTCATAGACTGTAGGCACTAAAGTACCTTCAAGTTGGGCCATCCTGAACTCGAATCAGGGACCTTACCCTTATCAGGGGTACACTCTAACCAACTGAGCTAATAGCCCTGTCAACGAAATAAAAAATTTTCAACAAATGTGTTAACTGCTGCATGAATTTAGAAGTTTTCTAATTTACACAATAGTTAACGAAAATGGAGCCTCTTTATTGTAGACATTTTTTGTTTGTAATGAAAACTACTAATGTAGGAGGTAATCCAACCGCACCTTCCAGTACAGTTACCTTGTTACGACTTCATTCAAATCGCCACTTATACCTTAATTACTTCCCCCCAGTAAAGGTTAGGATAGTAGCTTCGGGTAGAATCAGCTCTCCGAATGTGACGGGCGGTGTGTACAAAACCCGGGAAAGGATTCACCGCAGTATAGCTGACCTGCGATTACTAGCGATTCCAACTTCATGCAGGCGAGTTGCAGCCTACAATCCGAACTAGGGGTACGTTTAGAGATTGGCTCGTTTTCGCAAACTGGCAACTTTTTGTCGTACCCATTGTAGCACGTGTGTAGCCCAGGGCATAAGGGGCATGATGATTTGACGTCATCCTAACCTTCCTCCACTTTATAAATGGCAGTCTTTTTAGAATCTTAACTAAAAACAAGGGTTGCGCTCGTTGCGGGACTTAACCCAACATCTCACGACACGAGCTGACGACAACCATGCACCACCTGTGTAAGAGGCCGTAGCAGGTTTTCCTTTCAAAAAACTTCTCTCCATGTCAAGCCCTGGTAAGGTTCTTCGTGTTGCATCGAATTAAACCACATGCTCCACCGCTGTTGCGGGTTCCCGTCAATTCCTTTGAGTTTCACTCTTGCGAGCATACTACCCAGGCGGGATACTTAACGCGTTAGCTACGACACTGCATATTCAAAGAATACACAACATCTAGTATCCATCGTTTACTGCTAGGACTACTCGGGTATCTAATCCGATTGGCTACCCTAGCTTTCGTCTCTGAGTGTCAGTACCGGACCAGACGAGTGCCTTCGCTCTTAGTATTCCTTCTAATCTCTACGCATTTCACCGCTCCACTAGAAATTCTCTCGTCCTCTTCCGTACTCTAGATAAATAGTTTCCTTTGCAGTTTCCAGGTTAAGCCTGACAATTTAACAAAAGACTTAAATATCCACCTGCAGACGCTTTACGCCCAATGATTCCGGATAACACTTGCATCCCCTGTATTACCGCGGCTGCTGGCACAGGGTTAGCCGATGCTTATTCTTCAAGTAGCGTCATTCTTCCTCCTTGAAAAAAGAAGTTTACAACCCGTAGGCCTTCAGTTCCTTCACGCGGCATCGCTCTGTCAGACTTTCGTCCATTGCAGAAAATTCCTCACTGCTGCCTTCCGTAGAAGTCTGGACCGTGTCTCAGTTCCAGTGTGGCTGATCATCCTCTCAGATCAACTATTGATCGTCGCCTTGGTAAGCCTTTACCTTACCAACTAGCTAATCAAACGTAAGCTTCTCTCTAGGCAAATTGCTTTTTTCACCCACTAGTGGGCATATAGAGTTTTAATAATTATTTCTAAAAAGTATCCTCTTCCTAAAGGTAAATTCTTACGCATTACTCACCCGTTTGCTACTCAAAATTGCTTTCTCGTACAACTTGCATGTGTTAGGCGTGCCGCTAGCGTTCATCCTGAGCTAGGATCAAACTCTTAATATAAAATTGACTCACTATTTTTTTCCTCTCTCATTCGAATAACCCTCAACGGATAGAAACGAACAAGGTTATTATTCTATTCAGTTACAGTTTCAGTAACTAAAAGAAAAGATAAACTTTAAAGTAAAAAAGTAAGCAAAAATTTTTTGAACTGTAAAAAAAAAACTGAAAAGTTTTTTATGTGGTGTGGCAATTATTTACAAACAAATACTAGTATACTTAGATCTACTAGAAGCTGTCAAGGTCTCTACTATTCAGCAAAGATTAAAAAAAAAAGAAAGGGAAAAACATATTCTGATTTGCTGCGGGGAGATCTAATTTTGGATTATGTGAATACACATCGAATTACGATAAATGAATTGTTGAAAGGGAAAAAATAAACAAAGCGTTTTAAACTAGGACACCTAAACTTAGTCCATTTGCAAGTAGAAAAAACTTTAGAGGAGTTGAAAGCTGGCGCTTTTAAAAATAAGTTAAAACAAGCCAAAGGTAATTTGTATTCTTTAAATCAATTACCCCGAACTTGAAAAAAAAAGAAGTTAAGTAAATTATAATTGAAAAAAATATGAAAAATTCGTGCTTACAGACATTAACCAATGGGCAAAATTCCCTTCGTGAACTTCGTGAACTTCGTGTAATTGTAGAACAATTTAATTTAGAGAGAATCCCAAGCAAGTTTCTGTGGGAGATTTTGGGTAGATCCTTAGAAAATAAAAATTGGTGAAAAAACTTAAAAACCCTTTTAAGTTCAATTAAATATCTTTGGATTTGTATTAGTATCTTTATTTAGCCTTTCCTGCGTTAGCCGACCCCCCTGAAAGAATAACTAAAAAAATAAGTAATATGGTAAAGGAAAATACTTTGAATACTGAGACTAATATTAACCGACACGCTAACAAAAAAATTATTAAAATTAAACTTGGTAACACGACGTCTATTAGGAAATAGAGGATTTACCGAAAATAAAAAAAATTGTTTCATTTCAAATGAAATACGAGGAAATAAGTTGTCAACTAAGTTTTAAACGTGCAGCAAAAATTGCAAAAATGAAGAAAAATCCTTCGATTCCTCTTGAAAGGAATTTGTTATAAATTATACGTTGATAACGATAATCATTAAAATTTTTTCAAGTTTCTAATTCATAGAAACTGGTTGACTAAATCAGTATTTACTGATGAAGACAAACACTGCTCTTCTTAAGAGTTTTAACCTAATAGCTCTAAGTCCTAACAAAGAAATGACTGCGTAGGAGACAATTGTTATATGCTCCTTATTATAATTATCTTTCTTTACGTGGATTATTTTTCCTTATTGGAAGTATCTTAGTTTACCTTGATTTTTTGTTGATTAAAAAGTGTTCTTCATATAATAAAAACTAGAACGAAGTGAATAGCAAAAAAAGTCAGCAGTCCTTAAGGCCAGCGCCGAATGAGCGATTCAACAATCAATACAATTAATAAAAACAATCAATAGAAAATGTTCTTCATATAATAAGAACTAGAACAAAGTGAATAGCAAAAAAAGTCAACAGTCCTTAGGCAAGCGCCGACTGAGCGGGTGAACGAAGTGAAACTAATAGTTCTAAAGGTGAACGAAGTGAAACTAATAGTTCTAAAGGTGAAC
>Ga0208621_1000215_pt1 | contig 16787 bp, 17 predicted proteins | sample CryBogCBH26May08_FD_184617 | JGI IMG/M metagenome (GOLD analysis project Ga0208621, IMG submission 184617) | Freshwater microbial communities from Crystal Bog, Wisconsin, USA - CBH26May08 (SPAdes) (version 2) | ecosystem: Environmental > Aquatic > Freshwater > Lake | place: Crystal Bog... | reverse complement strand
ATAATAAATATGGTAAAGAACAGTCCTTCCAGTTGATGAGGATACAGGTATTTATTGAAGGCTACAAAGTTGATATTTACACTATTCAATATTAGCTCGATAGACATCAGCATAGTGATAACATTTCTTCTTGTAAGCAAACCATACATTCCTATAAAGAACAATCCCACACTAAGGAATAATATTTGTATAAGCGGCGTTTGTGACATATAATAAGTTTATAATTATTCAACACTATTTACGTTAGCAGATCCTTTTCTCATAGCTATTACTATACAACCAATCATTGCAGCCAGCAGCAGGATACTCGCCAATTCGAAAGGCAAAGCGTAGCCTCCTTTTTCTGTACTGATTAATAAGGTTCCGATATTAGCAACATCTCCATTTAAAGCAGCACCAGTAGGTGTTGTAAAGGAATGATGATATACTAAATGCAGTACTAAAGCTATTCCAAACAAAGAAGCTAAACCAGCAAATACCTGTCTCATTACCGGAGGCTTTGGCATATTGTCGTTTGCATTATGTGTAAGGAAAATAGAGAAGATAATCAGTACTACTATACCCCCCACATATACAATGGTTTGTACCGCAGCAATAAACTGAACATCCATCCAATAGTATAGTGCAGCTATTCCTATTAAAGAGAACAGCAACCATATAGCACTACGGAAAATTTTAGCAGAAGTTACTGCCAGAAATGCAGCGCCCAGTATAAAGGCAGCTATGCAATAAAATATAATTAATGATGCGTCCATTATTCTACTCCCTCCCTGATTTTAGAACCATTGTTATTTAATCTTTTGATCAGCATATTTCTATCCGGTACGCTATGTTCAAAAGTGTTAGCCATTACAATTGCATTGGTAGGACAAGCCTCAACACAGAGGTTGCACATGGTACACATATCCAAGTGATAAATGTGTTGATCCACTGCTTTCTTTTTCTTGCCTTCTGCATTTACCTCAAACTTGGTGATTACTTTAATAGAACCATTTGGGCAAGCCAGTTCGCAGGAAGTACAACCAGTACAAGCATGTTCGTTATTCTCGTCATGCGGCATAATAACTTCCCCTTTAAAACGGTCGGCCATTTTAAGGGTAGCCCTATTATCCGGGTACTCCTGTGTAATAATTTCTTTAGGATGCGTGAAGTAATAGCCTGTCAGCTTCATCCCTGTAGCCAAAGACTTTACTGCACTTGCAACCTCTTTTATATAATCTACTATATACATACTTTGAATGTTTTGTGGGTTCTAAAAATGCAGATGATAAATAGCTACTACGGTCATTACCAATAAATTCACCATGCTGATTGGCAACAGATATTTCCATTCCAGATTCAATAACTGATCTATTCTAAGACGAGGGAAAGTCCAGCGGAACCACATGATAACAAATATCAAAAAGAACGTTTTTCCAAAGAACCAGATGGAAGAAGGAATGTAATCCATAACATGATTAAATCCTTGCATATGACCAATATGGAAAGGCATCCAACCACCTAAGAATAAAGTAGCACCTACAGCACAAACAATAAAGATATTGATATACTCAGCCAGGAAGAATAAGGCGAAACGCATACCTGAATATTCGGAGTGGAAACCTGCAGTTAATTCACTTTCTGCTTCAGCTAAATCGAATGGCGCTCTATTGGTTTCTGCGGTAACTGCAATCAGATATATAACGAAAGCAACGATGGCAGGAATATGTCCTTTAAAAATCCACCAGCCAGTTTCCTGAGAAGCAATGATATCCGATACTTTAAGGCTACCACACAATACTATTATAGTAAGGATAGAAAGACCTGCAGACAATTCGTAACTAACTATCTGCGCACCACTACGCATAGCCCCTAACAATGAATATTTATTGCTACTTGCCCATCCTCCCATCAAAATACCAATAACAGATATAGAAGAAATAGAGGTGATAAATAATATACCAATGTTTAAATCCCAGATATGAAAACGCTGAGCAAAGTTTACAGGAGCCAAGATCAACATTGCAGCAATCATTACTATAAATGGAGCCAGATTGAATAAGAATTTATCAGCATGTGTAGGCACAATACTTTCTTTCATTATCAGTTTAACTGTATCAGCAGTACTCTGTAATAACCCCCACGGTCCTACTCTATTAGGTCCCATTCTAATCTGCATAAATGCAGCCACTCTTCTTTCCATGATTACCAGTACCAAACCCAGCACAGCAAACAATGCTATAGCTAAGATTACTATCAGTACGGTCTCCACTGCCAGCACCAGTATTGGGCTCATGTGAGCATTTAACCATGCCTGCAGCCATTTTGTAATATGTTCGAAACTAATCATCTTATAATATTGATAAATTGTTAAATTGTCAAATTGTTCAATTGGTATTTACTCCTGTCTCCTCACTCCTATCTCCTTGTATTTATTTATCTATCTATATCAGGAATTACTAAATCCAATGTACCCATAGAAGCAACCAAGTCACCTATCTTGCTACCTTTTGTAATATGGTCTAAACAAGAAAGATTGGAGAAGCCAGGACTTCTGAATTTAATTCTGTAAGGAGTAGTTCCACCTTCACTCACTACAAACACTCCAAGTTCTCCTCTTGCAGTTTCAGCTCTTTGATAGAACTCTCCTTTAGGCAGTTTCAATACCGCTTTAGTCTTTGCCTGAAAATCTCCTTCCGGTATATTATCAATCAATTGTTCTATGATAGAAATGGATTGTTTAATCTCGTTCATTCTCACCATATACCTTGCCATAGAATCACCTGCAGTTTCTATTACTTCCTCAAACTGAACCTTATTATATACATCGTAAGGATATAGTTTTCTTATATCGCAACGAACTCCGCTTGCACGGGCAGTTGGGCCACTACATCCATAAGAAATAGCATCTTCGTAAGTAAGTAATCCCACTCCGTTTACTCTGTTCTGGAAGATAATATTTCCAGTAACCAATTCTTCGTATTCGTGTAGTTTAGATTTCAATAAAGGAAGAAATTCTTTAGATACTCTGTAAACAAATTTCTCATGTGGATCGTGCATTACACCACCAGGCACCATGTAGTTCATAGTAAGTCTGGCACCACAGGTATCTTCCATTATTTCGGTCAGTAATTCTCTTTCTCTAAATGCATAGAAGTAAGGCGTAAACGCACCCATATCCATTGCCATTGCTCCCCACCAAAGTAAGTGTGATGCAATACGGGTAAGCTCATCCATGATGACTCTTATGTATTGTGCTCTTTCAGGAACTTCTACCTGTAAAGCCTTCTCTACCAGTAATGCACAGGCATGATTATTTATATGAGAAGACAGATAATCCATACGGCTTGTAACATAGATATACTGACGATAAGAAAGGCTTTCGCACATCTTTTCAATTGATCTATGAATAAAACCTAAGTCGGGATCTACCTTCTTAATAGTTTCTCCGTTTAAGGTGATTACCAGGTGCAACACTCCATGCGTAGCAGGGTGTTGAGGCCCGATATTAATGGTATAATCATCCGATTCCTTCATAGCCACAAAGGATGGCTTTAAAGTATTATCGCTGTTCAGAAGTTCATTTATATGATACATATAATTGTATTATTATTTAATGTTCCCTTAGCGGGATGGTCTTTATAATTTAATCATATTAATAGGGTCTTCGTAATCTTTTCTTAATGGGAAACCAACCCAGTCGGCAGGAAGAATCAGCTTTCTAAGATCAGGATGGTTTTTAAATTCCACACCAAACATTTCAAATACTTCTCTTTCATGGAATTCAGCTGTTCTCCAGATATCACAAACTGTTTCAACAACAGGAGTTGTTCTATCCAGTTTACATTTCACCACAATTGTATGTCGATGTTTGGTAGAGCTAAGGTGATACACCATTGTTAGGTGTGATTTCCAATCAACACAGGTAAGACAGAACAGATAATCGAAATATAATTCGGCAGAAGCTTTTAGTTGAGTAGCAAAAGGCTTCCAATCGTTTGGTTCTACATGTACATTTAACCATTCTCCTCCCTCTTCGAATGTAACGGAAGGGAGTAATTCGGTTAACTGTATTTTTAAAGCTTCAATTTCCATGTTATTCTATTTAAAAACTAAAAACTAAAAAAAGAAAAACTAAATTGTTTAATGGTCTAATAGTTTAATTGTTGAATTGTTATATTGTTTAATAGTCAAATTTGAATTATGTACTCATTATCAAATTATCACACTGTATAATTATCACATTTTCCTATCTTCATCGGTACCGAACTGTCTCTTCTGCTGATCTCTTGTAGTACCATTCTTAATTTGTTCCTGTAAGGTGATTAATGCATGCATCAATGCTTCGGGACGTGGAGGACAACCAGGGATATAAACATCTACTGGTATTACGTGATCCACACCTTTTACTACAGAATAGGTATTATAAAAGAAAGGACCTCCGCTAATAGCGCAAGCCCCCATTGCAATTACATATTTAGGATCAGGCATCTGATCGTACAGTCGTTTTAATGCTGGTGCCATTTTATTAACGATAGTCCCTGATACGATTATTAAATCGGCCTGACGAGGAGTAGCTCTTACCACCTCGAAACCAAATCGGGAATAGTCGTATTTAGCAGAAGCTGCAGACATTAATTCTATTGCGCAGCAACTGGTACCAAAGGTTAAAGGCCATAAAGAGTTTGATCTGGCCCAGTTTACAACATCCTGTAACGCTCCGACCATAAAGCCGCCTTCATGAGCATTCTCTACTACTCCCGGAAAAGGGAGGTTGCCTTGTGGCGTATTATTTACATCCATTTTAATGCTCCTTTTTTATGTGCGTAAAGAAATCCCATAAAGAGTATGAAAAAGAAAATGATTATTTCAATCAGTGCAGGTAAACCTGTTTGTTTTACAACTACAGCCCAAGGATACATGAATACCAGTTCCACATCGAATACTAAAAAGATTAATGCGAAAAGGTAATAACCAACATTAAACTGGTTGTAAGGCGTGCCTTCTGATGGAATACCACACTCGTACGCCTCTCCTTTTTGAATGTTGGTTGTTTTCTTTACAAAGATTTGTGCAATTAAAATACCTCCTGCCGAGAAGGCGATAGCTGCTATGGCTAATGCAATGAGTGTGAATGAACCCATAATCGTTATTTGTTTGCTAACATATCAACATTTTCTTATTCAGCAATACACTGTTGATAAAGTTATACTTTCTGGTAATAATTTTCTTTAATTAATGAATGTTGTCAAGACAAAGACTGTCCTAAAAACTTTGTCAAAATTAGTAGTTTAGAGTTCCAACAACGAATGACATTCGTCAGTATTTGGGGTAATTGTTATCATATAGCTTTATATCAGGTATAAAATGAAGGTTTATTATACTATTTTAATTAGATATTAATGAATAAGTAAATATCAAAATGACATTTTAGGTCAGTAGTTTTTATCTCAAAGGTTGTATATCGTAAAAAGGGTGGCTAATATTCGAATGTATCCTCCCTCCCAACAAAAAAATAAAACGTTTTATTAAGACTTCACCCATTTCTTTTTTGTTTGAACTATTAATAATGTAGCAGTAATTTGATTTTAATGGAAGCCAAATCTGCCTAGAGTATTCAATACAAACATAAAATTTGTATGATGTGATTTTTTACAATAGCAGTATTGTTTTAATCATCACAATTATTAATAGCATCCCAATTCTTTAAAGTTACTTCAAAAGTTTGAGTCTTATTGACAACATAACTAGCAAGGGTTCTGTTTAGGAACTAGGCGTTTGAATACTCCTGAAATGGATACTTTTTACAAACTGATTACTTTTCTGTTGATGCTTTCACTTTAAGAGTATGTTTTATCTTATTTGCTTTGTAGGTAAGATCGGCATAATCCTTGCTAAGGATGGTGACATGTCCCATTTTTCTTCCGGGTTTTGTATCTTTTTTACCATAGATATGCACAAAGGTGTTTGGCATCTTTAATACCTCTTCCAATCCATCATATACAGGCTTTCCTGTAAAGCATTCCTCCCCTATCAGATTGACGATTGCAGATGGCAATATTTCTTTGCTATTGCCCAATGGATATTCGAGTATTATTCTCCAAAGCATATCGTACTGACTACTATAATTTGCCTCTATAGTATGATGACCACTATTGTGAACTCGAGGAGCCGTTTCGTTTACCCATACATCTTCATTTCTATCCACAAAAAGCTCAACAGCAAAGAGTCCGGGGCTATTTAAATGTTTTACTACTGCCAGTGCAAGCGCTTCGGCTTTCCATAATACTTTCTGGGTTAAACGTGCTGGAGATAGCTGATAATCCAAAAGATTTAATGATGGATCTATCACCATTTCGGCTGGAGGATAGATTACATTCTTTCCATCAGTCCCTACTCCTACGATTATAGCAATCTCTTTTTGAATATCCACCATCTTTTCCAGTACAGAGGGGACATTAAAACCAAGTGTTATATCGTTTTTATCTTTTATTACCTGAACACCTCTACCATCGTATCCCCCCTGTCCTATTTTATGCACTGCAGGAAGGAAATCCAAGTGATTGCTCAGTTCACTGGCAGACTGCGTTACCACAAAAGCGGGAGAAGGTATCTGGTGTTGTTTGTATAGTTCTTTCTGGGTAATTTTGTTCTTGATAATATTGATAGCAGCAGGGCTGGGATATACTTTTACCCCTTCTTTTTCCAGCTGCAATAAAGCTTCAGTATTTACTTTTTCTATTTCAATGGTAATGGCATCCAACCCTTTGCCAAAGGCGTATACATCGTTGTAATTAGTTATATCTCCTAACACAAAGTGATGACATAAATGAGCCGCAGGACAGTTTGCATCGTTTTCTAACACGTAGGTTTCCACTTCATAATTAGCCGCTGCCTGCAATAACATTCTACCTAATTGTCCTCCTCCTAATATGCCTGCTTTCATGTAATGTATTATATAGATTAAATAGTGGTAATAAGCACTCCACCAATGCTGCAATATTAAAACAAAAAGCGATGAGGGTAATGACGAATTATACCAATTGACAGTTTAAAGAGCTATTTTAATCTCTCAATATTATTAGCATAGCCTCATCACCAACAATTCACTTATAAGAGCGCCTATTAGCATACATTTTATATTAAAGCAATAATGCTAAATTTATTCAATGATAATTTGAGAAGGGTTGACTTACATTAAAAACAGTCATTCGAGAATTTGTCTCCTAGCCTACAGGCTCTCATACACCACTGGTGTCTCCTTGTCTCTCCCACTAAAGTGGGATCAACATTTTGGCATACGCCAAAACCGGACCGGCTGATTTGGCTTGTGTATGAACGGGTGAATAAGCTGATATAAGCTGATTATTTTACAAAAAAGATGAGTACTAAAAAATTGCATATAAGTGAGAATGGAGTTAGAATCCGATTGTCATATAGTTGAGTATTATCTATAAATTCTTCAACAAATTGGGATTAATTATTCTCAATATTTGATTTAAAGAAAACTAAAAAGCCTGCAAAATCTTTAGAGACTTTGCAGGCTTCTTTATTTCAAAGCAATTAATTACCCTTAATAGATACAGCTTTACTTAGTGCGCTTACACCAAGGTTATTGATAACATAAAAATAAAAATGGTAGTCTACACCTTTTGTAAATCCAGTAAAATGTTTCTTACGGTTATGGTTCAGGTCGAAGAATAATCTGTAAGGCAACCCAGCTGGTAAAACCAAATGACCAGCAGCATCGATGCTGATCTCTTTGGAAAGCAGCTGACCTTCCGTAACTATACAACCATACTGATGTGCAGAACCAAAAGATTCGCATTCCGCATTGATAGCACCAGCAACAGAACCATGAGAAACTATTATTTCGATTGGAGCAGTCAATAGACCTTGTTTACCAGCTTCGCCGAAATAAGTAGGTTCAAAACCAGCCAAGGCAATTACCCCAGCATCTCCAGCAGCAACGACTTCTACATAGCCTGCTAATAAATCAATTTTAGAAACCAATAATTTACGGGCAACAATATAAGGCGCCTTCTGAGACAAACCACCTTGTTTGTAAGCAGCATATGCTTGTTGTTCCGCTGCAATAAGAACAGACAATTCCGCTTCTGTAATTGGTAAAGAAGGCTCCTTAGAAGGATCGAAATTTTTAGGATTGCCAAACACGCCAGTTTTTACTTTATCTGCAAATAAAGGCAGATTTACCGCGGAAAGAAAATGATAATTTAAACTACAATGAATTTGATGTGGCATAATAACAAGCTTTAATAGTAGAACAATTTTGATTAAGTATTTATGAATTAACTGTCTAATTATCTATCCTTTATTAAAAGGATTACCAAAAGAAAGATTTAATATTCATTCAAACTATGATATTAGTCAGTTCATTAATATTAATATAGATTACTAGAGAAAAGATGACAAACAAATGAAACATTATACATACTAGTCCTACATAAAAACGCCTCACTATATTTTATACTGAGGCGTTTTTAATTTATTTAAACTGATTTAATTACTGGGATGCTTCCACTTGGCTATCTGAATGGTGTTTGTATTTAAATACAATAGGGAAAATCACCGCTAGTACTAAAGCATAAATTGCAAAAGAATGCCATATGCCATGCCAATCTTTACCTGTGCTACTAGTAAAGTAAGTATCAATTACATAACCACTCACCTTACTTCCAAGATATGCACCGATACCATTAGTCATCATCATAAATAGCCCTTGTGCACTAGATCTGATTTTAGAATCGGTAGTAGTTTCTACGTATAATGAACCTGAAATATTAAAGAAGTCGAAGGCCATACCATAGACAATACAGGAGAGGATAATCATCCACAAGCCTTCCGCAGGATTACCAAAAGAGAATAATCCGAACCTTAATACCCAAGCAACCATTGAAAAAACCATTACATTTTTAATACCAAACTTTTTCAGGAAGAAAGGTATTGTAAGGATAAATAAAGTTTCGGATATCTGAGAAATACTCATAATAATAGTAGAGTATTTTACTACAAATGAGTTAGCATATTCTGGCATCTTTGTAAAGTCACTTAAGAAGGAATCTCCGTACATATTTGTTAACTGCAAAGCAGCACCAAGGAACATAGAGAAGAACAGGAACAATGCCATTTTTGAATCGGCAAAGAGCTTAAAGGCATTTAAACCAAGCATCTCCATTATACCAGCATTTTTTGCTATTGTTTTCTGAGGAGGACATTTTGGTAATGTGAAAGCATAAATACCCAATAAGATTGCCACAATTGCTGCGATATAAAACTGATTGGCATTTGCCTTGCTACCGGTAAGATTAGTCACCCACATAGCTGCTATAAATCCAATAGTTCCCCAAACACGAATAGGTGGGAACACTTTTACAACATCATAACCATTTGTCTTTAGAATATTGTAAGCAATTGAATTAGATAAAGAGATGGTAGGCATATAGCAAATCATTGCTGCAAACACCACATAATATAAGGTATTAGGATCCTCCACTCTTGGCACAAAAAACAAAATTAAGCCATACAAAATATGTAGAATACCGTATAGTTTCTCGGCATTCAACCATTTATCTGCGATAATACCTGTAATGGCAGGCATAAAAAGTGATGATAAACCTAGAGTAGAAAATATAGCACCGAATTGAGCTCCAGTCCATCCTTTTGCATTAAAACAATAGGTTCCAATGGTAATTAGCCATGCTCCCCAAACAAAAAACTGGAGAAAACTCATAGCGGTTAAACGACTCTTAATACTCATAAAGCAACATTTATATAAGCAAATATTATATACAGATTGCAATAATAATATTAAATCTTCATTATTTTAATAACTAAACATTTAAGCTTGTATCTGCTTCAACATATTATCTTTGGAGCATTCGATAGAGTAATCCATTATGAGTAAATTGTTCATCCCAAGAGATATCAGCTGGCTTAGTTTCAATGCAAGAGTTTTGCAGGAAGCCAACGACCCAAGTGTTCCACTAAAAGAACGAATAAGATTTCTGGGTATCTATTCCAATAACAGCGACGAGTTTTTTAGAGTAAGAGTAGCAACTCTTAAAAGAATGATTGAATTCTCTGAAAAGAGAAAGCTCTTAAACATGCACCTGGAAGAGAATCCTCAGCTAATACTTGATCAGATACAATCAATAGTTCTACGACATCAAAATGAATTCAATAGAATATGGGAAGGTATTGTAAAGGAGTTGAAAGAACATAAGATTATATTTCTTACAGAAAAAAGATTGTCGAAAGATCAGCAAATATTTGTAAGACAATTCTTCGATGAACAGGTTCGCTCCAATGTAATACCACTGATGATTGAAAGTATTCCTCAACTACCCTATCTAAGAGAAAAAAGTATTTATCTTGGAGTAGTCATGCGGAAAAAAGAATCATCCTTACACCAGAAGTTTGCATTGATAGAAGTTCCTGTAAGTGCAGTAGGTCGTTTTGTATTATTACCCGTTAAAAACGGGGTGCAACCTATTATGTTGCTGGAAGATATCATAAGATTCAACTTACCATACATATTCTCCTATTTTGAATACGATCATTTTTCGGCACATGTTTTTAAAGTTACAAAAGATGCAGAACTGGACATAGACAATGAAGTGGCTAGTTCATTTGTAGAGCGAATTGAGAAGGGTTTAAAGAACAGAAGAAGAGGTAAAACGGTACGGTTTGTTTATGATAAAGAAATGGACTCAGGATTGCTGGAATATTTAATCCGTAGACAGGATCTTACTCATAGTAGTAACATCATTCCGGGAGGAAGAATTCATAATTATAGGCATTTCATGGACTTTCCCGATGTGATTCATTCCCGTACAAAGCGGAGGTCTTCGTTTACGCATCCCGATTTAATAAACACAAGCCGTGTAACGGAAGTTATATTGAATAAGGATATCATGCTAAATTCTCCTTACCACTCTTTTAATAGTGTAATAGATTTATTAAGAGAAGCTGCGATGGATCCAGCTGTATTATCGATAAAAATAACTGCCTACCGATTAGCAGAAAGATCTAAAATAGTTAATGCATTAGTAAATGCTGCACGAAATGGGAAACAGGTAACCGTTATGCTGGAACTAAAAGCAAGATTTGATGAGGAAGCGAATCTTGAGTGGAAGAAAGTACTGGAAGAAGAGGGTGTGAAAGTTTTACTGGGTGTTCCTAAAATGAAGATTCATGCCAAGATTTGTATCATCAAAAAAAAGGTGAATAAAAAAACTATTCAATATGGATTTGTAAGTACAGGAAATCTTAATGAGAAAACTTCCAGAATATACAGCGACCATTGTCTGTTGACTGCTAATAGAAACATCATGGCGGATATCAATAGGATATTCAACTACCTGGAAAACTGGAAGAATGGCAATACACCTTTAAAGGCATGTAAAACTTTACTTATAAGTCCGGTATCTATGCGACCTAAGATCCTTGATCTTATTCAAAAAGAAATAAAGCACGCACTAGCTGGGAAGAAAGCAGGAATATTGTTGAAATCCAATTCTTTAAGTGATAAAATATTGATTGATAAGCTTTATGAGGCGGCGAAAGCTGGCGTAGAAATTAAGTTGATTATCAGAGGTATCTTTTGTGCTAAGATGGAAAATAAAAAGTTCCCAATACCTGTAAAAGCAGTCAGTATTGTAGATGAATATCTGGAGCATGGAAGGGTAATGATGTTTCATAATAAAGGGAAAGAAATCATGTATACCTCATCTGCAGACTGGATGGTACGAAACCTGGATCATAGAGTAGAAGCAGCTGTACCAATTCTGGATAAAAAAATTAGAGAGGAGATAAAAAATATTCTTGAAATACAATTGAACGATAATGTAAAAGCAAGAATACTCGACAATAATTTATCGAATGATTATGCTACAACAATAACTAAAAAGAAGGTTAGATCACAAGTAGAAACTTATAATTATTTATTCAATAAAACTTTGAAAGCGTGAGATTAGCAGCGATAGATATAGGAAGTAACGCAGCAAGATTATTAATATCCGATGCAGTAATAGATGCAAAAGGTCAGACACAATTCAATAAAATAAATCTGGTAAGAGTACCGCTCCGACTAGGTTTTGATGTGTTTGAATATGGCAAAATATCCGACGAAAAGAAGTATATGATTGTCCAGACGATAAAAGCATATAAGCATTTATTAAATGTATATAATGTCAAAAGTCTAAAAGCTTGTGCTACCAGTGCCATGAGAGATGCGACCAATGCCGAAGAAGTATTGAAGAAAATAAAAACGGAAACAGGTATTGATATAAATGTAATTTCCGGTGATGAAGAAGCTACCTATATATATCAGAATCACATTGCTGAAAACCTGGATAAAGAACACTCCTATTTATATATTGATGTGGGTGGAGGTAGTACAGAACTTACCTTTTTTTCCAATGGAAAACTACGTTATAAAGAATCCTTTAATATAGGCACTATCCGCCTGTTAAAAGGAATGGTAACGGAAAGCAACTGGAACGAAATGAAAGATCATCTTCGCAACAATACCAAGAGTTCATTGCCCATGATTGCAATAGGTAGTGGAGGTAATATCAATAAAGTTTTTTCGATCAGTAAAAAGAAAGAAGGCAAACCCCTGAGTCTGCAATTACTAAAAGATTATCTTAAGGAATTGTCTGCATTTAGTGTAGAAGATAGAATAAATATTTATAAACTAAGAGAAGATAGAGCAGATGTAATTGTACCAGCTTTACAGATATATGTAAATGTAATGCGATGGGCAAACATTGATGAAATATATGTACCTAAAATTGGACTAGCAGATGGTTTAATCCAAAGCTTATATGAGGAATTAAGAATTAAGTAATGTTAGAAATATCGCCATATTAAAAATCATTCTTTTAATTGTCGTGTATCTTACCGTTATTTGTAGGGAATAAAATATTCACTTATGAATACGGTAAAATACGAAGACATTCATTTCGTCGATTCAACTCAACCTGTATGGAATTATTCCATTTTCACAGAAGATGATATTCAAAATTTCCAGCAAGGAACACACTATTCTTTATATAAGATTTTTGGCAACAAAGAAATTGATGTCCTGAATACTCCTGGAACTTATTTTTCAGTGTGGGCACCAAATGCAACAGCAGTAAGTGTGATAGGTTATTTTAATAAATGGAATACCCAATCTCATCACCTTAAAGTAAGGCTTGATAGTTCTGGAATATGGGAAGGCTTTATTCCAAATATTGGTAAAGGTGAAGCATACAAATATCACATAAAAGGCTTTCAAGGAATTGAAGTTGATAAAGGCGATCCTTTTGCTCACTACTGGGAAAAAAGACCTTTTACAGCCTCTATAATATGGCCTACTGAATATAAATGGAAGGATGACGAATGGATGAAAGTAAGGGCAAAACATAATGCATTAGATGCACCCTATTCGGTATATGAAGTGCACCTTGCCAGCTGGATGCGCCCTGATAAAGATGATGAAGAAACTTATAATACTTACGGACAGATAGCCGATAGAATGGTGCCTTACGTAAAGGAGATGGGTTTTACGCACGTAGAGTTTATGCCTATTATGGAACATCCATTTGATGGAAGCTGGGGCTATCAGGGTACAGGATTCTTTGCCCCTACCAGTCGTTTTGGAGAACCACAGGATTTCGCTTATTTAGTAGAACGTTTTCATGAAGCCGGCATAGGTGTTTTACTGGATTGGGTTCCCTCCCATTTCCCTTATGATATGCATGGTTTATTTATGTTTGACGGCACACATACCTACGAATATGCCGATATGCGTAAAGGATATCACCCCGATTGGAACAGTTATATTTTCAACTATAAAAGAGGCGAAGTAAAAAGCTTTTTAATAAGCAGTGCCCGCTTCTGGATGGATCTGTTTCATATAGATGGATTAAGAGTAGATGCAGTAAGTTCTATGCTACGCCTGGATTATAGCAGAAATGCTGGACAGTGGGAACCTAATGAATATGGTGGCAATGGCAACATAGAAGCTATTGCTTTTATTAAAGACCTTAATGAAACATTGTTCCGCGATTTTCACGATATTCAAACTATTGCTGAAGAAGCTACCGACTGGCCAGGCATTAGTAAACCTACCTTTCAGGGAGGTCTTGGCTTTGGCATGAAATGGATGATGGGCTGGATGCATGATACACTTGATTTCTTTAAGATGGACCCTATTTATAGAAAATTTCATCAGAACAAGTTCTCCTTTAGTATGATGTACTTCTACGACGAAAATTTCATGCTTCCATTAAGTCATGATGAGGTAGTACATGGAAAAAGTCCTATGTTGTACAAGATGCCTGGTGATGACTGGCAGAAGTTTGCTAACCTACGTTTGCTATACTCTTATATGTTTACCCATCCTGGTGGTAAACTTTTATTTATGGGAAATGAATTTGGTGCTACAAATGAGTGGAATTACAAGAGTGAATTGCAATGGGAATTACTCGATTTAGTTAGTCATGGCGGCATGAAATATTGTGTAAAAAAATTAAATGAACTGTATAGAAATGAACCTGCAATGTATGAGCATCAGTTCTCTCCCGATGGTTTTGAATGGGTAGATCTGGAACACCGTAATGAATCTGTTGCTGTATATAAGAGAAAAGGTAAAGATCCTAAGAACGACTTAATTATTCTGCTCAATTTTACACCACTGGTTAGAAATAACTGGGAAGTTTATGTTTACGGCAAATCAGATTGGATAGAAAAATTCAACAGTGATAATAAAGAATTCTGGGGAACAGGCGATGTATACAATCCAAATATTGTTGCAGAATTAATAGATAAAGAAACTGAACAATACAAATTATATATTCATTTACCTGCATTGTCCGCTGTTGTAATTGGCTAAATATAAATCATAACAATACTTCTTTTTTTAGATTAAGGCAATCATAAGATTATTAAAGACCACCTTGTGCATATTATTATATATTGTATGCACAGGATTGGTAATAGTGTGCCTAGAGTACTTCTCTTTTTACGTTTTACTATATTAATACAATTATTCCCTGAAGTATAAACCTATATACTTTTTATCTATCAAAGTTTCAACCTTTAGCTGGGCCAACGCATTTAATTATCTTTAAACAATAGATTTTCAAGGTATTCATTGCTCCAACCTGCTTTAAGTCTTTTCCTTTTTAGACTACTTATACTTGCCTTGTCATTTTTCAGTTTTGATAAACTTGCTTGACATATCATACTAAAATTTTCTGCTGCATAACCAGCATGTTTTGTACTTAAATCTTCTTTAAAGATCACATCTAAAGACCAATGTAAACTATTTTCTATTCCCCAATGTCCTCTTATTATTTTATTGAAATAAGTTGGTTTTTCTAGTTGACTAGCTATGTAAAACCTTTGCTCTGTTTGGGTTTGCATTGTCTGCATTGTTGTTCTTTCTGTTTCTATACTTATTATTGTTTGCATGTTTTTTCAATTATCTTTTTTGTTAACCCAAACCATATCTGTAATAATTTTACAGGTTCTTTGCTCTATTCTACCATGTGCTTTTTCTATTGTTGTTTCACTATAAGCATTAGTTGTTTGATTAAAGGCATCCCTTATGTCATCATGTAAAAAATTTTTGATTCTCTTTTACAGCTAACACATAATCAGCTCCTGCATCTATTATGTTTTCCGCAATCGCTGTTTGGCAACCCATGGCATTTATAGTTATTGTTGCTCCTTCTATTTCTAGCAAATCAAGTAAAGTAGGGATAGCTATAATCTCATTGCTTTTTTCTTCTGTTTTTACCTGACCTAATAACATTTGATAGCTATTACTCCAGGCATTAACCAAATGAATCATTGATTTACTGCCATTTTCGCCGCTATTACATAACCGTTTCCCATCAATATTGATAAATGTATGATTACTATTTGCCACAACCGATTGAACCCAGCTTATAAAGCATTCTTGAAATGTTTTAGGGTTGAGCCTTGCAAACACTCTGCTAATCGTTTCGTGAGAAGGTATACCATTAGCTAATTTAATATATTTTATTAACCAATCTACTTTCTCAATTCCATATTCTTATATCTCATCCCAATCATTGCAACCACTCAAAACTGCACATAAGGTTAGAAATAAGATATCTTCTAATAGATGTAGTTTTCTTCTTTCTATTCTGGGGTCTTCTAATGAAGTAAAGTGTTCTGAAAAAGTTGACAGCATTATTGTTTATTTGGGTGCATAAATTATTTTCCATTTTTTCGTTATAGATATAACCCTGTTTTATGACTAAAGAAGAGTTTTTAGAGTTAGCATCCTCAAAATATGACAGTATCAAGGATTTAAACAAACTAGATAACTTCTATGATTATGAGCTTGGATTGAGCGATTTGATGAAAGAGCTAAGTTTGTCTGTGTTAGAGAAAAAACTTAGGGAAATACCCTCTAACCCTAAGAAAAAAAGTGATTTCAAAAACATTCGGTAAGTTAACTGTATCCAATAACCATCCTATAGCCCTGCATGAAAGCGGCTTTAAAATGAGTCCTTTACTTTTAGAGAAAGTAGGCTATGTTGGTCAATTGAATGTTTATGAGAAAAGCTGTGAGGTGTTGGACTTTTTAATTGGATATAAAACCTCAGCAGTTCAAGTGAATAAGGTAGTAAATTATTATGGTAACGTCTGTTCAAAAGATAACCATTTATTGAAGCCAGTTATTAAAAACATTACCAAAGATGAGAAGGTGTATTTAATGATAGATGGATCTATGGTATTTACAAAAGAAGAGGGTTGGAAGGAAG
>Ga0208621_1000214_pt1 | contig 16789 bp, 13 predicted proteins | sample CryBogCBH26May08_FD_184617 | JGI IMG/M metagenome (GOLD analysis project Ga0208621, IMG submission 184617) | Freshwater microbial communities from Crystal Bog, Wisconsin, USA - CBH26May08 (SPAdes) (version 2) | ecosystem: Environmental > Aquatic > Freshwater > Lake | place: Crystal Bog... | reverse complement strand
AATATCGCTCTGTAGCTCAATATTGCTAAGGTTCTTTTTTGTTGAATTAAATATTTAGGACAGTATTGAAGCAAGAACAAGACTTTACAGAATGGGTATTACTAACAACTTAAAAGCAATCGAACAAGACTTTATTGTTTTAGGTCTTACGACAACAGAATGGGAAACATTTCGTAAAGACATAACATACGGAGCCTTTTTAGTAAGAAAAAAATTATAAATTTGTAATCATGAAAACAAAAAGTACATCAGAAAAGAAAAAACTTCCTAAGAGTTTCAAGGTTAACGATACTTTGACAGGAAAGTATTCTGACCAACCTTTGTTTAAGGACAAAATAGAAAGAGCAAATCATATCCTTAAAACAATAGGACTTCCTAAAGCATAATGCCTACTTAATGCACAGCCTGTAACAGGAGTATTTAGCGATAGCAGGGGCGAAGGAATAAACATCAACTTCAGTTCTTTCTTTTGGCTTCTGTTTGGGCTGACGAGGACTTTTAAACATCAGTTCTTATATTTGGCTTTTAGTAATTAACTCAACAACAGTATTTCAATATGGCAACATTTATCAGCGGACGTAACATTCTTGTCCTGCCATCGCAAATACCTGTCCGTTAGGTGCAACCCTGTGAAACATTACTAATTTAAAAAAGAACTAATTTGTGAGAATTAAAATATTGATAGCTTCTATTTTAGCGATTATACTTTTCTCTTGTAAAAATCAGAGTAATATTAATCAATCACAAATCACTAAAGACTCCTTGTTAAATAAATATTTGGCTATTAGTAATGCAAAGACATTTTTTGATGCGTCAGAAGCTAGTATTTTATTCTTGAAAGCATACAATTCAAATGACACAGATGCTCTAAAACGTATTTGTGAATTAGCAGAAAGTATCTCAAAAGAAATCGGTGCAGCTAAATATGATAGTTGTATTAATTTAACTGACTTAAAAGAATTAAAAGTTGATGAGGCTTATAGATTCTCTTATTGGCAGGCTTTCTGTGACAATTAATTAAACATTACGATAACAAAGAAAGATAGTATATTTAAAATTCATTATATAAGTTTTAGAGGGTGGCTTGATGAGAATAATAAAATTAATTGTAGTATCACAAACGAGTTTGATAAATTAATATCCATTATTGATTGGGAAAAGTTCAAGAAAATGATTAATCACTCAGACTTTTGGACTCTAAATCAAGTTAGTCAACAACCAGGAGGTACTGATGGAAATGGAGTAACTGTTTCAGGATATATTAAAGGAGACATTAATAGACCATACAATAAAACAGATAAATTTCATATGGTATATAGATGGTGGATTGATGGAACAGATTTAGTTAATCCATTTTTAGAAATTGTAAAACTATCAGGAAAAAAATCAGGGTGTCCTTAAAATGGGCGGCACCTAACAAGCAGCTTGAGGGGCAGCGGCAGAAAAAGGTTTAGTTTTGAAACGGCTGAGAAGTCGCAGAGTCCTTTTTCTTATGAATTTGAATATATTTGAGATTGATTAGCAGAAAAAGAGACGCTGCGAGGAAGAACACACTTGGGAGTAGGAAACACTTTCTTTTCGGCTAAAAAACTACAGCTTACAAGCTGCTAGCTTAACACTCCAAGTATGAAAAAGATTTTATTTATGAAACTAATATTAGTTATAGGTTTAGTTTTTAGTAGTTGTAATAATTACAAGACTAATGATAACTCTAATAAAGCAAAACCTGTTGTTATAGATAGTTTAGATTATCAAAAATTATATGATAGAAACTATGATATTGCAGATTTAAAAACTTTCAAGGATACAACAAAATATATTGTTAGGCTACGTTATGAACCCCCATTCAAAACAAAAAGTGTTATAGAATTAGATGAGCTTTCTAATGGGATTAATTTATGTGTTAAACAACCAGTAGTTGTTGCTTTTTATGGAGACACATCAAAAGTATTTAGGAGTCAAGCATTTAATCAGTTATGTTATTGGTATGCAGACAAAGAAGCAATTGATTTAAATCGCTATTCAATAAATTTGACAACGGTAAAACTAAAGTCGACTTATCATGCAAAAGCTGTGTGGATGTTACCTATTGGCAAATAGAAATTTATAACCATGGTAGATATTCTTCAATAAGACAAGATTATATATCTAATGAAGATTGGAAATTGACAAATTTAATTTTTAAGAAAGTAATGTTATCCAAAAAAAATGATTATGCTATCGTTTATTGAGCAATTAAGCCAGCAGCTAACAAGCAGTTTGAGCGGCAACGGAAAGATTTTTTTCCTTGAAAAGGGTACGGAAGTTGCAGAGTCCTTTTTCTTATGAATTTGATTATATTTGAGATTGTTTAGCAGAAAAAGAGACGCTGCGAGGAAGAACATTCTGGTGAGAAAGAATAGGTTGAACTTTGGGAAGGCTACGGAAGTCGCAGAGTCCTTTTTCTTATGAATTTGGTTAGATTTGAAATTGTTTAGCAGAAAAAGAGACACTGCGAGGAAGAACACTCTGGGGAGAAAGAATAGGTTGAACTTTGGGAAGGGTACGGAAGTCGCAGAGTCCTTTTTCTTATGAATTTGATTATATTTGAGATTGTTTAACAGAAAAAGAGACACTGCGAGGAAGAACACTCTGGGGAGAAGGAAAACAAGCAGTTTGAGCGGCAGCGGCGGGAATAGGTTGAACTTTGGGAAGGCTACGGAAGTCGCAGAGTCCTTTTTCTTATGAATTTGATTATATTTGAGATTGTTTAGCAGAAAAAGAGACACTGCGAGGAAGAACACTCTGGGGAGAAGGAAAGAATCAGTTTGAGTAGCAATGGCAAGAATAGGTTGAACTTTGGGAAGGCTACGGAAGTCGCAGAGTCCTTTTTCTTATGAATTTGGTTAGATTTGAAATTGTTTAGCAGAAAAAGAGACACTGCGAGGAAGAAAAGGTTTCTATTTTAAGATTCTACCATACGGTCATCCCTACGGGATTTTAGCTATCTTATCAATACATTCCGTGTCTACCAAATGGTTGTTCCTACGGAACTAAACTTTTAATTAATCCCATAGGGATGGCCTTTTGGTAGCAAATAATCATTTTAAAAAACATAACATAGGTGTATTTGCCTTTGCGTTAGTTGCAGCAGGGAATATCTTTCCTACCACCCCTAAACATGTATAAAATTTAATGCTGATATTAGTGGTAGGAAAGATAGGAAAGGCAGCAACGGCCGCCTCAGCGGAACGCCCAAATTAAAGTAAAAAGTAAAAAAAAAGTAAAAAGAAATCAAATAATACAAATTAGCTAATTAGTTGATGTGCTAATTAGCTAATTTTAGGAAATAATACTTTTAGATATTTTCAATAATCCCCAGACAGGTTTTAATAAGATTTTCTACCGCAGCGGCGCCATCTTTACTAAACTCTTTTCTTACTCTGTTGGCTACAATTACATTCACCGAAAGACAATGATGCCCCAGCAATCTGCTAAGACCATAGATAGCACTAGTCTCCATTTCGAAATTACTGATCCAATGATTGCCCATACGGAAACTGGTAAGACTATCCACCAGCTGGGGATGACTTAAACCGAGCCTTAACACACGACCCTGAGGACCATAGAAGCCCGGACAGGTAACGGTAATGCCATGGTGAAAACCTTCTACAAAATGCTTTAATACCGATGCACTTGCCGAAGAAATATACGGCTGAATATTGCCATTTAATTGTGTATGGGTAACAAAGTGCTGCAACAACTGAAGCTCTTCTTCGTTGTTGGTCATGCGATAATAATGCATCAGATTATCGAGGCCAAGACCATGGGTACCTGCTACCAGAGAATCGACTGGAATATCGGCCTGTAAAGAACCGGAAGTGCCGAGGCGAATGATAGTAAGCGGGGAATGTTCTTCTTTGATAGTACGGGTAGTGAAATCGATGTTTTTAAGCGCATCCAGCTCGTTCAGTACGATGTCGATATTATCGGGGCCAATACCGGTAGAGATCACCGTTACGCGTTTCTTACCTATGAAACCTGTAGCGGAAACAAACTCTCTGTGCTGACGATCTACTTCTACTATATCAAAATGTTTGCTAATTACTTTTACTCTATCCGGATCACCCACCGTGATGATGGTATCGGCCAACTCTTCGGGGCGAAGATCTACATGATAAATAGCTCCACGGCTATTAATAATTAATTCTGACTCTGCAATTCTACTCATATCAATCGTTTTAAAAAAGTAAATGTAATTATTAATGTTAAATGGATTAATTGTTTTATGGTTATATAGCTTTATGGTTCTATTGATTAATGACTTTAACCCAAATTACACAATACTTTGTGCAACTCCGTGCAGCTTTGCCCGTGTTGTTCAATGTATTTTGTATTATTCACGATGTGTTTTAACGACTGTTGTAACGCACCAATCAGGTTCTTAAACTTAATTTCCCCTATTTTCCAAACGGCCACTTTTCGAAGTCTTTCTTATAACTTATACCTACTCCCTGACGGTTTCTTTTACCTAAGTTGGAGCCACTTATATCGAGACTATTTTTACTAAAGATCAAAGCTCTTAATTTCTTATCCTGCGATAATACAATTTCTACATTTAAATCGGGGAGCCACTGAAAGTTTCCTGTCTGTGTGGTAGTATTGGTAAGATTAAAATCGAAATCGCTACCGAATGTAATGAGTACTTTATCGTTGAAAAAGTTGTACCCAATCTTGAAATTAATTCTGTTTCTATCCAACACACTACTACCCGATGTAGCATTGATACCCTGTGAGAAAAGACTGGAACTACTGTATACCGAATTGCCAATATCGAGGTGTAAAGATTTATCTTTAGTGAACTTATACAACAACCCTGAAAGTTGTTTATTGATCTGCTTTACGAGTATCTGAGAAATAGTATTTACGCCGAGTGAAGTAAGGCTGGTACCTCCTACTCCACCTACCTCGCCTAATGGAGCAAAGGAGTTGAATACGATGAGGTAACTTACCTGTTTGAGCATCTCATTATCATCCTTTTCCATTCTGGCTAAGAGTTCATTAAAAGCTGCATCGTTTTTAAGTAAACCACCTTGAGGGAAATCTATTTTAAAGCCAATATCGGGATGACTTAATTTGTTTCGAAGATTGGCTATAACAAATACTGTACCGCGATAAGAACGAGCTTCGTTGCTAAAGGTTCCCTGTTGATTCGCTATCAGATCGCTGATACTTATATTGTCCGCAACATACTGTGCATCGATATGAATGTTGGCTCCCATAGGATCGCCATTCCACTCAATATAATTGCCTGCATCTTTCTTTAGCAGGAAGGGTTTTCTGATAAAGGACTGGAAGCTAAAATCGTAACTACCATTGTCAATATCGTATCGACCACGGATTGTAAATGGTTCTGTAGTACCTGCTCTTATTTTCAGGCGGCCATTTCCTGTTGCTTTTATAACATCGCCTGCCAGTTCGTCCATTATTACATCGATAGCAACATTATTATTTGCCGTTAAATCGAGATCAACAATAAAGTTGAAAGGCCCTTTTTTATTTGCAACATTCTTTGCTGTGTCCTTTTCTTTATATACAATAAAGTCTGCATCACCACTTTCTTTATTTACCGAATTTGGTAATACAATATGAGAAGCACCGGCTGCCGTAGCGACCATACTAATCTGACAGTAATCTTCTGGTCCTTTTAAAGTAAATACACCGCTACCAATGGCATTGCCATAGAAAGTCTGATTATCTTTCAGTGTTGTATTTATCATTAATAATTTGGGAGTAGTTACTTCAAAATCATAGTACATGTTTTTAAAGTTGTTCTCGTATAGTTTTCCTTTTGCTGTTGCTACATTACCCAATGTATCGCGGAGGGTAATTTTGCCAAAATCAATCCCCTCTTCATTAAATATTATCTCGGAACTATCTATAGAATAATACACTTTGGTATAGTTTACACGAACCCCAGCTTTTGTAAGTTTAAGCTTACCGAGCATATCGGTACGATTGTTACTGGCATTCACTTGCAAGGTTCCATTTACATACCCTTTTACTTCGGAAAATATATCGGACAAATAATTGTTCAGGAAGTCGATTTTAGTATTATTAAATACCGATACGGTTTTTAATGGCGTACCTGTACTATCCTTAATATTATAAGAACCATTTACTTTAAAGTCGTGTTCTTTATTGGGCGAAACTGCATTGAAATCAATAATACCCGACTGATGATCGTACTTTGCAATTACACTGAATTTACAAATAGAATCGTTGTCCATTTTTAAGTTAGATTCATGAATAGATGCAGTTGCATTGAAGTTGCCAAAGAAGTCGTTTAGTTCAATTGTACCATTGGTTTTACCTGATAGCTTAGGATATTTAAAAAGTGAACCTGTAGCATCGCCGAGCTCTACCTCCTGTAACCTAATAACCAAGTTGTTTGTAAAGCCATCATCTGCTACGCAAGTCTCCATTTCTATCTGCTGTTTTCCTTCCGAGAACTTAACACTTTGTGCGGAGACAAAATCGCGTCGTATTTCGACTTCTCCTTCTTTTTCTAGTGTCCATTTCTTCTGGTTTAACACAAAAGTAGAAGGCTTAAAATGAATTTTAACGCCATCAGATTTATCAATAACATCTGCATTTATATCTGCTTCATTGATAGCTCCTTTACCTGTAGCCTGAATAGAAACAGCGGAACGATCGTTGGAGGATTCTATATTCAATCTTACATCGGGAAAATTGAGACTATCGGACACTTTAAGATTACCAACATCGGAATGTAATATTAGGCTATCAAAATTGCCAATCCCCAATAAATGAGCATTGGAAATAGAGTAGTGTTTGTAGCCAGCATAAGGGACATACGTATTGAAAGATAGATTGTTCTTTACGGTATTTAAAGCCCCATATAAATAGCCACTATCGAAGCCCGAGATATTACTATTAAACAACCTTAAATATGGCTCTACTTTTTTTGTATCCAGCTCAAACTTGAAATCCTGATTAGCGGGCACTTTAGTTGGTGCTTCTATATAACTCGGATAATAATGATTGAGGAAAGACTGGAAACTATTGGGCAAATCGAGTATACTAAACTTTCCATGCAGTTGCGCTTTAAAATCGTTGCCGTCCAGCACCAAGTACTTAATACTATCTTCTTTTAATCTGGTAGTAAGGGTTAATGAATCGAAGGACAATTTGGTGTTATTGCCATCAATTGCGGCATTGATAAACTTAGCATTTCCTAAGAAATTATCGATATTAGTTCCAGCAAAGTTGGCATCCAAAAGGCCGGTTATTTTAATGTCCTTGTTGGTGAAGTTCAGCTTCTTGAAGTTGGAGTTGACCAGATCTCCCAGAATATTGAAGGTGGGAACTTTGCCAGTCATGTTTATCTCTACCTGACTATTGAAATTAAAATTTGGATCATCTACTTTCACTTCCCCATTGAAATATCTCTTCTGAAAAGTACCATTGGTGGTTATTTTAGTATAGTTGTAACCATTGAACTGCAACAAACTGATATCGCCCTGGAAGGTCGTTTTTAGTTTATCAAAAACAAAGCTTGTACCGGTAATGGTACCCTTGCAATCTACTAACCCGAGCAGTTTATTATTCAATAATTTACCTAAATTAAAATGGGTTGTCTGTACATTACCTATATAGGTAGCGGTAGCCTGAGAAGGTATTTTAATGGCAAGCTTAGTAGCAACAGCTCCTATCTGAGTACTCCAGGTACCTTCGGTACTAAAGTTGGTTAAAGTGCCATAAAAATTTCCTTTATAAATAAAGTCTCCCAGGGTATTTAAATCAGGATCGGTAATTGTGCGTAATGGTGGCACAAAAATGCTCAGATCGGTGTAATTACTTTTAACCATACCTTGATTAAAAGTAATGATAGTTGTATCAATATTGGCAAGCCCCTTCATTCCAAATGTGCCATTGACATAAGTACTATTACCAATGCGTGCACTTAGATTGTTTGTTGTAAAATCGGCAACTGAGCCATGAAAATCGCCACTCAAGCTACAGTCCTTTTTCCAATGGTTTAGCTCAGGTGCGAAATAAGCAATATCGTCGGTATGCACCTGTGCGCTATTAATTCTGGCAACCATGATAACCTTGGTAACATAATTATTAAAGTCATCATTAAAATGATGAAACTTCATAGCATAATAATTGCCAATATGACTTTTGTTTGTCTCTAAATCCAAGTTATTAAACTCCATGATTCGAGGTGTAAAGCGAATATTTGCTTTTAGCTTCTTCACTACAAAACCACTTCTCTCTTTTGCTGTCAGTAACAAATCGGCCCTCAGGGTATCTTTAAAAACCTTTAGTTTATTGAAACTACTGTTGATATGTTTAACATAAATATGGTCTCCATCAAAATGATTAACGGGTTTAGTAAGTCCCCAATCAAGCGCAAATGTTCCTTCTACTATGTTCAGTTTATTTACGGTCAGCTTAAGATCCGATGGATTTAACAACAATCCAGTATCGGCAGAATAGTCTCCTACTTTTGGTTTTAGTGAATCGGGACGTAAGCCATCAAAATCATAGATTGTACATACAGGATGAAGGATATTAATATCTGAAACATTAATTGTTTTTGTAAGCGAATTCAGATCTTTGACAGCGACAGAAACCTGATCTACTTTCACGTGCATCAACTCACCTCGCCAATGATCATTTTGTTCAAAGCGAACATTGTTCAACTCTACTTTTTTAAGTTGTAGGTTTGCTTTACTTGTAGATTTATCCTTTTTATCACTTTTGAAATAATCGGCTATAAACTGAAAATTCCAATTGATTGTGCTACGCTGTAACTTAATAACCGCATCGTTTAATTCCAGATACTTTATTTCGGTTTGATCAACAGCAAAAAAATAATCTGTAAGACTTACTTTTAATGAACCTGCATATAATAAAGTATCCTTATTCTGATCCCTAACCATTACTTTTTCTATGGTCATTTTATCAAAGAAGGAAACACCTACTCTACCAACAGAAACTTCAGTACCCAATGATTTAGAAAAATTTTTAGTAGCAATACCAACCAACCAAGTTTGTACGGTTGATATTCTAACTGCAAAGAAAGCTATTAGAAGTATAGCCAGGATAACCAGAAATGTATTGCGTAATATTTTGAGGAACCTCTTCAGAAATGCTATTTATATATTGTAAAAGTAACCCCTAAAGCATTTTAAGGGAATGATTTAGTACTAATGTTTACAAAAATTGTGCCATAATACTTCTATACAGTTTTACCTATGGATAGATTGCCCAAAGTGTTGGTCTAGTGCTAATTATGCTGTTGGACGTCTGGGAAAATGTTATTTAATGCATCCGCAGGAGAAAGTGTAGAAGGAGTCATTAATATTATAGAATATATTTTTCCAGATTTAAGACTTACACTATCTCTTGTTTTTAAATTAGCAGAATCGTTGTATACCCTTACATGATAATAACCAGCAGCTACTTCTTTAAAGTCTGCATTGCTAGAATAAGTTTCATGATCAAGGAAATTTCGAGTATAAAAGTACTTTTCATCATACCCGGGGTTATATACTCTAATATTCACATAATCGAAATAAGCTTGTGTTCGGAAATCCAGAACTCTAATCTTAGCGTTTGTAGCAATAGATGGGGGATTTACATTATCCTTTACTATACTAATTTTCCATTCATAGCCTACCCTGTATATAAAACATGAATAAAAACAACCGCTTAATAAGTCTTCCTGCATATTTAATACGGTAGAAGTTGTTGTATCGGGGTAAAACACTTTAATCGCATTAGGGCCTGAATTTGCTATTAAGTATTGAGAAGAGGGATAGTATTTTGCAATCGTAATAGGTGTACCACTATTTAGCTGAACGGTAACTTTTGTATCACCATAATCCATTACTGTATAGAACTTAATTCTAGGAAAACCTGTTAAAGTATCATTATTTAATGGATTATTATTATAATTGTTATTGTTGTTATTATTATTTGTACCAGTATTGGTAGTAACGGTTTTATTGCAACCTATAATAAATACTGAAAGTGTTCCCAGTATTATCAGTGAATTGATGATATAAATTAACCTTTTCATAAATAAACAATAAACATTAAAACCTATAGATTTAATTTAACAACCCCATCCATTTTATTTAGAAGGAACAACGATTGTTTTAGTAATATTACTTGTGCAATTGTTCGCTGCTTTTACCCCATATAATACTTTGTAAGTTCTTGCTACAGTATCTTTTACATACGTATGCGTAGGAGCAGCTATATGTGCATTGATGCCATCTCCGAAGTCCCAAAAAAACAGAGAAAGATTACCTGATTTCAACGTTGTACTATCCTGAAAATTGTATGTATCGCCTGTTGAATTGACAGTATAAGTGTAATTCGCTGTAGGGAAGTTATTCATTCCAAAAGCTTTGATGGTTTTAGAACAGCTAAGCGTACTATTACTAACGGTAAGTTTAACCAGATAATTAGATGGGTTATTATATTGTTTAGTAACTGATGAGCCAATGTTAGTTGTTCCATCCCCAAAATCCCAGTTGAAAGTAGCACCAGCAGGAGCGCCAGTGACTAATCCGCCAAAGTTAAAAGTTTCCAAACCTGGGCCACAAGAATCAGTCTGGTTATAATTAATATTACATGAAGGATTAACGGGTATCCCTAAAATTGTGATAGGATGCGAAACAGTGTCGGTACAACCAGAACTATCCGCTTTTGCAGTTAATAATACTCTGTACGTTTTATCAACACTGGTTGATGTGTATGTATGAGTAGGATTGTAATTAGTGCTATCATAGCTACCATCACCTAAAGACCAAGTAACTTTAAAAGTAACGTTAGACATTGTCTGATTTACAAGTGCTATATAATTAGGATTGGTGCTCTGAGGTTGTGTGATATAAAAAACTGCTTGAGGTTTTACAGAAGTACCATAAGCATAAATAGTTGTGTCTTTAGAAATTGTTTTACCACTATAAGAAGCTGTAACCGTTATTTTGTAATTTTTAGGGTAAGTATATTTATAGCCTGTAACAGTGGAAGTATACATAGGAGTTCCATCGCCCATAGACCAGGTGTAAGTGGCATTGGATGGAATATTATAGCTAACTGCTGTAAAATTAAAAATCTCCCCTGTAGATGAACATGGACCTGTTCTGCTAACGGTAATATAAAGTGCTGGAATATGTGTTTTAGAAGTATCTAATTTAGTAGAATCTACTGGAAAGAAAACCCCAGCTTGTCCTGGTGAATAAGGCGTAGCAGCAGGATTGTTGGTACTAGTACCGCTTGTACCGTTACCGTTACCGCTTCCGCTACCACTTCCATTTGAAGAAGAAGACTTATATTCTACCGCTTTACTACAGAATTGAATAGTAAAAGGTATGAGTAGTAAAAATAATATTTTAATTACTGTTTTCATTTATATAGAAGTACTAATCTTTTAGATTAATAATTTGTCATTTACTTTAAGGTGTAAATTTCTTTCTTTTCAAAGTGGTAGCCTCCTTTTGTTGCACCCCAGGCTTGTTTCTTCTCCTTATCGTAGCCTCTATCCCAACTGGTTAATAAATCCTTTTGAATAGTAACTTCTGTAGTTGCATAACTTGCTCCTCTCAACAAACTTTCACATCCATTACCAACAGTTCCACCTACAAAATCTGTACCATTCTTTTTAAGATAAACGTCGCACCCATTCTTATAAACGAGCGAATCTTTAGAAATATTGCCTGAAAGAATTGAATTCGACTGCTTTGTAGCATATTGTAAAGGATTTCTTAATAGGTATATTTTACTTTCTATTATAGAATCATTCAAAATAGAGACATGATAAACTCTTTGTCTGTATGGTTTATCTTCCTTACCTGCTACAGCTTGTTCTACATAAAACCAATAGCCATCTTTATCTGTATTCCATATCTGAATCATTTTAAGGCGGATATTATAATAATTCGCTGTATCTGCATCGTGTTGTTTTTCACTGCTAAAACTACCCGACATATACCCTGCTAATCTGTCGAGATCTTTTTTGTCAACTTTCTGTTGTGCGAAACCAGTAAATAGAATGAATACAAGAATAAATGAAAATATTGATTTCATTGATCTATAATTTATTATGATAATATGAATTTACTAATTAGAAGCAGTGCTTGTTTTCAGCTTTCTAAATTGAGGATTAAACAAACTCTGACGCTGAATTTTGAGGACACCAATAATCCCTTCCAGAATAATTCCTTTAGACATTTTACTCACTCCCGTTTTTCTGTCTTGGAATGTAATAGGCACTTCAACTATTCTAAAGCCAAGCTTCCAAGCAATAAACTTCATACCTATTTGAAAAGCATACCCAACAAAGTTTACTTTACTTAAGTCAATAGCTTCCAATACATCGCTTTTATAACAAACAAAGCCTGCAGTTGGATCTTTTACAGGTAGCCATGTAATGAACTTTGTGTAGATAGCACCACCTCTAGAATAAATATGCCTATCCATTGGCCAATTGAGTACCTCACCGCCCTTAACATACCTACTTCCTACCGACAAATCTCCCTTACCTGCTTTACATGCCAGATATAATTTTTCAAGATCATTAGGGTTATGTGAAAAGTCGGCATCCATTTCAAAGATGTATTGATACCCTTTACGCAGCGCCCACTTAAACCCGTGAATGTAAGCAGTACCTAAACCAAGTTTACCTGTTCTTTCTTCTAAAAATAGTTGTTGAGGAAATTCAAGCATCAGCTCTTCTACAATTTTACCAGTACCATCGGGAGAACCATCATCAACTATGAGTAAATGGTATCCCTTATTTAAAGAAAACACTGCATTAATTATTGCTTTTATGTTCTCTATTTCATTATAGGTTGGTATGATAACTAACTTTTCCAAGCTTGCTTTATGTATGATTGTGGTACAAATAAAACTAAAAGTTCAATTTGTAATTGCTAATATTTACTAACAAATTGTGATTACCCTTTTTTTAACATATTTCGTTGAAAGATTTCCTGCAATTTCTGCTTGGTGTTCAACGAAAATTCTCCTCTCATCATCCAGTCGAAATATTGAGGTTCTTCTTTTAATACCTGCAATACAGGCTTGCCTTTATGCTTACCAAAGTTGAATACTTCTACTCCTCTTTCTTTTACGAATCTGCGGGCGAAATCAACTATATCGTCTTCTCCAATTACTTTCACAACGCTTTCAACGGTATTACCCAGCTGACTGTATCTTTCTATCTGAGCATCAAATACTTCCCAGGTAGCAGTAGCATCGGCTTCTGCACTATGTGCATCTTCCAGCGGTTTGTTGCAGTAGAATTTGTAGGCAGCAGATAAATTTCTTTGCTCCATCATGTGGAATATTCTTTGAACATCCACCAGCTTTCTACCATCAATTGTAAAATCGAGGCCTACTCTTAAAAATTCTTCTACAAGAATTGGTACATCAAAACGATTACTGTTGAATCCACCAAGATCTGCATTATCCAGAAATTGTTTTATCTCATTTGCTACTTGTCTGAATGTAGGAGCATCCTTAACCATTTCGTCTGTAATACCATGCACTACAGAGGCTCCAGCGGGAATAGGCATTTCAGGATTGATTAATTTACGCTTAACAGTCTTTGAACCATCGGGCATTATTTTAACTATTGCTATCTCTACAATTCTATCGGTTGCAAGATTGATGCCTGTAGTTTCTAGATCAAAAAATGCCAATGGTTTTGACAACTCTATATTCATACAAATAATTTATTTATTCAATAACTCGTCGGCGAATGTACGCACATCTATTCCATCATAATTGCCGCTACTCATAAAAAGCAGCACGGTATTTTTCAACTCAAGGTTATTCAACCAGTTTTCAAGAATTGTTCTATCGTTTATAACTTCTAAATCGGCTCTTTTGAAATGCGATTTAACCTCCTCTATCAGTAAAGGTTTCAATCTTTTAATTTCTAAAGCATGGTTAGAATAAAACACTACTGCTTTATCCGCATCGTTCATACTTCCTTCATATTCACTTAGGAATGCAGCGCTTAAACTACTATAAGTATGCAACTCGAATACGGCAACAATATTCCTTTCAGGATATTGATTACGAACCGCATTCAATGTAGCTTTCAGCTTACTTGGAGCATGCGCAAAATCACGGTAAACAATAGTATCTTTATTACCAGCAATCTTCTCCAGTCTTAATGATGCTCCTTTAAAATCTGCAATAGATTTAAGAAAATCAGTAGCTGTTATACCCTGCGATGCACAGGCATGATAGGCAGCGTAAAGGTTTAATAAATTATGATCGCCAAATACTTTTAAAACAGAAGTTACACCATCTATCGTTACAGTAGTTACACCATCCGTAATAGTATGTTGAGGCACACCATAAGGAATATATTTTATATCCTCTCTTTTGCAAGTTGCTACCAAGCTGGCCAGTTCGGAATCTGTTTCATTGTAGATTAGTGTTCCGCCTTTTTCTATCATTCCAATAAAGATAGTAAACTGTTCTTTGTAGAACTCATAGGTAGGAAATACATTGATATGATCCCAAGCAATGCCCGTAAGTATGGCAACATGAGGGAATAAGAAATGGAACTTTGGTCTTTTCTCTAATGCACTTGCAGGATACTCGTCTCCTTCGCAAACAATAAGTGGAGCATCGGTAATATCAACTGATTGTGCAAAGCCTTCCAGCTTGGCTCCTACCATATAATCGAATGCAAGGTGGCATTGTTGCAGTACATGCATAATCATAGAAGTGGTAGTGGTTTTGCCATGACTACCGCCCACTACGATCCTTGTTTTATCTTTACTTTCCTTGTAGATATATTCGGGGAAAGAATAAATACTGAGGCCTAATTCCTTTGCTTTTATCAGTTCGGGATTATCATCTTTTGCATGCATACCGAGTATTACTGCATACAGATCGGGGGTAATATTATTGGGGTTCCAACCTATTGTTGCAGGTAGAATATTGTTGCTTTGCAGATTGGACTTAGCGGGTTCAAATATTTCATCATCGGAGCCAGTAACTAAGTACCCTTTTTTGTGAAGTGCAATGGCCAACTGGTGCATTACACTACCGCCTATTGATATAAAATGTATTTTTTTCACCTTGTAAAGAAAACAATTTCCAAAACCATTGTCTACAATATGGATAACTTTTAGCTAAATGTTACTGCTATTCATGTGGAGGATGAGATTGTGCATTACTAAGGTTCAATTGTTTAATTGTTGAATTGTTTTATGGTTCTATTATTTATAGAGCTATTATTACTTAATGTATTTTGTATTGCGTTCGGGACAGCAGGGAATATCCTTTCCCTACCACTCCTAAACATGGTTTAAACTGGAGCTTATTATGGGTGGTAGGGAAAGATAGGAAGAGCTGGCGCGGAATAACGCCCAAAGAATTGTATTAAAAAAGATCCAAACTATTAAGGTATATAAACAAAAAAAGCCGACTCAGATGAATCGGCTTTATATAGATAATCTTTACTATTAATTACGGCATAACAATCAATGGAGAACCAGCAGCGATTTCTACTAATTCAAGATCGAAATGTAAATCCTTACCCGCTAAAGCGTGGTTAGCATCCAAAACAACGGTTTCTTCTTTAACTTCCACGATTACAACAGGAATTCTATGTCCTTCTGCATTAGACATTTCCAGGTGCATACCAACTTCAGGAGCCATTTCGGGTGGAAATTGATTCTTTGGAAATTCTATCACCATTTCTTCATTTTTAGGACCGTAAGCTTCTGCAAAAGGGATAAAAATGCTCTTCTTATCACCTACTTCCATATCCATAACGCCTACATCGAAACCAGGGATAACCATTCCACTACCCACTTCAAACTCTAATGGTTGTCTGCCTTCTGATGAATCAAACGTAGTGCCATCACTAAGTTTACCGTGATAATGGATTTTTATAGTATCACCTTTTTTTACCTTTTGCATGTTACTTTATTTATTATTTTATAAAATTGAGCAGCAAATAAAACGGTTATTTAGCTAACTAAACATTATTTTTATCCTGTTAATACAGCTTTAGCGTTATGACAAGAATTTACCTGATAATTGTTTCCACCATATTACTCTCTTTTCCGGCATTATCACAGAAAGCAAAATCCCTTAAAATACTTCCGGGAGCTTATCAGACCAATGAATACTTTAAGCTGCTGAAAGGAAAGAAAGTTGCGGTATTTGCTAACCACACTTCCTACATCAACAAGACTCATCTGATAGACACATTGCAGAAATCGGGGATATCTGTTGTGAAAATATTTGCACCAGAGCATGGATTCAGGGGAAATGCCAATGCAGGAGAAAGTATTAATAATAGTGTTGATTCTGCAACAGGAATTTCTATTATTTCTCTTTATGGTAAACATTCGAAGCCTACTACAATAGATTTAAAGAACGTAGATATTATTGTTTTTGACATACAGGATGTGGGAGTTCGTTTTTATACTTATATCTCTTCTCTGGAAGAATTGATGGAGGCGGCTATTGACAATAATAAGCCTTTAATAGTGCTGGACAGACCGAACCCTAATGGGTTTTATGTGGATGGCCCCATACTTGACAGTGCGTATAAAAGCTTTGTGGGCAAGCAATGTATCCCTATAGTTTATGGTATGACGATTGGAGAATACGCAAAACTGTTGCTTGGCGAGAAACTACTTTCATGGCAGTATATCAGAAAAGTGGATGAGCAGATACATCTGGGGCAATTGCTTGGATTTGAAGATAAGAAAGAGAATTTTAGTTTAAC
>Ga0208621_1000200_pt1 | contig 17265 bp, 10 predicted proteins | sample CryBogCBH26May08_FD_184617 | JGI IMG/M metagenome (GOLD analysis project Ga0208621, IMG submission 184617) | Freshwater microbial communities from Crystal Bog, Wisconsin, USA - CBH26May08 (SPAdes) (version 2) | ecosystem: Environmental > Aquatic > Freshwater > Lake | place: Crystal Bog... | reverse complement strand
CCTGCTTTAGGATATCCGCATATCCAGCTTCATCGATTTTGAATGCTTTCTGGCAATGCGGGCAGATGATCTCGCGCATGTCTATACTCCTCTTGTTTTTATTAGAATCTGATTGTGCGTCTCTGGAACAATGTATTCCTGGGTATAAGGATATTGATTAACACCAAAAACGTTATTAAGGACTTGGCAGACAGCACCCATAGCAACCATCCTACTCTTTTATTGATTCACGTTTGTAAGTTTGGGTAACGCTCCCAGTAGTTTTAGGAGACTGAAAACGCTGATTACGACTCTGTTCTACCGCAGCATCTGCGAAGTCCTTGAGCGCTTTAGCCTCAGCCTCTTTTTGAGCCTTAAGATCAGAAGCAGGAATTAGCTTCCCACTCTTTAATAGCTGTTCAATTGTTAGTTTTGCCATAGATAAGTAACAACAGCTTAACCTATTCAATTAAGCTGTTATCACTATTTAAGACCTATCGGCTTATAGAATCGGAATTGCGACCCTGGGAAGCTATCTACTCATCAGCCCTGGTGAATCTAGAAAAATAGGCCCCCTGTAAAAATCCGCACAATCTATTGAATCGATCGACATCTTCAATACCTTCAAAAGCTCTCAGACTCCGAATGATATTGAATATAGCCCTCTTCCCAGATTCATTAAGAGCCCCACCATCCCTCACAAACTCTTGGAAAGCATCCAGGTCCACAGGAGAGTCCTCAAATTCAATAAAGTCTGTATCGACAATTGCAAATGATGCGTCCAGGGAAGATGGATAAGCTAAGCCGAGACCAGAATCCTCGAATGTAAAAATTGAATTAACGCCCCCCTCTGATGTGCCAGAAAGAAATTTTTTGTAACAAAGATCTACTAAAGAATTTCCATAAAGTGAGATTGGGGCTATATCGAAGTTCTTTAATGAATACAACCTATCTTGATCTAGAAGGCATTTTTCATCAAGCAGATCTGCAATTGCTGTTGTTCCAGGACCTACATTAATATCAACGATTGAGCCTGATGTTCGAGAATTCGAAAATGCATCTGCAAAGATCCGGGCTGCATTACCCTTAAATGCCAGTGTTAAACCTAAGAGGGAAACATCATGCAGCACATCAAACAGGCGAGAAATTTGGACTGGCCTAAAACGCAAAACTCTAAATTCGTCTTCAATAGACAATTTTAGAGGGGCATGTGTAGATAAGGTATAAAATTTTTGCGGGGCGTACTCGACAGCATTAGCTCCAGCCGAAAGGGATCCAGCTGTGGTATTTTCAAATGAGCTGCCAATAATTGCCTGGAATAGTGCCACATCAGCAAGAGCCTTTCTGCCATCCTGAGCCGCTCTTTCGAATGTTGCCCTAATATCCTTTGCAAGCCCCTGTCTGAGCTTTTTAAGCTCACCCTCTTCTTTCGCTGTTGTTCGCTCTAGACTGGATTTTTGATCTATAAGTTGCTTAATTTGAGCCCTTAACGTATCGGCTTGGGAAGTTTTCTCAGCAACAACTTTTTCAATACCCTCCTGAATTGCTTGTTGCACTTTTGGTGACTTGTGTAATTCAGAAATCAGCTCTGAAAATACTGACTCTTTCGCAAGAAGTTGGTCGAGTACGTCAATAACTTCACTTACTTTCTGCGAATTTTGGCCATTTCTGATGGAAGAAAATTCGTCAATGAGTAAGGATTGCAAATCTTTAGATAGGTTTAGCTTTTGTGAAATATCCGTTTTAATAAGCTTCTTGAAATAAGTTTCCGTTGAGGAGAAATCAACATGCATGCCTGAAGATGAAAGCTCGGGGGTAAAATATTCCTCATCAACTGAAAATAATTCGGCATTTGGAAAAGCATCCATAGGCTTTTCAAAATCTATAGTTCCATTTGCAGTCACATTGGGTTTTATTAGGGCATCTCGGCCTAGTAACACATATGACCCCGAATTAGCGACATGATATTCATTGGAAGATAGCCAATATTTTGCCCGACTTGGGTCTTTGAGTGAATACTCACAAAAGGCAACTGGTAAAACTTCGCTTATTAACTCTTTAACAAGAAATTTTGCACTTTTTCCATCCCACCTATCATCAAGTGAAATAGTAAAAATTCCCCATTCGCCTTTCGAAAGAACCTTTTTATGCCCCCGACTTAACCATATAATGCTACCTTGCTCTGGAAATAAAACTCTTCTTTCCTCTGATGAAAGATGAAAGTGATGGCCATCCTTGATTAGGGATAAAACTTTAATAAAAATAGTTCTAGACGCCTCCACTATATTGGTTACCACACCAAAAACTTGGTAATCAACAGGATCTATATCAGGTAAAAATTCGAGCGTTGTAGCGTCTTTAATTGAAACGCCTAAATTGACAGCTTTGGGAAAGCGATCCTCGAGCAAGGCCAGATAAGTCTGACAAATCTCATCAGAAAAGCCGATTTCTTCGCTTCTATTTTTTAGCTCTAACTTCAATCTATTAAAAAGATTAAAGTCAGCAATCGCCATCAATCCAATTAACTCTGAATCACTAATTGCACTAAGTTTGTCGCCTTTAAAATCTTTAGAGAGCGCAATTGCCGATGGGATTATATCCAGTAGCTCTTTTACTTCCTTCTCCCCGCCCCTCATTAGAGGGCCCTCAGCTTTCGGAGGGGTTCCAGGTATTGGTGATTTCATAAAACTCATCAATTTATCACTAGGCTCAGGGCTTAAAAGATTAAGTAATATAGCCCTGCAGTACTCTATAAGCTTTTCTGGAGAATCAATACTGGTAACATCGCTTTCATGCAGCAGGAAAGCCACAATAACGTCATCAATTGAGTGATGTGACTGTGCCTCGTATAACTTAGAAAACCAATCAAAAGTAAATGGAAATGCCTTTTCTGGCAGGTCAAAAAATACATTTAAAGCCTTGTTCGGATCCTTTGGAAGAGTATCGAGCTTCATCTTCATTAAGGTGAGTCTTTTTTGATTCTTGCTAAAGTAATCTTTCAAAACGATAAATGGCACCGCCTTACTAACAGCCCATTTGACTCTATTTGGATTCAACTCTTTGAATGTCATTTACACACCTCTTTCGAATCTTTAGTATTTTTCTTTTGCAATAAATGATTTGTAGCCAGTATTAAAGCGGCAGAATTATTAATGGCATACATAGCAGATTTATTTTGCGTATGGCCTGTATTGCCTAATAATGACAATGATCTGAGCCATCTTTCTTGAGGATTTAAGGGATCAGTATGTATACCTTTAGCATCAATAGCAACTTTTACAATATATGAATGGAGAAACTCGATATGCCCAAATGATCCGGCATCAATGATTACTCCGTTTTCCGCTTTGAATATTGCAGACTCTGTGACTTCGCCTAAAGAGGTAAGCCCTCTAGAAATTGAAACTGTTTTCTCCAAATTAATCCACTCACTGTTTAAGTTAATCGATGAATTTAATGGGATCAGTTGTAGTTTGCTTGATTCTAATAAGTTATATTTATGGCCATCAGAATTAATATAAATTCCTTCGATCGCAATGGGGGCTGTAAAGATCTTTTCAACCCGAATCATTAATGACCTATGCCAATAGACCTCAACACCTCTAGCATCAGCTACATTAATTATGAGAAAATTTTGATTGATTACTACAGTATCTGAGCCCGTAACACCACCCAGCATTGTGTAAGAAATTTCATCCTCATTACAGTCGAAACTAAGGGCGATTAAAGAAGTCTTAATCGGAACGTGAACGGTTCCATCAATTTCAATAAATGCAGGCAATGGATCTAGCAATTTAAATGAAGGTCGGCTCTCTGAGATATCACGACCAAAGAATTTTTCAATGGCGTTTTTTTCATCTGAAGTTAGCGATCTAGGCAGCTTAAGATGAAAATAGCCTATGTCTGCGATTTTCTTAATTTCCTCAACAACTTCTTTAATCTGATTTATTTCAATAAGTGAAGATCTTGAGGCAACAATATAGTCCTCACCTAGCCTAATCTGCTCATCTTTACCTAGCAATCTTCCTGTCGAGTACGGGGCGTGAAAAAAATCCATCTCACCAGTGATGGATGGAACATCTGAACAGATTTTTTCCAAAACCTCTGCATCAACGTAGCCATTGCTGGTTAATGAATTCTCTGAAAAGGTAAAATCAACGCGGATGTCGTGTCTTCCAATGAAATCTCCGGAATTTAAATACCTAACCCCATCAAATCCTGCAATAACTATTCGACCATCCCAATGCTGCTGTCTACCCTTAACTTGAAACTGAAAATATAATTCCCAGTTATCACCATCAGCCCTTAAATAAAGGTTCTTTGACATACCATCAGCGGTCTTTGGCGATGGTAGCAATTCGCGAAATTTAGGAATAATAGGATTGAAGACTTTGGGGCTATGAAAATACGAACCCACTGACTCAAAAAAATTCTCGCAATTCTTATCTGCTCTTCCTTTGAGATGGGCAAAATGTGGAGTTCGTAGACTAAACCTATCCACCCCTCTTCTAACAGTTACTTCCTTCTTACAGCAAGGGCACAGGTAACGCCTATGCCTTATTGCAACCATAGGCAAAACTTTTTCTCCTGTTGATTTATCCAAGGCATAGTCCATGATTAATCCATTAGAGCTCTGATAAAGTTTGTCTTTTTATAGTCCTTAAATTCGGGATTTCTAAGCGCTCGAGGAATGATCCATCTGGTTTTTGCCATCTCAGCTATTTCGCTCACAGATTTCAAATGAGAAAAATCTAGAATTGATTCTTTACCAGTCAGAAATTCTCGGCAATTTCTAGCAATTTCACAGACATAAACCTCACGCTGAAAGCCATGTTTCATCAAAGTATCTTGCAGACCTAAATGCCAAAGTGCACGCTTAATTATTCGAATTTTCCAATTGGGCCCACCTCCATATTCATAGGAAGTTACGGAAAGATCTCCAACAGACCTCAAGTAGTCAGATATTAAAGAGAATATTTCTCCCGACACATGGAAGTGCCCCCAACCTAATGTCATTCCAATTTTTTTAAATATCAAGTCACCGTCAAGCTTAACTCGGTTATAGATAGAAGACCTTCCCAATGCAGAAGTAACTGTTACGGCGCTTAAGTATGGGTCTTTCTTCGATTTTGAAATAACCCCAACTGAATCTTTATATTTTTCTCTAAATGCTGCGGAAACTTCTTTAGATTTAATGAGCGATGCAATCACCTTCCCACACAAAAGATTACTATATGGCGGAATAGCACCCAAGACATAGGCATCCATAACATTTACTAGTCTAGCCCTTCGATCAGTTGCATTCCAGCCCAGATAATCATCCCTTGATCTAATATTAAAAACAGCGTCTCCTAAAGCAAAGATGCCTATAATTTTGTTATTGGACCTATCCCATACTAGAAATCGAAGGCGCCTACCATAACCCTCAGATACAGGTATGCTCCAATTGAGCGTCACCAATCGAAATAGATCAGACGAAAGTTTCCCACCAACAACCAGTTCAATACCAACATCAATATTTTCTGGAATTACCTCATCACCATTCGCAAAGTAACCTTCAAGTTTTTCGAGCTTCTTCTGGATAAAAAGGGTATTTAACTTCAGTTTCTCCTGGCGCTGAAATGTGTGCGCAGACCTATACTGCTCTTTTGAAGGGATAAAGTCCTTTACATTTTCAGCCGTGAAAGCAACCCCACATTTCTCAAAGTGAGTTGCCAGCTTATTTCGTAAAATTTCTTCAGGCATGCTAAGCAGATGTAATCTTTAAATACGCACTGGGTAAACTTTTCTCGATCTCAAAATCAGAAATACAAACATCTATTTTTTCAATCTCATTTTTAACAAACCTTTGATCGAGCAGGACTGGGTATATGACTAAGCTGATCTTTTTCTCACCATTTTGCGCCAGCAATCCATCATCACCGTTTTGATTAATAGTCCACCCCTCTAATGCCATCAACTTTTGCAAAGATGATGAGAGAACCATTTGTTCGCTAGATGTATATAGATTTGGCAAAACATCATCATTAATTTTCCTCCATAGCATCAAGCCATACTTTTTATCCAAATTATTATGGTGCCACCGATTTCCATAATGTTGAAGACATCTGTAACAGGAGGTATTGCAGCAGTCATTTCTTCTTAAAAGTTTTGCAACGCCAGAAAATATTGAGCCGAAAAATAAGCCAGTCATATTGGCATATCCAGCACCACCTGAAGCAGTATCGTAAATAAATATATCTAGATAGTTGATCTTATTGATTTTAAGAAATCTTATCCCACAATTCATTTCTGACGGATCGATCTCCAACTGAATTGATGCCTCTTTTAGGATGGCCTCGGATAGTGTTCTTGCTGCAGTTATTAATCCATCCTTATCAATGGAGGGGCCCATTTGCATCATTGGAAAATCTAATGGCAATCTCAGAATGAATACATCCGAATTAAAGCTGTAGCCAGTATTAACGCGCTCATATGTTCCAGAGCATTTTGTATTTTCTGACTGCTGAAATACAAAATAATCTCTCTCATGGGGCCCTTGAGGCTTTTCTTTTTCAGCAGTAGCTTTACCGCAAGAGCTACAAACCCAGAAGCCACTTTGCCCTGTAGATGACTCCTCACCTTTATTAATTGTTACTAATAGTTGATTTTCCTGGGAAATAATTTGCGATGCATGCTTGAAGTTGCTCCAATTTTGATCTGTAGACTCCCCCATAAAAGGTAGCTGAGCAGCAGTTGCCGATGTATATAAATCATCATCGTCAAATTCATTAATAGAATCTCTGCCAGATGGATATACAACTTCTGGCTGAATAACATCAAGCACCTCCATCTCATCAGAGCCACAATGCGTACAGTTATATCGATTTGGGGAGTTCTCGTTAAAAATTTCTGTAAAGAGGCAGTTAGAACATTGCAAATACTGCCTCTTCTTTGCGAATAGCGGAGATGCACGATCTTTCTCTGTATTTGGAGTTTTTGCAGCGATGGTCCCGACTTTATAGGTTTTTTTATTCACTACAACTAATCTACCGACCGCATATTCAGTCAATGCTGTAGATAAGTTTTGTTGGGGGCTCTCAACCGTCTCTATGCGCTTGTATGTATCAATTCGTCTCTCAATCTGGAATGCGCAAACATGGCGTGGAAAAGCATATGAAGGCAAAAGATCTAATGTAAATAGAAAATTTAAGAATTTCTCTTCGTAAGATCCTTTGTCTGATAAGTCCTTAGGTTTATTAACGCTAAGTTCGCTTAATAGATGCTGCTTGATATCATCAATGCTTAATTTAGAAAAATCACCCGGTATCCATGCGGCTATTTCAGAGCGTATGCCCGAGCCTTCAAATTCTGCCGACAACCACCTTTGCATGGAGGAAAAGGTAAAGTTCTCACTTGGATCGTCACCATAGAAAGAGTTCGTAAGACCAAGCACGCTCAATAAATCATTATTTTTGGTTGTTTTATCTATCTTCATTCGATGAAAGTATGACTGGATGATGGCAGCTATTACGTGTCTTTTGATAACCTTCTCATTGTTTATATCTATCTCTGGTGGGCGTGGATTTCCTGAAATTATCTCGTCTGGATGCTCAAAAAAGTAGCTGTCATGAGAACCAGTTTGCGCAAACGTAAGGACAGTTGAAACAGCTGACCCCCGCCTACCGGCTCTACCAGCGCGTTGTTGGTAATTCTGCCTCGCTGGAGGTACATTTCTCATGGAAACTGCTATTAAGGATCCGATATCAACCCCAACCTCCATTGTGGTTGTACAACTCAATATATCCACCGGTGAATCATTTTCTTCTACAAGAATATCTTTGAAGCGTCTCTCATAAGACTCGTTCGTTGAGACATGATCTTCTTCATCTCTATACGATAATTGCGCGGTATGCTCTTCGACGCATAAATTATAGATATGTGAGCCATCTTTTAGCGCATTAATTACTGGGTCTCTATAAAAACCTTTTCTTGCCCTTAGGTAAGTACTATCGTTCGGGTTCAATGGCTGCACAATACCGCCACAATGCGGGCAATTTCCTCTAATTAATTCAATTGATAGCTTTGTGCACGCTGTGCACTGATGCCATAAACCATCTAAATTAAGCTGAATTCTGACTTTGGTTGGGTTTACAAAATACTTATCCCGGACCACTTCACAAAAGGTTGTTAACAAGGCCTTCTCAAGCGCGTCCCGGTTAGATTTTTCCAAAAATGGAATATCGGAATAAAAGGATTTGAAATCTCCAATATCAATTCCAAAACTAGAGTTACCCTTATCGTATCCAATTGCGGACCTCCTAACTCCCAATGACAAATCTTTATCGAAGGCAAATTTACTCTCAATAGCCCTATTGAGCCAATTTACAGAAATTTCTAGGGCATCACTTTCTGTCAACCCCCATTGCTTCACAAGCTCTATGAAGGACTTCAGGGCTCGTTTTGAGGGATAAATTGATGCGATAGTTAGTGCAGCTAATGAATAATATTGGCTTCCAAGGTTTACCAAAAGCATCTGACTAAATTGAGGTGGTGGCGACCAGTTATCCTCGAGCATTACATGCAAATCCTCATCATCTTGAAGATATTCTTCAACCCTTCTAAGGTCAGCCATTAACTGATCGCGGCCATCGCCATCAAACAGCAATATATTTTTTTCTGATATCACAATAAGAAAAGCGAGATAAACCATATCTTGCTTTAAAGTTGGGGACCCATGGTTTTTATCTAAATAATTAATTGCCAAAACCAAACATATTCTAAATACATCCTTTTCAACATTTCTAGGAATATCTCGAGCCAAGCGAGCTGCTTTTTGCCTACCATCAGAGAAGACTAAAGTTTTCCTTCCGCCCAAAGGAGTTCTCTTATCGGCTTTTTTAGAGGCTGGCTGATCTATAACCTGGGACCTAACCAAATAAGAAAATGGAGCCTCTCCTTTTGTGCCTAGATCCTGAATTTTGGTTGTACCATCCTGCCATCTTCTTGAGCAAACTGGACATGATTTAGGGAATGTCCACAACGATTTTCCATTAATACTTACCTCTCTGTCATCGGAGACGCAAACTTGAATAAATTCATCTGAATTAGGATTTGTCTTTAAGATTTTTCCGGAAAATATATGGACCCAATTGTGTGAAAACTTTGAAGATCGACTTCTGGATGACTCAATTAAAAAATGAGTTTCTATGAGCTTGTCGGTAGATGAACCGATTGCCTGTTGATGGAGTAAAAATTCTGGCGAGTCGCTACTTACAAACCCCCTGATGTAGGCTGCTCCACAATCTCTATGGGTCAAAACTTCGAAAACTCGTCCACCACAACCACAGCTTAATGCAGGATGTGTGAATAACTTACCTAAAAGAGATGGCTTACTGGTGTCGTGTCTATCAGAACAATTGGGATTAATGCACGCATATAGTCCCGGAATTCCCCGATACATTAAATGCAAGCGGATCGGTAAAAAAACTTGCTGAGTTTCCTTTAGTTGTGCAAATGTACAAAGAGCCAATAGAGCTTCAAGAGCATTTGAAGGTAGTTTGTCACGAAATAATTTTGAGATTAAGTCGTCATAAGATGTTGGTTTACTAGTTAACTTATTTGCTAGCAAGGCAGCTGGTGGAAATATATTTAATTTCTTATAAATCTCATCCTTGAAATCCACTATGGAATTAGGATAGATATTGAAGGCCCCTACGCCAAGTTTTTCAAATAGACTATTTACTTCCTCAACGGCATTTTCTAAAGATTCCGCCACAGCGTGGAGTTTTGTTGTATCAAATAAAGCCAGAGCATTTATTTGCATTGGCGTTGGCAAAGCCTCATTCGATTTTGACTCGATAATACTTGTCACCAATTCAAATGGATTTGAACCATCAGGCTTGCCAGTCAATTCTTTTGCAAACTTAACTACACCAATTCTGTCAGACTCTTCATTCCCCAAACTGGCGCTTGTCAATATAAACTTAATCTTACTTCTATCAACACGTAACCTAGATTGAAGCCTGCGTAATAAGAGTGCAACCTCAGCACCAGCAACACCTTTATACATATGAGCTTCATCTAAAACAATTGTTAGATAGTTTGCAGGATCTGCATGTAACCATTCAGAAGTACCATCAAAAATATCACGCTCAATTGGGCGTGCAAGCATATATTCAAGCATTGAATAGTTTGTAACTAAAATATCCGGGGGTGTTAGCTGTATTTCATGTCTTGAAAAAAGCTCGGCATCATTGCTTGATGTCTGAAGATTGGTCTCGATATAAGATTGCATATCTTTTGCAGGCCATAAACCTTCAGACCATAAGTCACGCATTTTCTTAAGGGCATCCCCTGAATATAAAGCTCTAATTTTAGCTAAAAGTTTTTTGTCTCTATCTGCTACACGCGCGCCAGGATAGTCCGTTTTACTTGTATAAACCCCAAATGTAGCCCTTCTACCACGCTCATTCTGAATTAGTTCTGACACCTCTTCGTTTCCAAACATTTTTCTTAAACGAGTCAGTTGATCATTTACGAGCGCATTCATTGGGTAAAGAAGCAGCACACGGCAACCTTTCATTTTGACGCTTGAGGCAGACCTAGTGCCTTCAATAGCCAAACCTCCAAGTATTGGGTACAGGAAGCACTCTGTTTTACCAGAGCCAGTTCCAGTAGCAACAATAATCTCCCTATCTTCGCCAAGAAATTTTTCCAGTGCATCCTTTTGATGCGCTCGGGGTTCTGCATAAACCCCAGCCCCGGATATCTTTGACAGCTTGGTCAAAAAATCGCTGGCTACTTTAGGGATTGCCATTTTGGAAAATGGAACGCCAGCCTTATATGTTGGACTAGCCTCAAGTCTTGGGTCGCTGGATGTGATATTTTTAGCGCCAAGTAGAGCCTGGCGAGCAATTATTAAACTCTCATCCCAGATATGATAATCAGCCTCTAAGTACTGGTGCAAAGTATTTTGCAACTCTTCTTTGATAGATTTAACTGAATACATGTTTACCTAAATTTAATGTGTAGATTTGCCAGTTCTTGTGATACCAAATCAAAATATCGTTTATTAATTGCATAAGAAACGTTCTTATCCTTCATATTTTTAACTCCAATAGCCTGAAGTAATCTATCAATTTCTTTTGGAAGGGGAAAGTAGCAATTAAAAACAATGTCCTCTTGAATTAATTTAAAAGATAGTTCACGCCAAACATTTCCACGAAGAATTTCAAGTGCAAATTGAATGCGCACTATTTCATCTGAAATGACGGGGGTGGCACTATCAAAAAGAATATCACCCTTAAATGTGCACCAATAGTACTTTGAGTAACCACCATCGTTGCTTCGGGCAAGCTGAATATCGGACCTATTGGTCGAAGGTATGTCCGCTCCTGCAATCCAATTACGAAAAATACCCTTGAAACCAGCCTCTCTAGCCCACGGCAGATAAAACTGAAGGTCGTCTGACTTTAAAACTGTTTTACCAAAGGTTTCGCTGGCAATGGCCATTTCAGCCTCTACCCATGAGCCAAGAGATCTTGGCGCGCCGAGCCAGTCATGCAATTCTTGAATAGGAGTATCAACCATTGCATTTCTTGCAATTCTGGCAAATCCAGTTGTCTCAATTAACTCCAATTCGGATGGCAAATAAGGCGTAGGTAAGGGAGAAATAATCATCCACTCAGCGCCAATAGGAATACTACGCGATGGCGCAGGAACCCAATATCCATCACCAGCATTATGAACTTCATGCAACCCATGCAATATATCCATAACCGGCAATAAATCACCTTGAAGCCCAAAAATACTAGCCAAGTTTTCGAGCCTCAAAATATGACATTTTTGAGGATGCTGAGATCCCTCCAATCTTGTCGAAGAGCTAACTGTTGCTCGGACAATATCTAGCTCTGAATATTTTCGAAGTCCACTATCCATAATTCACATTTATATGTGAAACGGCGCTTTCTATGAAATTAGTTATCACCGTTTTTTTGCTTGGGCGCAAACAAATAATTAAGTTAAAGATTGCCCTTGATAAAACTATATAGCCCAATCGAGAAGAATCGATACCGGTTGTCCTTTCCAGTTGCTGAAGTTTCTCTATACCCAAAACCAAGACGGTAGACGCTTCAAGCCCCCTGCTACTATGGAACGTTACCGCCCTAATTTTCCCTTCTGGAGCAATATGTTTTCTCGAGCTTTTTTCTACGTAATCAATATAGCCAATACCCTTGCTTGAATTGATTCTTTGCAATGCAAGACGGAGTGCTATTATTTCTTCCCCGACAGTGTCAGGAACGAGAATTAATAAATCTTCAGGATTTTTGCCTTCGCCAGAGCATTCACTGATGATGATATTTTCATACTCAGATGCAAGTCTATTTATTATCTGATTTTTATACTCGGGCTCATCATAACTAGAATCGACGACATCATTCAGATAAATACATCTGGGAAAGTTTGCCTGATAAATATCAAACTCAAGATCTTGTATGGCATTTTTCTTATTAAGAAATGTTTTGGAATAAATATCAACTATCTTCTTCTCATCAAAATTGCACTCAGATATCAAGTGGGCTAACTCATATATAGGCTTAGCATTGCGAAAATTTCTTCTAAGATTGGCTACTTTAAAACCTATTTTTTGCAATCTTGAACTAATCGATTCATGTGCAAAGGAAGAATATAGCTCTTGCCCGGCTCCAACACCCATAGCTATCGTCGCTCCTGGAGCAGAAAGCAGCATTACTAGCTCTATTTGCCAGGCGGAAAAATCCTGTGACTCATCGATAAGCACTGTGTTGTACTTGGGATAGCCATCTAATGTTCCGGGTTTTTTAAACTCCTCGGTAATAAGCTCCCCCCACTCATTGAAATCCTTAAGATCCATAACAACACCAAGATCATTGCAGAGCCGCATTGCAAGTGAAGTGATATCAATGACGTCGATGTATTCTTTGATTGAGTTTTCAACGCCTGCTTTCTTGAAATTTAAATCAAGCAAATTTATGAACCGAATAAATTCTGAGGCCAAAACTTGATTGAAGCAGCAAAGTAAGACTTTTGCTCCCTCTCTGGCATGCATGATTCCTATTTGCTGCAACCTAAAAGTCTTCCCTGTACCAGGCTTACCTTGAAATAAAACCTTAGCGTCAGAAAAGGGTGGGAAACTGCGCATTAAATCACGCTTTATTCCTTTTTCCAGGGCCTCCAATTTGGCCATATCCGTCTTGAGGGGCTGGGGACTGGCCTTTGGATCTAAGGCTGCGCGAAAGCTTTGAAAAACATCTCGCTCATGCTTGAATGGATAGCTGGAGCCCTTTCTAACGGGTGGCCGCACCCAAATCTCTTTCAATCTCCCCTTTAATGAATCGGGACCGGAATATAAATCCTCTCTCATAATCATTGAGTCGGATAAATTGCTTATTTCAGGGACATGCCTAAACCGCTCCTTCCACTCTGATCTTGAGATTAATGGCCAACATACTGTTGCTACCATAAATGGAGTTTTATCAACTCTGGGTGCAAGATAATTACGGAGGGATTGCATTGCATCATATGCTTGATTTTGTGGACTTCTATCTAATCCCCTCCCCTCGATTTCGCACGATGAAAAACTAAATGTTATCAACATCTCAAGTGGAATAGCTTTAATTTCTACTACAAAGCAGCCAATCTCTTCATGCCACATAAATAAATCTATATCGTTAACGCCTGGAATGAAATCTAAGCTTGCCCATAAATACAATGCATCATCTTTTTGCAATGTTAGTTGCTGATAGACAGCTAACTCACCACGATGTCTAGGCGGAAAAGAGGTTAAAGAAATGCCCATCTATTATTTATGCCAACAAATTTAATTTGAGTAAAAGGTATACAAGTAAGTCATCTTTACCGCTCCAGAAATGCTTATTGAGTAATATTTTTAGTATTGGAATGTCACCCTCTCATAATAATCAATTGACACTCATTTTTAAGGCAATTTCACCAATTAATAATGATTTGCATAATTCTCTACTGACTAGCTCGTGTATTGAGCTTGAAGCTGCTTATAAATAGCTCATTCACCGGGAGAATTGAATGACTGCTCAAGTTGCTGAACGCCTAATTTATGGCGGCAATAAAGAGATTGGCTTGTTTAGCAATCCTTTGTCACTGTATTTGAAACAAACTGGGATTTCTTTTGTTTCTCCACATACGGCTAATTGGCGCGGGTATGTGGGCACTTGGAAGATCATTGAGCATTCTGGGGTTGAGCGTCTGTACCTAGTGAAACTGTCTGCTCACAAGTCTTATGAAGAAATTGTGGGCGTATCGGATGTCTTTCCTGGATTTGATAAGGTTTTTGCCCACTGGTTTACGGGTCAGTTGCGCTGTCCACAAGGTGCCCAGTTGGAATATCGGCATATGGGTTACGGCAGCATCTACGAGTACGACCTCTTGATGGATTTTAAGCAAGGAGTGTTAGTTAACAAACACGCCAGGCATAACGAAGTGCCTCCAAAGAAAGAGGAAAAAGATATTCCATCCTTCTTAAGGAGGGGTCAATGATAGATGCACTATTAGCGTGGAGACCCCAGACTTGGGTGGACTACCTCTTGCTCTATATAGTCCCAGGCTTTGGCATGGCAATGTACTTACTCGCCAAGACAATACGGGAGAGGCCTTCTGAATTTGCTAGAGGTCTTCTAAACGTATTGGGTAAAAAACTCACTCTAGTTGATCGAATAAAAGATGGTGCTGTGTATTGCTTTGCATTAGCCTGTGTTTTATTGGGCTGGCCTGGTTTTGTGATTTGGTACTTCATGAATAAAAAGGCTGAAGTTGCTAGGCAAGAATTTCAAGAACGTCCTGAGTTTGATTGCGCTCCTGAGTACCTTGTTGCGGTAGTCAACCCCGTTGATGCTGAGATCACAAGTTATGTCATCGATCCCCTTGGCAAGGTTCCTGCCCTACCCTTTGGGCATCTGAATAAAGCTTGGGGAAACTTTTTAGCAAACATGCTCGATGAGCAAGATGAACTGTGGTCTTTCTATATTCCCATGGGTAGCAAAGTGGGCAAATATCAAAGAATGTGTAGGGCTGAAATTCGAGGATATGCCCAAGTTCGGGATGGCAAGATCTTGGCTGAATTTATAACTGAATCGGATTAGCTCATTATTTGAGCTTTTAACTTGTTTTAATGACTTTATGGATTAGTTGCTTTGTTGTTTTAGTGATCACCGGGATCAGGTATGAGTGCCCCTAGATCAAAAGACTAGATTGATTTTCCTGTCTTTCTCATGAGAAAACCATACCAGCTTGTGTACTCTAATGTTCCAATTTACTTGGGGCTACCTTTCGGGTATGAGCAGGCCGACAGCCGGGAAAGACCGGCAATTTCATTTTACTGGCACTCAAAATATTCATACCCAATTTCATCTTCAAAATTGCTACCAATGATGTTGACGTAATCTTCTTTCAGCAAGACAGAATTACCGGTTTGTTTATCAACGCCACAATTTCCGTGAATAATTATCTTGGGAAGCACAAATCCCTTATGACAATAGGTTCCAGCCGTAATCTTTGGTAACTTGAGCATCTCGTTAATCCCAATATAAAGTAATAGCTCGAAAAAGGTGTCGCCCTTGTCGCTCGTTTTATTTGCTAAGTGACTTATCCAAGATTTAAATTTCCTTATGACAGCAGTCTCTATTGATACGTCCCAGTTGTACGCATAATTCTCGACCGAGATTTCCTCATCATGGGCAATTGGACCCCCAAAAAGTAATTCAATTCTTGCCATACTTAAAAAATGCCTCTACTCATAAAAAATCTGTCCGCGCATATCTTTTATGAAAACTTGGTAGAAGTCCTTCCAGTTCTGTAGCTCTCCTGGTTTGCAAACTGCTGCTGGTCTTTGAACTGAAAATAGCCTAACTATGGTTACATTGTTATCTTCTAGGTGATAGTCAGCGCTGTACTTAATCCCTCCTTTGTCATACTTCACGGGTGATGGGATGCGGGTTACCTTTGAATTCTTTGGAAACTCAATGACATACCCTTCTCTCACTGTCTTGGTTGCACAGCGATATGGGCGTGTAAATACCTCTGGAGGTCTATCGTTAGCTATGGAAGCTAACTCCCCAGGCGCAAGCCCTACTGGCACCATCATCGCGCCCGGACCAGGAAAATTACTCACGGCATCAAGCGTAAATTGGGAATCTGTTTCTAATGGCTTATCTAAATCGTAGACCGAGGTAGCTTTTAACTTTCCCTCACCTGTGTGCCTAAACTTAGCGAGCTGATTACCAACCATCTTTTCTGACATGGTGGTCCCTACACCTTCATACTTATATCTAGCGGCAATCTCAGCACTTCCAAAGTAACCCGTATGAGCTGAACCCTTAATTCGGCCGTCCTTAAGGATCGTCATTGAAATACCAGTTACCGTGCGATTTTGTTCTTTATCAGGCTTTGGAGTGCGTCCGATGATCCCAAGAGTTGTGACGAGCGTCGGTTTATCAATCTCATCGTCTGGTAATGATCCATACGGCGCCATCTCGGCTGTGGAGTCTAGATAGAGATTCCATGCGGGTATATAAGTGATGACGTGATTGAAGGGGCCAATCACGGGATACTTAGGCACGGCATAACTACTGCCTGAGTTGATCATTGCACTACTAGCGCTAATCCCTTTAGCAGAAAGCAGTGCAATTAATAATGCGTTGTGATCTTTGCAATCACCATAGCGGTTATCAATAATGCTATTGGCATCGTGAGGAGTAATGCTGCCGTCATCTAAATAGATCGCTACATAACGAATATTGCGCGAGACCCAGTTATAGATAGCCCTAGCTTGCTGCTGTTTGAAGTCTTTTTCAGCCTCTTTTGCATCCTTGGCCTCCCCATCCTTTGCCGGCTTAATGCCTTTAGTAATCTCATCGGCTAGCTTTTGAACTTGGGGCGTTACTTTTACCTTATTTTTAATTTTGGCTTCATAGACTTTTGCAAATGCCGCCTGGCTTGGGAAGGTAGATATATAAATATGCGGTGCGTAATCATCTAGACCGACCTCTAATTGTTCTTTCGCGGCAAACTTGAGATTTTTATAGGTAAAACGCATGCGCTTAGTGCCATCGCCAATGACTTCCTCATCTCCACCGCCGATACCCTTGGTATCAACATAAAGCTTGAGATCTTCTGGATAGGTTAAGGTGTATTCAAAGCCTTGATTCTCAACATAAGGTGCGAAGTTGAACTTGGTATAGAAATAGCCTGGCAAGAGCGACTTAAAAGTAGTGAGTTTGGTTTTGTAATACG
>Ga0208621_1000179_pt1 | contig 18819 bp, 19 predicted proteins | sample CryBogCBH26May08_FD_184617 | JGI IMG/M metagenome (GOLD analysis project Ga0208621, IMG submission 184617) | Freshwater microbial communities from Crystal Bog, Wisconsin, USA - CBH26May08 (SPAdes) (version 2) | ecosystem: Environmental > Aquatic > Freshwater > Lake | place: Crystal Bog... | reverse complement strand
ACAGTACTCAGACTTGAACTGAGGAGTAAAGGATTTGCAATCCAATGCCTTACCAACTTGGCTATACTGTCATACATTCAAGCGAATTCTATCAAAAAAAACAATTCATATTCTTTTTTTTTATACTAACCATATAACTTTCTTCTGTAATTCTTTTTACTTAAGAAATAAAAAAATTCATTTTATAGGACGTTTCTAAGTTTTTTTTTTTATTTTATTTTTTACTTTTTCTTCTTATGATTCAAACAACAAAAAAAACCATCGAGAACAAAGCAGGTACAAAAGAAACATTATTGACCCCACGTTTTTATACAACAAATTTTCAAGAATTAGCCCAGTTAGACATCTCTTCTAATCAGAAAGAAATTGAAGCTATTGTAGAAGAATTTCGAATTGATTACAATCGAGATCATTTTATTCGTGATAAAGAATTTTTAATGAAGTGGAATGTTTTTGATGAAAAAACACGTACGATTTTCATTGAATTTTTAGAACGTTCTTGTACAGCTGAATTTTCAGGGTTTTTACTTTACAAAGAAATTTCACGTAACTTAAAAAAACAAAATCCGTTATTGGCCGAAGGTTTTTCTTTTATGTCGAGAGATGAAGCTCGCCATGCAGGATTTTTAAACAAAGCCATGAGTGATTTTAATGTATCCTTGGATTTGGGATTTTTAACGAAAACGCGTAAATATACTTTTTTTGCTCCAAAATTTATTTTTTATGCAACCTATTTATCAGAAAAAATTGGATATTGGCGTTATATTACAATTTATCGTCATTTAGAAAAAAATCCAACTTATCGTATTTATCCTTTATTTCGCTTCTTTGAGAGTTGGTGTCAAGATGAAAATCGTCATGGAGATTTTTTTGCTGCGCTTTTAAAATCACAACCTGCTTTATTAAATACATATGAATCAAAATTGTGGTGTAAATTCTTTTTATTATCTGTGTTTGTTACCATGTATTTAAATGATTTACAAAGAACTGAGTTTTATTCAACTATTGGTTTAGATTCAAGACAATTTGATAAACACGTTATCATTAAAACAAATCAAAGTTCAGGAACATTATTTCCAGTTGTGTTAGATGTTGAGAATCCAATTTTTTTTGAATTGTTAGAGTCTTGTCATCAAGCTAATGAACAATTGATCCACATTGAAAAACAAGAAAAAACATCTACTTGGGTGAAAAAAGTTCAACAAATACCATGTTATTGTAAAATGATTCTAAATTTGTTACAATTATTCTTGTTGCCAGCAATTCCTACAAATTACAGTTGGACACAGAAAATGTAAAACTCTTCTTAAAAGAAGAACAAAATGTATTTTATTTATGAAAAAAAAAATTAAAACACGTAAGGCTGCAGCGAAACGAGTAAAAGTAAAAAAGAATTGTATTGCTCGTAAAAGTGCTTATAAAGGACATTTGTTAAGGCGCAAAAACTCAAAACAATTACGTCGGCTTTCGGAAAGTGCAGTGATTCACGCTTCTGATTTGTTAGCATTTTCAAAAATGTTACCTTACTCTTAAGAAGGTTTTTTCATCTTTTTTTTCGCTTTCAGAGAAGAAACAATGGTTCGAGTGAAACGAGGAAACGTCGCAAAAAAAAGACGTCAAAAATATTTGGATTTAGCAAAAGGTTATGTTGGATCTAATTCTCGTTTATCAACAATGGCTGGAGAACAAGTTGTTCAAAGTTTACAATTTGCTTATATTGGTCGTCGCTTGAAAAAAAGAGAATTTCGTAAAATCTGGATCTATCGTATTAATGCCGCCGCTCATACAAGAGAAAATATTTATTCTAAATTGATTGGATGCTTAAGAAACATTGATATTTTTATTAATCGAAAAATGTTATCTTTGTTAGCTTTTCATGATTTACCTGTTTTCAACACATTGGAAAGAGAATCTAGAAAATCCATTCTTTTTACACGATAAAAAACAAAAAAAGTTAAGAAAAAAAGAAAATATGTTAATCTATTTTTTTTTCCTGACTTTTTTCCTATTTTGACAAAAAAAGGAATGGTATACTTTGTATATACGAAAAAAAACATTGCTGGAGTAGCTCAATTGGTAGAGCGCCTGACTTGTAATCAGGAGGTTAAGAGTTCAATTCTCTTCTTTAGCTTTAAATACCGATTGAATAGAAAAAAAGAGTTAAACTCAGTGTCTAGGCAAATATATTTGATCTCTTTCTCAGATAAGTTCTTTGTATCTATGCATTTTTGGGGCAAAAAAGAGAAACGAGCTTCTTTATTATTAGTTTAGTATTTGAATTTTCTGGAGCATTGAAAAAAGATGAATATCTAAAAGTTTCTTCATCGGATTTAATCTTTTTTTTTCAAAAGACTTTTACAAAAAAAGATTAAATCCGATGTAATTAAAATTTTTTTCTATTTGGAAGAATAAGAAGATACTAAAGAAATTTTTTTTTTACCTAGGTTTTGGTTTGAACAAAACGAAAAAAAAGGAATCTTTTTCCATTTTATAACAAGAGAAAAACCAAAAAGAATCTCTTTATACTATAACTATTCAAAGAATCATTATTAAGTTGCTAGAATAAGTATATGGAAACAATATTAATAAGTAAATTGCCTGGTGTTTTTGCGGTATTTGGACCCCTTGCAGATGTAATGCCTGTCATTCCCGTTTTGTTTTTTTTATTGGCTTTTGTCTGGCAAGCAAGTGTTGGTTTCAGATAAAAACACCTCTTTTTTCTATTTATTAAAATACAAATGAATTATTATGGTAGAACCGCTTTTAATAGGAATTGTTTTAGGTTTATCTTTCATTACGTTATTAGGCCTATTTGCCACATCTTATCGTCAATTTAAACGTGGAACACAATTGCTTCTTTAATTTTTTTTAGTTTTCAACATTTTTTCGGTAATTATGAAATGTATCCTCATAATTACCAAATGTTTTTTTTTCTTCTTTTTTTACCAACTGGCTTTGGTTACTCCAGGTAAAAAGCAATCATGTGCAAAAGAACGAACCACATTTCGACACAGCCCAAAAAAACGAAAATACCCACGGGGTCTTCCTGTTTTCCAGCAACGATTTCGAAGACGAATGCGTGAACTATTTCGAGGAAGTTTTTGAATTTTTTTATTTATTTCAAAAATATCTTCTAACGAAGAAACAGTTTTTAATTGAAATAATAGTTTTTCTCTTTTTTTCGAGTATTTGTGAACTAGTAACTTACGTTTTTGTTCACGTGCTAACATACTTTTTTTGGCCATATTGTTTTTCTATAGAAAGGATTATATAGAAAAACAGTATACCAATTTTTTTTTAACCAAATTTCCCTAAAGTGGAAGCAATTACAAAAGGAGCATACGTGAAAATATATCCTACTGTAAAGTGCGCTAACCCAACTAAACGAGCTTGAACAATTGACAATGCAACCGGTTTATCTTTCCAACGAATTAAGTTTGCTAAAGGTGTACGTTCATGAGCCCAAACAATGGTTTCAATTAATTCTTGCCAGTACCCACGCCAAGAAATTAAGAACATAAATCCAGTTGCCCAAACTAAATGTCCAAATAGAAACATCCATGCCCAAACAGAAAGATTGTTCATTCCTAACGGATTATAACCATTAATTAAAGGAGAAGAATTCAACCATAAATAATCACGTAACCAGCCCATAATATAGTTTGAAGATTCATCAAACTGAGCTGGATTTCCTAACCATAAGGTAATATGTTTCCAATGCCAATAAAACGTTGTCCAACCAATTGTATTTAACATCCAAAACATAGATAAATAGAATGCATCCCATGCAGAAATATCACATGTTCCACCACGACCAGGACCATCACAAGGAAAACTATACCCAAAATCTTTTTTGTCTGGCATTAATTTAGAACCACGAGCATCTAAGGCTCCTTTCACAAGAATTAAAGTTGTTGTATGTAATCCTAATGCGATAGCATGATGAACTAAGAAATCACCAGGACCAATTGTTAAAAATAAAGAGTTTTTGGAATCATTGATAGCTTCTAACCATCCAGGTAACCAAAGTTGATTGCTTGCTACCGAAGCAGAGCTGATTGGACTCGATAATAAGGTATCAAATCCATAAATAGCTTTTCCAGAAGCAGCTTGAATCCATTGAGCAAAAACGGGTTCAACTAAAATTTGTTTTTCAGGTTGTCCAAAAGCAACAACAACGTCATTATGAACATATAATCCTAATGTATGGAATCCTAAGAATAAAGAAACCCAACTTAAATGAGAAATAATCGCTTCTTTATGATCTAACATACGAGCTAATACATTTCCTTTATTGATTTCAGGATCATAATCACGAACAAAGAAAATAGCTCCATGAGCAAATGCTCCGACCATTAAAAATCCTGCAATATATTGATGATGTGTATAAAGAGCTGCTTCGGTTGCATAATCACGTGATAAAAAAGCATATGGATTTAAAGAATAAATATGCTGTGCTACCATTGAAGTAATAACTCCAAGAGATGCTAAGGCTAATCCAAGTTGCATATGTAATGAATTTGTAATCGTTTCATATAATCCAATATGTCCTTTTCCTAATCTTCCTCCCGGGGGACGATGAGCTTCTAAAATTTCTTTCATACTATGTCCAATTCCAAAATTAGTACGATACATATGACCAGCAATAATGAAAAGAACTGCAATAGCTAAATGATGATGGGCAATATCTGTTAACCATAATGATTGCGTTTGTGGATGAAAACCACCTTGGAACGTTAAAATAGCTGTTCCCGCATTTGTAGCAGTGCTATAAACATGTGCTGGTGAATCTGGATTTTCAGCATAAAGACTCCAATTCCCAGTAAAAAAAGGAATTAAACCTGCTGGATGTGGAAGAGCAGTTAAAAAATTGTCCCATCCCACATGAACTCCACGAGATTCTGGAATAGCTACATGAACTAAATGTCCTGTCCAGGCAAGAGAACTGACTCCAAACAATCCAGATAAATGATGATTTAAACGCGATTCATTGTTTTTAAACCACGCGACACTTGGTTTAAATTGAGGTTGAAGATGTAACCATCCAGCTTGTAAGAAAAGAAAAGCTATAATTAACAAAAAAACAGAAGCCATATAAAGGTCTTGGTTTGTTCTTATTCCAATGGTATACCACCATTGGTAAACTCCTGATAAAGCAATATTGACAGGATAAACAACTCCACCACGTGTAAAAGCTTTTAATGCTGTTTCTCCAAAATGAGGATCCCAGATACCATGAGCAATCGGTTTGACTTTTAAAGGATTTAAAATCCATTGTTCAAAATTTCCTTGCCATGCAACATGGAATAAATTTCCGGCAGTCCAAAGAAAAATAATAGCTAAATGACCAAAATGAGAAGCAAAAATACGTTGATATAACGCTTCTTCTGTGACATCATCATGACTTTCAAGATCATGTGCCGTTGCAATACTATACCATAGACGACGTGTAGTGGGATCTTCACTTAATACCTGACTAAACTTAGGGAATCTTGTTGCCATGGAGAAGCTCCTTTACGTTTTTTTTTATTTTTATTTAATAAACGAATCCCTGGGGATTCAAAAAAAAAATTAACTCACAGAAATAATACGAGCAAGGAAAAAGGCCCATGTTGTTCCAATTCCACCTAATAAATAATGAGCTAAACCAACTGCACGTCCTTGAGTAATACTTAATGCACGTGGTTGAATAGTTGGAGCAACTTTTAATTTATTGTGAGCCCAAACAATGGATTCAATTAATTCTTGCCAATATCCACGACCACTAAATAAGAACATTAAACTAAAGGCCCAAATGAAATGAGCTCCTAAGAAAATTAATCCATATGCAGATAAAGCAGAACCGTAAGATTGAATAACTTGAGATGCTTGTGACCATAAAAAATCACGTAACCATCCATTAATTGTTAATGCACTTTGAGCAAAATTTCCACCTGTAATATGAGAAATTGTTCCTTGTGGCGTCACAGATCCCCAAATATCAGATTGCATTTTCCAACTAAAGTGAAAAATAACGACGGAAATAGAATTATACATCCAGAATAAACCTAAGAAAACATGATCCCAAGCAGAAACTTGACATGTTCCACCGCGGCCAGGACCATCACAAGGGAAACGGAATCCTAAATTTGATTTATCAGGGATTAAACGTGAATTTCGAGCATATAAAAGTCCTTTCAATAAAATCAAAGCAGTCACGTGAATAGTGAAAGCATGAATATGATGAACCATAAAATCAGCTGTTCCTAATTTCATAGGAACCAAAGCAATTTTTGATCCCAAAATAACTGGGTCTCCACCGAAAATATAACTTGCTGTTGCCAATGCATTTGGAGATGTTGTTCCAGGTGCAGCTGTGTGTGCATTTTGAATCCATTGAGCAAAAATAGGTTGCAAAGAAATGGCTTTATCCGAAAACATATCTTGAGGACGTCCCAATGCTTGCATTGTATCATTGTGAATATAGAATCCAAAACTATGTGTTCCTAAAAAAATACATACCCAATTTAAATGAGAAATAATTGCATCACGATGACGAATTACACGATCTAATAAATTGTTATAATTTAAACTTGCATCATAATCACGAACCATAAAAATAGAACCATGGGCTCCTGCTCCAACAATACAAAAGGCTCCAATCCACATATGATGTGTAAATAAAGATAATTGGGTTGGATAATCAATAGCAATATATGGATAAGGAGGCATTGCATACATATGATGAGCAATAATGATGGTTAAAGACCCCAACATAGCCAAATTAATTGCCAACTGAGCATGCCATGAAGTCGTTAATAATTCATATAATCCATTGTGTCCATTGCCAGTAAAAGGACCTTTATGAGCTTCTAAAATTTCTTTCATACTATGTCCAATTCCAAAATTAGTGCGATACATATGACCAGCAATAATGAAAAGAACTGCAATAGCTAAATGATGATGGGCAATATCTGTTAACCAAAGACTTCCTGTAATTGGATTCAATCCACCTTTAAAGGTTAAAATATCAGAATAATGAGACCAGTTAAAAGAAAAGAAAGGAACTAAACCTTCTTGGAAACTTGGATAAATAGTACTTAAAAAATCACGATTGATTAACAATTCATGTGGATTTGGTAAACTTTTTGGATCCATTCCTAAATCTAATAAATGATTAATAGGATTTCCAATATGAATTTGATGACCAGCCCAAGATAAAGAACCTAATCCCAATAAAACAGATAAATGATGATTTAACATTGATTCTGCATTTTGGAACCATTCTAATTTAGGAGAAGCTTTATGGTAATGGAACCAACCTGCAAATAACATTATTCCTGCCATGACAAGACTCCCTAAAGCAATACAATACAACTGAAGTTGTGTTGTTACTCCTTCAGCACGCCAAATTTGGAAAAAACCTGATGTGATTTGGATTCCTTGAAAATTCCCACCAACATCCGCGTTCAAAATTTCTTGTCCTACAATTGGATAAACCGATTGAGCACTTGGTTTGATTTGTAATGGATTGACTAACCATGCTGTATAGTTAGAAAAATAAGCACCATGAAAATGCATTCCACTTAACCAAAGAAAAATAATAGCTAATTGTCCAAAATGGGCACTAAAAATTTTTCGAGAAACATCTTCTAAGGATTTTGTTTGTAAATCAAAATCATGTGCATCCGCGTGTAAATTCCAAATCCAAGTCGTCGTTTTTGGACCTTTAGCTAATGTTCTTGAAAAGTGACCTGGCTTTGCCCATTTTTCAAAACTTGTTTCAATTGCATTTAGATCAACCAGGACCTGTGCTTTTTTTATTTTCTTTACTTTTCGTTCTTGTGGAGTTGGAATCATATTTCTTCTTACTCTACTTTTTACTCTTTCCTTCTTTTTTTTGACTTAAGATTGGATTCACGTTTAATATTAAGTTTTTTTCTTTTCTTTTAGTATAATTTTTTCTTTGTTTTCTTTACTACTTTGCTTTCATATGATTCTGTTCTGCTTTCTTTTTTTCTTGGGGATGATTAAAAACTTTTTTTTTCTGCTATAATTTGACCCATTGGGTCGATGCCCGAGCGGTTAATGGGGATGGATTGTAAATCCGTTGATGAATTGTCTACACAGGTTCAAATCCTGTTCGGCCCAAAAAAAAACGTAAAAAAGAAAAAAATAATTAGTTTAAAAAATTTTCTTCTAAATTTTCTAAACCAATCATTTGTGAATTGCTTCGTCCTGGTGTTACCATTGGATAACAATTTTCTTTTTCAATCACATTGACATCAATTAAGTAGGGTTGATTTGTTCCCTGAATTTTTTCCATTAAAGAACGAAAAGAATTTAACGTTTCAATCTCAAATCCATTTAAATGATAAGCTTGAGCAACTGCTGAAAAATTAGGCATTCCGTTTTTCATGTAGGAATTTGAGAATCGATTTCCATAAAAAGACTCCTGCCATTGACGGACCATTCCTTGCCAACCATTATTAATAATAATTATTTTAATTCCTAATTGATATTGAGAAATCGTTCCTAATTCTTGAATTGACATTTGAAAACTTGAATCTCCCGAAATACAAATAACGTCTTGTAGAGGATGAGCTACTTTTGCTCCAATAGCTGCAGGTAAACCAAATCCCATTGTTCCTAAACCGGAACTTGAAATCCATTTTTTCGGTTCACAATTTAATAATTGTGCTGACCACATTTGATGTTGTCCCACATCAGTTGTAAAAAAAGCATTTGGATACATTTTTCCTAATAAAAAGATGGTTTCCTGAGGGGATAAAGAAGATGATTGGTAACTTTGTGTTAACAAAGGATACACTTTTTTCCATTTGGTAATTCGTTTTAACCAAGAAGTGGTCTGATTTTGTTCCAAGGCAACTGTCGATTTGATAGCTTTCAAGAAATGAAGAAAAACTTTTCTTGTGTCCCCTAAAATAGCCAATTGAGGATAACGATTTTTTGAAATTTCAGCTGGATCAATGTCAATATGAATAACTTCAGCATCAGAAGCAAATTCTTCTAATTTTCCTGTGACTCGATCATCAAAACGGGTTCCACAAGCTACTAATAAATCACATTCACTAACAGCAAAATTAGCATAAGCTGTTCCGTGCATGCCTAACATTCCAAGAGCTAAATGATCTTTTTCATTATAGCTACTTTTACCCATTAAGGTAGTTGTCACTGGGATTTGAAAACATTTTGCAATTTGACGTAGAATTTTGATACTATTTGAGCGCAAAACTCCTCCTCCAATATAAAACAAAGGTTGATAAGCTTGAGTTATAGAAGTAATCATTTCTTTGATAGCTCGTTTTTTCAGTTCATGGTTAAGACGATAACTCGTTTTTTTAAATAATTCTTTTCGTTTGACATAGGAATATGAAAAAACTTCTTCTAATCCAACATCTTTTGGAATATCAATTAAAACTGGACCTGGGCGACCATTTTGAGCTAAAAAAAATGCTTCGGCTAAAATATGAGGTAATAAATTCGTATCTCGAACCGTATAGGAATGTTTTACAATGGGCAACGTGATTCCAAAAATATCGGTTTCTTGAAAAGCATCGGTTCCAATAAAACTACGTCCGACTTGTCCTGTAATCACAATTAAAGGAATCGAATCCATTCGAGCATTTGCAATTCCGGTAACTAAATTGGTTGCTCCAGGACCAGAGGTTGCAAAGCAAACACCTACTTTGTTTGTGCTTCTTGCATAAGCATCTGCAGCATGAGCCGCACTTTGTTCATGGCGAACCAGAATATGTTTGATTAATCCATCTTTTTCCCAATGATATAATTCATCATAAAGAGGTAAAATAGCTCCTCCTGGATAACCAAAAATATGTTGAACTCCATTTTGAACTAAATGGTCCATTAAAATATAAGCTCCTGTTCGAACGCTATTTTTTTTATTTTTCATATACTTCTTTTTTAGAATATTAACTATTTTTCAAAAATTCTGTATTGATTCCGAGTTCTCGTTCAATAGATATTTTTCCAGTACGAACCACTTCTAAAATAGAAAAAGGTTTAAAAAGTTCTTGAATGGTTAGAATTTTTCCAGGATCTCCCGTAACTTCAATAGTCATAGAATATTCTGAAATATCAACTACTTTCGAACGAAAAATTTCAACAATTTCTAAGATTAAGGAACGTGTCGAAATGGAAGATTTTACTTTAATCAACATTAGTTCTCTTTCTACACAAGGTCGTGTTGTAATATCTTTGACTTCAATTACTTGAATTAATTTTTTTAATTGTTTTGTTATTTGTTCAATGGTTTGTTGATCTCCAGGTAACACAATAATAATTTTTGAAATGCCTATATTTCCAGTCAAACCGACAGCAATACTTTCAATATTAAAACCTCTGCTCGAAAAGACGGTTGAAACGCGTGTCAAAACTCCCGATTCATTATAAACCGTAATAGATAAGGTTTTTTTCATATTTTGTTGGATTTTTTTTTCACCCGTGAAAATTTTCTTTTATGTATTTTTTTTTATTTTGATCTTCTATTTTGGTTTTTTATTTTGTTCAAGATAATTAAAAAGAAATAGTTAGCTTATTCATTGTTAACTTTTGGTCTTGCTCCGATATGGATTCAAGATTCAAAAAAAGTTGGTAAAAACCATGAAAACACCAACCGACACTAGAAAACACCACGAAAGAGAGCAATGTTATACTTTCTTTTTATTGTGATCCCGCGTATAACTCTTTTTTTTCATTAAGCTTTTAATTATTAATTTTCAATATTTTTTACAAACACTAAAAATTCAAGAATTAAAGTTTGTTGGCACAAAATTGTTATTTTTATTCATATGAAGAATATTAATCATCTTAACAAATACTCTTCATGTTAACAAATATATTCATATTAATTAACGATTCACTTAATTTTACTCTTTTAATATAATCCACAGTTACTGGATTTTTTAAGATATTGATTGTGTTCTCATTTTCAACAACCATCTTTATTAATTCAAGTTTAATTTCAACCGTTTTATAGAAAATACGTTAATCATAAACACGTCACTTATTCAATAAACCAATGATATTCTCGCGACAAACATCTAACCAACGAATGTTATCCAAAATAATTACTTTATTCTCGAATGTTAAATTTCCCAATGTATTTAAATCTTTTAAGAATAAAGGTTTACAGTTTTTTAATAAAAAAATCATACTTTCTGTTTTACCAAAATTAGAAGTGCCTATTATAATCACGTTAGTATTTCCTTTGGATACTTATAATTGGAAACTAAAAATATTACATTTGTTATTTTTATTTGGCTTTTTAAATACGTTTATGAATTTGAATGTATTTTTCCAAAACTCGTAAAAATCTATTTTGGTTTTTTCTCTTCTAAATATGTGATTACTGCCTCTAACCAAGTTTTTCGTGCAATTTTATACAATTTAATATAAAATTTTTCATTGTTGACTATATTCGTAATAAAATTAATAGAATTTCTCATATAATTCATAACTTTTTTTTTCTTAGCAGTTTCATATTTTCCATGAACCTTGATTCCATCAGAAGACATTAAATCTAATTTTTTTGCTGAAACAATATTTACTTTTGATAATAATAATAGGTGTACATGGATATATAAATTACCATGTTAATATTATTTTTAATAATCATATATTTTCAATGCTATTATTCAAAAGTAACTCTTAATTGACCGGGAAACGTCTTCTTTTCTTAATGTATATTCAACCAAAGTTAAAAAAAGAAAAAGTTTTTCGGTCAATTAAAAGCTACTTTTTTCTCTTTTTTCTGATTTCAAAATTTATTCATTACCTAAAGCGGATTTTCGCTAATATCTTCCGATTTTGTTATTACACTTGTAGCTTTTGTGAATGTTGGTTTAATTTCTATCTGATTGGTTACATTACTTCCTTTTCTTAAAAGAGTACTAATTATACCCATTGCAAAAGTAGCGTTATATATACATACTTAAACCCAAATGTATTTAATAAGCATAGTTTGCAAAATATGCTTGCAACGCCCCCGCTAATAAGTAATGGCTTTGCAAGTGGGTCATTATAAAATTAAAACACTTCTAACGGTGTTTGTGTTATGTAGCCACATCATCTATCTGTGTCATATTGCTTTTCTTGTTATTTTTTTTTTCTATTTGTTATTGCCACGTTAATAATCAATTACTCAAAATAATAAAAGAATTGTTAACGTAGCAATAAACAATTAGAATTGTATCATATATTTTGATACACAATTCAAGCCTTCGCTCAAAATATATATATACTTTTTTTTAAAAATTCATTTCAGCAAGTTGTACTTTTTCATATTGTTTTTTCTTAAATACAAACATGGCTTGTGCAATGATTACAGAAATACAAAAAGCTAAGTAACCATAAATACGTGCTGGATCTTGTAAAACTACTTCTGATTCCGTTTGTCCAAATCCACCTACATTTGGATTCATTGTTAAGGCTTGATCTTGGACAATATTTTGATTTTCTTTTACAATTAAATCTAATTCTTTTGGAACTGTTTGTGTCTTTGTTTCTCCAAGAGTTGAAACAATAGTGATTTCAAAATTTTTATTGACTTCTTTGATTTCTTGAATTTTTCCAGAAAAAAGCGCATTAAAAACATTATTATTTGTTTTTTCTCCTGTTGGATATACTTGGCCACGTCCACGGTTTGCACCAACATAGATAGGATATTTAACAAAAAAGACATTTTTATTTTCATTTGGATTTGGAGAAAGAATAGGGAAAATAATTTCTTCATTTTTTTCACCAGCAATAGGTCCTACAACTAAAATGTTTTCTTTTGTTGGGCTATATGGAGTAATATAAACTCCTTTTGTTTTCGCTTTTAATTCATCTGTTAAGCGTGTTTTTGGAGCTAATTTAAATCCATCTGGTAAAATCATCACAGCTCCTACATTTAATCCTCCTTTTTGACCATTTCCTAAAACTTGTTTTGCACTTAAGTCATAAGGAATTTTCACTAGGGTTTCAAACACAGTGTTTGGTAAAACAGAAGTTGGAGATTCAAATTCTGTTGGTTTTTGAGCTAAATGACAATTGGCACAAACAATTCTTCCATTTGCTTCACGTGGATTTTCATATGCTTGTTGTGCATAAATAGGAAAAGCAAAAGAAGGATAGGGATTCAAAAAAAGAATCGAAACAACAAAAATAGAAAAAAATGGAATTAGTTTTTTTTGGCTCATGAAAACGAAAAACCACTGACTAAAACTTAAAAAAATAAAAAAAGAAGTTTTCTTCTTTTGACTGAATCAACATTGTGTTTTTTCTTGAACTCTCGAAAGAAGAAGAAAAAAAAGAAAAAAAAAAGATTAATTATTCAGTAATTGACAAAGACTTATTTTGACGAAAGGTCGTTTTACAGAAATCTCAACAAGAAAACCATAAAGAATCAGAATAGACAAAGCAAAACTTAATTGAGTTTCAATATCAACCGTAGGGGTTAATAATCCTGAACCTAGTAAAATCAGAAAACTTACTTCTCGCCAAATAAGAGCAATTTCAGCTACGTCTTCTTCATTGAAAGATTCTGGGAAAATAAAAACAATAGGTATTTGTGATAACAAAGCCAAAACAATAGTTAAAAAATTTTCCACAAAAAGAACTTTTCCATAAGACCAAGCTCCTATGATTGTTGCTTTTTCATTGGTTTGAAAGGAATCTAAACTGATCGGAATAACCCATATAAAGCCCAATCCTAAAGTTAAGACAAGAAAAAACAGACTAACTCTTGTTGTTATTTTTCTCCGGATTCTTCCAAATGCTAAAGCTCCACGTTTGTAAGGTACATCCCAATACATCATAGCTCGATACATCCAATTACATGTAGAAAGGATGAAAAGAAAAGCACAAAACAAATAAAAGAGAAACAAGCCTGGAACCAATTGAAGAACCAATATTTCTGATATCTGTGCTCGTAAAATAGTAATAACTGAAAGAATACCTATCGAATAGAACCAAGCTTTTAATTCATATTGATATTCAGGAACAACAATGATTACTTCTGGATACGTTTCATCCTCTAAAATCATTTTCTAACATTTTGGAAATTTGAGTCAAAAAAACAAAAAAAAAGAAAAAAAAGAAAAAAAATTATTTTCCACTTTTTCGATATTCTTTTATAAGTGAAAGCAATCGTAAGCTAGAATAATACTCTTTTTTCAACTTGCACTGTCTTGCTAACTGTTTGTCCGTTGGTTTTTCAATCTTGGATACGATTTCATTTTCTTTGTCTAATTGTCGTTTGATTTTTTCCATTTCTTGTATATGAGGTTCTTCTGGAGTCATAGAATTTAATTCCACCATATATTCTCCATATACTACAACAGTAGTATCAAATTTTTGACCTGGAACCCTTGGCGCTTTTTCAGGCATTGTCTTTAAACCAGCAAGAGCCGCTGCGAGTTCAGCAAAATCAATCACGTTATTATTTCCAACCCAAAAACTAGCTAAACGAAAAAAAAAGGTTTTTGTTTCAATTTTGTTGTCTTTTAGAAAAGAATAAGAGACAAGATCGCTAGCAATGATTCCAATTAAATCAGTATGTTTATCTAAAATTTCAAGGCCCCCTGTTGTTAAAAAAGCATTTATTTTTGTTGGATCAACCAAAATAGATTGTGATGTACTGAATCCTAAATTCCCTGCGATATATAGTTTTAACATAATGGTTTTAGTTTTGAAATAAATGGCTTATTCGTAACTGTTTCCAAAAAAGAATTTTTTGACTCTTTTTTCAAAGGAGACAGTAAAAAAAAAACTTTTTTTTATTTTTACTTATAAAGTTGAATGTTTTTACTTCCGATGATGTTAATAAAATCATCTTGTTGGAAATAAGAAAAATCTTCAGGTTTTAAATTCATTAAGGAATCATAGTTAATGTTTCCTTTTTCAGACAAAATTTTTTCTACTCGAATTGTTTGATAAGAAAGCAATTGGTTTAAAAAAATTTTCATTGTCCGAGCATTGGCATAAGCAGGTAAAGAAACCAATTGTTCCACATAAAAACGAAGTATTTCTAAAATTTTATCATTAAAAAGGTAACGTTTTTCATTATGTAATAAAAATTCTGCAATATTTACTAATTCATCCACGTTGTAGTCCACAAAATCAACGTGATTTCCAATACGGGAAGAAACACCTGGATTAGAATGGAAAAAGCCTTCTAATTTTTCTTTTCCACCAGCAAAAATAATAATTAAATCTTCTCGTTGATTTTCCATTACTTGTAATAACAATTCAATTGCTTCCGTTCCATAATCTCTTTCATTGTCTGGTTTATACAAATGATGTGCTTCATCAATGAATAAAATTCCACCACGAGCTTGTTGTAATTGTTCACGTGTTTTTGGAGCTGTATGCCCTACATATTGTCCTACTAAATCTTCACGTGTTACATTTAAAATATGTCCTTTTGTTAAATATCCTAAATTACGTAAAATTAAAGCTAATTTTGCAGCAACCGATGTTTTTCCTGTCCCGGGGCGTCCAGAAAAGGCCATATGTAAACTTGAATTTAAAACTGGAAATTCTTTTATCTCACGAATTCGATCAAATAACAAGACAGAGGAAATTTCACGAACACGATTTTTTACGTTTTTTAATCCAACTAATTCTTGATCTAAATTTTCAAGAATATCTTGAATTCCAGTTTGTATATAGCACGTTTTGATATCAATGGATGATTGATTTTGAACTAAAATCAATTCTTTTAAAGTTTTACACATAAGTTGTTTTGAAAAAAGTAAAAAAAGATTGTTTTTTTTTTTATAGGGAAGGAATTAATTCTTTTTAAATTCTCTCTGCTTGCCATTCAAAGCAGAGAGAATTTAAAAATTCATGAACTGGTTTGTTTTGAAAAAAGCGGTTTTTTTTTGGAGAAAAAGGTCTTAATAACGGAATCCTTCTCCAGCTGATTGAACAGCATAACTATGAATTGTATAACTAATTTGTCTTCCTTTTCCTTCTTGACGCGTTAAATAGAATCCAGGTTCAAATTGAGGACGATCTGTAATGAAAGAAACAGCTGTACTTTCAACACCACGTGCATTATTAAATGCGTTGATTTTAATATAGACATTTTGATGTGCCGTACGACATTCTTGTAATTCATACATAATCGTTGCAGAATCAGGAATATCGAAAAGAGGTAATCCCCACATTTCCCAGTAGCAGTTACGAGGATGAGGATCATCAGTATATTCAATTGAAACAGCAAATCCTGCTTTAACACAGTATTCTACTTGTTTTTTAATTTGGTCGTTTGTTAAGTCAGGTAATAAAGAAAAGCAACCTTGTGTGATTCTAGCCATAAAAAAACTCCTTATAATTGTTAATTAGTCATTATTGAAAAGATCAAAAAAAAAAAAGAAAAAAACCAGTTTTAAGATTCAGATTTTGTAGATGTAGATTCGAAATCAAGAGTATCAGTAGAAGCATAATCAAATGTAATTGCTTTCCATAAATCTAAAGCAACTTGTAATGGACGACAATCTTTTGCAGCTGTTTTTAAGATTTCTGGACCTTCACTTAAATAGTCACGTCCTTCATTTTTTGCTAATACCATTGATTCTAAAGCAACACGATTGGCAGTAGCACCGGCTTGAATTCCATCTGGATGACCAATTGTTCCACCACCGAATTGTAGTACAACATCTTCTCCTAACAAATGAGTTAATTGGTGCATTTGACCACAATGAATACCACCAGAAGCAACTGGTAAACATTTTCTTAAAGAAGCCCAATCCATATCAAAGAATAAACCTAAGTTACGGTTTTCAACTAGTTTATTTAGAAGAAGAGTATCATAAAATCCTTTTACTGCATTTGGATCTCCTTCTAATTTTCCTACAACTGTTCCAGCGTGAATATGATCTACACCAGACATTCTCATCCATTTACAAATAACACGGAAGTTAATCCCATGATTTTTTTGACGAGTATAAGTTGAATGACCTGCACGGTGTAAATGAATAATTACGTCATGTTTACGACCCCAAATTGAAATAGATTGAATCGCTGTATATCCAATAACTAAGTCAATCATGACAATTACTGATCCTAATTCTTTTGCAAATTCTGCTCTTTCGTACATATCTTCCATTGTTGCAGCTGTAATGTTCAAGTAAGAACCTTTTACAGATCCAGTTTTTGCAGCAGCTTTATTTACACCTTCCATAACGTATAAGAAACGTTCACGCCATCTCATGAAAGGTTGAGAGTTGATGTTTTCATCATCTTTTAAGAAATCTAAACCACCTTTTAATCCTTCATAAACTACACGACCATAGTTTTTTCCAGAAAGACCTAATTTTGGTTTTACTGTTGCGCCTAATAACGGACGTCCAAATACATCAAGTCTTTCACGTTCTGCGACAACTCCACAAGCAGGACCTTGGAATGTTTTTAAGTATGCATAAGGAATACGCATATCTTCTAAACGAAGACATTTTACGGCTTTAAAACCAAAAACGTTTCCAATAATTGAAGCGGTTAAATTCGCAATCGATCCTTCTTCAAATAAATCACATTCATAAGCAATATAAGCGAAGTATTCATTGATTGTATTTGGAACTTCGTCAACGAAGTATGCTTTCGCACGGTAAACATCACAAGCAGTTAATAAATCTGTCCAAACAACCGTCCATGTTGCTGTAGAAGATTCCCCTGCAACTGCTGCAGCGGCTTCAACTGGATCAACACCTGGTTGAGGAGTAATACGGAAAAGACACAGAATATCAGAATGTTTCACTGTATAATCTGCATCCCAGTATCCCATTTTTTTATATGGAATTACTCCTGATTCATAACGTTCTGATTTTACACGTGTTCTTTCTGATGCATCACTCATTGTTAACTTTAGATAGTTTCCGGCAGGCCGCGTTTAAATTTTTCCTGCTTTTTTTTGTTCCGGATTTGCTTTCTTTTCTTTTTTGAAAGAGCTCCGGCTTAACGAAGACACACTCTTTGCTTTCAAAAACATTCTTTAACGAAATTATACTGTTCCGATAACTATCTTTTTTTTTCTTTAAAATGTGTTATTTTTTTTTTCTACAAAAAGAAAGGAAAACAAAATTAACGAGAATAATATTCGACAACTTTTAACTCATTGATTCGAACTAAAACATCCTTTCGTTTTAATTTTCCAACAATTTCACCTACTAGTGGATCTAATTGAATCTTTAAATGCGTAGGCAATAAACTATGAAAACGTGATTTTGTTAATTTTACACGTTTCATACGGCGTTTGATTAACGTACGTTTTCGTTGTTGAATTTCAAAGTTGGATAAAATCAGTTTTTTTGAGGATTCGCGATCTTTCATTTGAATTTGATCTTGTTCTTTGCATTCAAAACTTGCGATTGTAACTAATTTATTATTAACCAAAACATGACCATGATTAATCAATTGACGAGCAGCTGGAATCGTAGGTCCAAATCCAAGACGATGTACGATACAATCTAAACGTGTTTCTAACAATTCTAAAAGTAAATTTCCTGTCGAACCTTTTCTTCGTTTTGCTTCTTTGTAATAAGAAACAAGTTGTTTTTCTGTAATTCCATAATTAAAACGTAATTTTTGTTTTTCTAATAAACGCTCACGGTAATCTCCAGATAAAGAAGAACGTTTTGATTTTGCAAACACCTGTTTCCCATGTTGACCTGGTGTTTTTAATCGATTTTTTGCATTTTTTTTTGTTAAACCCGGAAGAAGTCCTAATCTTCTTACAATTCGTATTTTGGGACCAATATATCGAGCCATTTATTTGTTTTGTTGTTATAAATTTTTTCTTTTTTTGCGCAATGA
>Ga0208621_1000175_pt1 | contig 19104 bp, 19 predicted proteins | sample CryBogCBH26May08_FD_184617 | JGI IMG/M metagenome (GOLD analysis project Ga0208621, IMG submission 184617) | Freshwater microbial communities from Crystal Bog, Wisconsin, USA - CBH26May08 (SPAdes) (version 2) | ecosystem: Environmental > Aquatic > Freshwater > Lake | place: Crystal Bog... | reverse complement strand
CTTGTCCATCTTTGGTGCGGGTGGTGCTGGAGTAAAACCTTTACTGCGCTGGGGTACCAGGACTCGAACCTAGACTCGCTGAACCAGAATCAGAAGGGCTGCCAATTACCCCATACCCCAAGGCCGGTGAAGGCCAGAGGAGAAGGATAACCTGAAAATCCGCCCCAAGATTACAGGGCGGCCTTGATCCGCTCCAAACTCTTGGCGGCTCCTAGAAGCTCCATTGACTCAAAGAGCGGTGGCGAGATGTGGCTGCCAGTGACGGCAATGCGGACCGCTCCAAAGGCAATACGTGGCTTTAACCCCATCTCTTCGATGAGGGTAGCTCTAAGCACTGCCTCAATGGAATCGTGGCTCCACTCGGTAAGCCCGGTGAGTCGATCCAATGAGACCTGGAGCACTTTCTTGCTTTGTTCATCGGCGATCTTGACCGCTGAAGCTGGATCAACCGCAAAATCTTTAGTGAACAAGAACTTCAGCATCGGTGGAATCTCCGAGAGCGTCGTGATGCGCTCCTGAATGATCGGTAGCGCCTGCTTTACAAGCGCGATCTCATCATCAGCACCAATGATGACACCTGCATTTTTTAGGAATGGCAATGACCAGTTGAGAAATGCTTCTGGGGTAAGCGCGCGAATCTTGTCACCATTTATGGCCTCAAGCTTCTTCATATCAAAACGCGCTGGGCTGGAGTGAACACGTTCAACGGTGAAGAGTTCAACCAACTCTTGCATGGTGACATCTTCACGGTCTTCGCCAGGTGACCAACCGAGCAATGCTAGGTAGTTACAGATCGCCTCGGGCAGGTAACCAGCCTCGCGATACCAGGCGATAGAAACCTCACCATTGCGCTTTGAGAGCTTGGCATTGTCCTGTCCCATAACAAATGGAAGGTGGGCAAAGAGTGGGTAATCCTCTGGCTTTACACCCATGGCTTGATAGACACGGATCTGACGAGGTGTCGATGAAAGTAAATCTTCACCACGAAGTACGTGCGTGATCTTCATGAGTACATCGTCAACTGCTACAGCCAGAGTGTAGAGCGGAGAGCCATCGGCGCGTACTAGTACAAAGTCAGGAACGAAATTGTGATCGAAGCTCACTTCACCACGAATCAAGTCAGTGAATGTCGTGGTTCCTTCTGGCATCAACATACGCACTACAGGTCTGCGACCTTCAGCTTTATAAGCAGCTACCTGCTCTGCAGTCAGATTGCGACAGTGTCCGTTATAACCGGGTGCAACATTTGCTGCACGTTGTGCTTCACGTACCGCCTCTAACTCTTCTGCGGAGCAATAGCAGTGGTACGCAAAGCCCTCATCAAGAAATTGCCGGGCGTACTTTGCATAAATATCTAAGCGTTGTGATTGCAGGTAAGGACCATAAGGTCCCCCGACCTCTGGACCCTCATCCCAATCCAATCCGAGCCAGCGCAGAGTTCCTAGCGCTGCTTGGATGTACTCATCGGTGACGCGCTCGGTATCGGTATCTTCAATACGAAAAACAAACTTGCCACCGGTGTGACGGGCGTAAGCCCAGTCAAAGAGTGCGGTGCGAATATTTCCAACATGCAACTCCCCTGTTGGTGATGGGGCAAAGCGAACTCTTACCTCTTTGGTGCTAGACATTTTTTGAACTCACCTTGTTACTTAGCGCACCGATACCTTCGATGCTGACCTCAACTACAGAGCCAGCAGCCATTGGTCCAATACCTGCTGGAGTACCGGTCAAAATTACATCGCCAGGCAGAAGAGTCATCACTTGAGTGACAAAGGCGATAATCTCTGGGATCTTGAATATCATGGAGCTCAGCGGCTCGAGCTGCTTGACCTCACCGTTCACGGTTGTCTTCACAATCTGCTCGCCTGGAACAAATTCGGTCTCAACCCACGGTCCAATCGGACAGAAGGTGTCGAATCCCTTTGCGCGAGTCCACTGCCCATCCTTGCTCTGCAGATCGCGAGCAGTTACATCGTTGGCGATGGTGTAACCAAAGATGACATCGCTGTATCGCTCCTTGGGGACGTCCTTGCAGATGCGGCCAATGACGATTGCGAGTTCGCCTTCGAAATCGACACGATCAGACATACGTGGCCATTGGATGGTGTCATTGGGTCCGATCACAGATGTATTGGGCTTTAAGAAGATGATGGGTTCGGTCGGAACCACAGAGTTCATCTCGGCGGCATGGTCGGCATAGTTCTTGCCGATACAGACAACTTTGCTGCGAGGGATGATGGGGGCCAAGATCTTCACATCTGCCAGAGGAACGGTCGTCTCTGTTGGGACGATCCCAGAGTAGATGGGATCTCCTTTGAGGACGAGGATTACATCCTTATCGTTCAGGACTCCAAAATGGGGATCGGTGCCGATGCCGACAGATTCATTCGGCGTAAATCGAACAATACGCATAAGCCAACCCTACCTGCTTATTGGGCCTACTTAGGCTGGGCTTGGTCGAGGGTAGGTTGGGCCTTTGTGGCAAGCACAGTCGCGATGCGGTGACGACGACCTACGGGGCGCTCTGCCACCAAATTCCATCCTTCGACGGTGATCTCACTTCCGGGAATCGGCACCCGACCCAACTGCTTAGCTAGCAGGCCACCCACGCTATCGACATCTTCGCGTGCCGACTCTTCCAACTCAATCTTGAAGGCGTTGGCAAAATCATCAAGGTTTAAGCGGGCAGATAGCCTTGCTTGGCTATCTGAAAGCCACTCAATCTCTTCCGCCTCATCATCGTATTCATCGGCAATCTCACCGACGATCTCTTCCAAGATATCTTCAATCGTTATGAGCCCTGCGGTGCCACCGTATTCATCGATAACGATAGCCATATGAATTTGATCCTTTTGCATCTCTTTAAGAAGATCTGCAGCGGTCTTATTCTCTGGAACAAATGATGCGGGGCGTAAGTGCTCTGCGACCGTTTCGCTCTGTTCGGATTCATGATGTTCATGAACGCGGCGCGCCAAATCTTTAACATAGGCGATTCCGATTACCTCATCGAGGTTCTCATCGATAACAGGAATACGTGTGAAGCCTGAACGAAGCGCGAGAGATAACCCCTGACGCAAAGTTCTATTGCCTTCGATCCAGACGATATCTGTACGCGGCACCATAAGCTCGCGCACCAGAGTCTCACCTAAATCCAAAACCGATTGAATCATCTCGCGTTGTGAATCGGCGATGATAGAGCGCTCCCCTGCCTGATCAACAAGCTTGCGCAGATCACTCTCGTCGTTAAATATCGTGGGAAGGGTGATCCCATAACTCTTAAGTTTGCGCAGTACCTTGGTCAGCACTAGCGCACCTGCCACTGCGCGAGGATCGAATCTTGCAATCCAAACATAATTAACTCTTCTTCCGGCTCTGCATGATCGTAACCAAGACAATGCAAAATTCCGTGAATCGTTAAGAGGTGGAGTTCGGCAGCCAAACCCTTCTTAGCTTGCGCCTGCGCAAACTGTGGGCAGAGAACGATATCTCCAACGATTCCCGGCTCGGGCGAATGTGGTTCGACCTCATCCATGGGAAAGGAGAGAACATCGGTTGGTCCCTCAAGGCCCATCCACTCTTCGTGCAACTCACTCATTCGTGATTCATCAACGATGGAGATCGCAAGATCACAATCTTCGTGGAGCCCCATGCGACGCATCGCAAACTCCGCGACGCTCACAATGTCAGCCTCGTCTACCTCGACGCCTGACTCATTGGAAAGTTCTATATTCATGGCGCACGCCAAAGGCGGTTAGCGATCACCGCTTCCAGATGTGCGTAGCGGCCGGAAATTAGCTGGCTTTGCTGCATCGAAACGACCGTATGCACTCACGATCTCACCGACTAAGCGGTTACGAACTACATCCTCTGCGGTCAGGTGCATGAAACAAATGTCATCTACGCCATCCAAGATCTCACCTACAACTTTGAGACCAGAGGGAGTTCCGTTGGGAAGATCGACCTGAGTTACATCGCCGGTAATAACCATCTTTGAGCCGAAACCCAAGCGGGTGAGAAACATCTTCATCTGCTCTGCTGAGGTGTTCTGCGCTTCATCCAAGATAACAAAGGCATCGTTTAGAGTGCGACCGCGCATGTAAGCAAGAGGTGCAATCTCAATGATTCCAGATGCCATCAGGCGCGGAATCGACTCTTGATCAATCATGTCGTGCAGTGCGTCAAAGAGCGGGCGGAGATAAGGATCGATCTTCTCTTGCAACGTGCCAGGCAAGAAACCAAGACGTTCGCCGGCTTCAACTGCAGGGCGAGTCAAGATGATGCGATTAACCTCTTTAGCTTGCAGAGCTTGAATCGCTTTGGCCATCGCTAAATAAGTTTTACCTGTACCGGCGGGGCCTACTCCAAATGTGATCGTGTTCTGATCGATCGCTTCGACATACCGCTTCTGGTTAGCGGTCTTTGGGCGGATCGTCTTGCCACGATTGCTCAAAATATTGAGCGATAAAACTTCTGCGGGGTGATCCACCGGAACATGTTTAACCATGCCGATCGCATGATGGATCGCATCCAAACTTAAAGTTTGTCCTGCGCGAATCAGAACGAGTAACTCTTTTACGAGTACTTCAAATTGCGAGGTCTCTTGGATATCGCCTTTAACAAAGATCTCATTGCCGCGGAAGGTAATCAGGAGGCCAGGGAATGTTGATTCAAAGATGCGTAGGTAGGAATCTTGGGGTCCAGTAAGCGCGACCATAGGAATGGCGGCTGGAACGGTAATCAAAGGTCTCTCCATTACTTCCAAATCCTACGGTTAACCAGGCGGCCAAGCGAATGGGCGACCACCTAAAAGATGAAGGTGTGCATGAAAGACGCTCTGACCAGCACTCGCTCCTGTATTAAAGGTGAGGCGATAACCATCTAAACCGAAATCGGAGGCGATCTGACGCGCCGCTCCAAAGAGCTCTGACATGGTGGCCGAGTCAGCGGCAGCTAACTCCGCTGCATTTTCATAGTGAGCCCGCGGAATCACCAGTACGTGAGCAGGCGCTTGGGGATCTAAATCTTTAAATGCCACCACGCTCTCGCTCTCATACAAAAAATCGGTCGGAATTTCACCGGCGGCGATTTTGCAGAAGATGCACATACCGAAAAGCCTATTACTACCAGCGCCCGGTGAGGGCTGAAATCGCAGCTACCGCTGCAAATCCTGCATGTGCCGCCCGGAATACTTCATTTCCAAGGACGACAATGGATGCTCCGGCGACTCCGAAATCGCCCAACTCTTCACCGCTAATACCACCTTCGGGGCCAACGACAAGAATGATTGGACCTGCATTGAGGCTCTGAGTTACTTGCGAAAGTTTCGTGGTTCCAGCCTCGTGAAGAACAATGAGGTTTGAATCTCCCCCAAATCTCTTCGCGATCTGAGCTGTTGTTATGGGACCCTCGATCTCTGGCAAGGTCAAGCGGCGCGATTGCTTTGCAGCCGCGATAGTAGTCGACAGCCACTTCTCGCCTAGATCTGGTTGCCACTTTGCAATGGATCTATCTGATTGCCACGGAATGATCGTTGAGGCACCAGCAACTGTTAGCAGCTCGATCGCCTCTTTGGAGCGATCAGATTTCATGAGCGCTTGAATCACAATGATCTCAGGGGTTTGAGGTTCTGCAATTCCGCGTTCGGCGACCGTCAGAGTAAAACTCTTCTTAGAGATTTCAGTTACCGAGCCGCGTACCCAGGCTCCGCTTCCATCTGCGAGCAGCAACTCCTCGCCGATAGCAACCCGAACTACTTTGATCGCGTGGTGTGCCTCATCGCCTTCAACAACAACGGTCGGTGCTGAACCTAAATCAGGAACGAAGAAGAGGGTTAACATGCTCAGAGATTAAATGCGTCGCGGAAGCGGCCGAAGAGGCCTTGATCTTGATGCTCTTTCTTGCGGCTGTGCATCTGGAAGGTGCCACGGCGCTCACCGCGCATAGTTGCGAATTTCTTCAAGAGTTCTTGCTCATCTTTGGAGAGCTTGCGAGGAGTTTCAACTTCAACGTGAACAATCAAATCTCCGCGTCCACCACCGCGCAATTTGGTGACACCAAATCCACGTAGCGTGATCGCATCTGCAGATTGAGTACCCGGGCGAATCTCTACTTCTTGTTCTCCATCAAGGGTATCGACGTGCACGGTTGTTCCAAGCGCTGCAGCCACCATCGTGATTGCAATCGAAAGATGTAGATCTTTTCCATCGCGAATCAAGAAATCATGTGGCTTCTCAATGATCTCGACATATAGATCTCCTGCGGGTCCGCCACCAGGACCAACTTCACCTTGTCCCGCCAAATGAATTCGATTTCCACCTTCGACACCCGCTGGAATTTTTACATTGATGTTGCGGCGAGAGCGAACTCGACCATCACCGGCACACTCACTGCACGGAGATGGAATCACTGTTCCATAGCCACCACAGTTGTTGCAGGGACGACTCGTCATCACATTGCCGATGAAGGATCGTGTTACTTGTTGGATCTCACCGCGACCCTTACAAATTCCGCAGGTCTGTGGCTTACTGTTGTCAGCACAACCAGAGCCACCACATTTCTCGCAGCGCACCGCGGTCTCGACAGAAAGTTCGCGTTCGGTTCCAAAACAGATCTCATGCAGGGTCAGTTCAACACCGATCAGTGCATCTTGGCCGGCTCGCGCCCGTGAACGCGGTCCACGCGTTCCGCCTCCGCCAAAGAAGGCATCCATGATGTCGCCGAAGCCGAAGTTCTGCGCTCCCCCACCAAATTGCGAGAATGGATCTCCGCCGAGGTCATACTTCTGACGCTTATTGGGATCGCTCAATACCTCATATGCCGCAGTGATATCTTTAAATTTATCCTTCACCGTGGGGTCGGGATTTACATCAGGGTGATACTCCCGGGCCAATTTGCGATACGCCTTTTTGATCTCGTCGAAAGATGAATCGCGGTGGACTCCGAGTACCTCGTAAAGATCAGCCAATCGATGTTCCTCCTAGAAACCTACCAATGTATCGAGCGACGGTATTTACCGTTGCCATCGTCTGCGCATAATCCATGCGCGTGGGTCCGATAACTCCCAGCGCACCGGTTGACTGTCCTTCAACTCCATATCCAACGCTCACCAGAGAGGTGGTCTGCAAACTCTTCTCTGGTTGTTCATCTCCGATTCGAACTTGAACATCATCATTTGCATCGGCCAAGAGTCGAAGCAAGATGACCTGTTCCTCCAGAGCCTCCAAGATCGGATAGATAGATGCCGCCGTCTCTTGAGCGCTACTGCGCGCCAAATTAGCTGTCCCAGCAAGCACAACCTTGTTCTCATCAGGATATTGAATAACAGCCACTTGCTTGGTCAGCTGGGCTAAAAGTTTTGCAGTACGGACAAAGAGATCTTCGCGATCGTGTGCATGTGAGAGAAAAGTTTCGATGGCGCGGCGCTCCGCATCTGAGAGCGGTTTGATCTGAGCCAACTTATCGACGAAGAGGCGGTAGCCCGTATTAGTAGGAATTCGACCGGCGCTGGTGTGTGGCTGAGTGATCAGGCCAGCATCTTCCAGGATCGCCATATCGTTTCGAATCGTGGCAGGCGAGACCCCGAGTGGATGTCGTTCTGCGATGACCTTAGAACCAACAGGCTCTTGCGTAGCGACATACTCATCCACGATGGCTCGGAGTATTTCCAATTGGCGCTCTTGCATGGTTTTCGTAATCTACTACACGAGTATTTCGCGCACGATTCGATCTGCTACCAGCCTGCCCGTTGGGCTTAAAACCAGGCGACCTCGCTCCCAGGCAGTTCTATCCAAGTGACCTTCGGCAAGGAAACCGGGCAGCGCTTTTGCCTCGGTCGCAGATAGAGAGTCCAGTGCAATTCCAGTGGCCAATCGAATCTGCAACATGATCTCTTCGCTGCGCGCCTGATCACTTGTGAGAAATTCCTCTTCCTGCATAGGGTTCCCAGATTCAATGACCTTCTGTGAGTACGCGGCAGGGTGTTTCACATTCCAAAATCGCCGTCCCGATATGTGGGAATGGGCACCGGCCCCTGCGCCCCACCAGTTGTCACCGTTCCAGTAGGCGATGTTGTGCCGACACTCTGAACCTGGCTTAGACCAATTGCTGAGTTCGTACCAATTGAAACCAGCAGCAGAAAACTTCTCATCTGCCAGAAGGTACTTATCTGCCGTTTGATCATCATCTGGCATTACAACTTCCCCGCGCTTTACTTGTGCGCCAAGTTTTGTGCCGTTCTCAACTATCAACGCATAAGCAGAGATATGTGAGATCGGAAGTGCTAGGGCGGTGTCAATCGTTAACTCCCAATCGGCGATCGACTCCCCTGCCGTTCCATAAATGAGATCGACGCTGACTTCTTGGAATCCCACCTCACGCGCCCAGGTCGTTGCCTTTACGACATTCTCGGGATTGTGAGTGCGATCAAGTGACTTTAAAACATGGGGAACCGCAGATTGCATTCCAAAAGAGATGCGATTGAACCCTGCTTCGCGCAGCGCAGCTAACTTCTCTAAAGTCACGGTATCTGGATTTGCTTCCGTTGTTATCTCAGCATCGCGAGCCAGTTCGAAGTTGGAGCCGATCGCAGAAATCACTCGCCCTAGATCTTTGCTCTCCATGAGAGTTGGAGTACCCCCACCGAAGAAGATTGTGGGAACCGTTGTGGCATCAGAGGTCGCGCGAGCGAATTCGATTTCACGTATAAGGAGATCTATATACGAGCGCGAGGTAGCAGAAAGGTCGCTACTGATAGAGAGTTCTGCGGGCGTATAAGTGTTGAAATCACAGTAGCCACAACGCCTCACGCAGTACGGAATATGTACGTAGAAGGCGAGGGTACTCATTCGCGCTCTTTGGCTTTGGCCTTTGCCTTATCAATATCAGCATCGGTGGTAAGCGCAGCAACGAATGCCTCTTGAGGCACTTCGACGCGGCCCACCATCTTCATTCGCTTCTTACCCTCTTTCTGCTTCTCGAGGAGTTTGCGCTTACGAGAAATATCTCCGCCATAACACTTAGCCAAAACATCTTTACGAATCGCGCGAATACTTTCGCGGGCGATGATGCGACCACCGATTGCAGCCTGAATAGGGATCTCGAATTGTTGCCTTGGGATCAACTCGCGCAATTTGCCGGTCATCATCGTGCCGTAGGTATAAGCCTTGTCGCGGTGCACGATCGCGCTAAAGGCATCGACCTTCTCACCTTGCAACAAGATATCGACTTTTACGAGTTGGCCCTCGGCTTCACCGATTGGCTCGTAATCGAGTGATGCGTAACCGCGAGTACGGCTCTTAAGTTGATCAAAGAAGTCAAAGACGATTTCAGCAAGTGGCAAGGTGTAACGAATCTCAACCCGATCTTCGGAGAGATAATCCATGCCGAGCAGAGTTCCGCGGCGATCTTGGCAGAGCTCCATGATCGTTCCGATAAATTCTGAAGGAGCCAGAACTGTGGCGCGCACAATTGGCTCTTCAACTTTTTCGATCTTGCCATCGGGATATTCGGATGGGTTGGTAACTGTGAGCAGTGTTCCGTCGCCGGTCGTTACCTTGTAAACCACGTTTGGCGCGGTTGAAATCAGAGTGAGGTTTGATTCGCGCTCAAGTCTTTCACGCACGATCTCCATATGAAGTAGACCTAAGAAACCGCAGCGGAATCCAAAACCAAGTGCTGCAGAACTCTCTGGCTCATAGACCAGCGCCGCATCATTGAGTTGGAGCTTGTCGAGCGCCTCGCGGAGCAATGGGAAATCTGCGCCATCGATTGGGAAGAGCCCTGAGAAGACCATCGGCTTTGGATCTTTATAACCAGCAAGTGCGACTTTGGCAGGATTGTTATAAGTAGTGATCGTGTCACCTACGCGAGATTGGCGCACATCTTTTACGCCGGTAATTACATAACCTACTTCTCCCACGCCAAGACCTTTAGATACAACGGGTTCAGGTGAGATCACTCCAACTTCGAGCATCTCATGGCGCACGCCAGTTGAGAACATTTGGATCTGGTCGCGAGTCGATAGGTGACCATCAACAACGCGCACATAAGTAACCACGCCGCGATAGGTGTCATAGACCGAGTCAAAGATCAGCGCGCGAGTTGGTGCATCTGCCACACCCACAGGCGCAGGAATCTGACGCACGATCTGATCAAGAAGTTCAGTAACGCCAGCACCGGTCTTACCCGATACGCGCAAACAATCTTCTGGCTCACAACCAATTAACTTGGCCAACTCTTCTGCAAACTTCTCTGGTTGCGCAGCTGGTAGATCGATCTTGTTAAGGACAGGAATAATCGTGAGGTTGTTCTCCATCGCCAAATACAAGTTGGCGAGAGTCTGCGCTTCGATACCTTGTGCGCAATCGACAAGGAGCACCGCGCCTTCGCAGGCCGCGAGCGAGCGAGAAACTTCGTAGGTGAAATCGACGTGGCCAGGGGTATCGATCATGTTCAAGATGTATTCCTGATTATCGATTCCAGAACGCCATGGCAGGCGGACCGCTTGCGATTTAATGGTGATTCCGCGTTCGCGTTCAATATCCATGCGATCTAAATATTGTGCGCGCATGTTGCGTTGTTCGACAACTTCGGTAATTCCGAGCATGCGATCTGCCAGAGTGGATTTACCGTGATCGATATGCGCGATGATGCAGAAATTGCGAATCTGCGCAGGGTCAGTTTGCGAAGGTTGTGGAGCTTTCGCTAATGGAATGGCTGGCATGGCTTAGCCGTTAGCCTCTGTGTTGGAAGTGTTATTTAGCAGAAGTCTTGTTGGCAGCTTTTGCCATTGCAGACTTCTTATTTGCTGCAGAGTTGGCGTGGATGACGCCCTTTGAAACTGCAACATCGAGCGCCTTTGATGCAGCGCGTAGTTCTGCGGCAGTGGCGGCGACATCTCCGGTAGCAGCGGCATCCTTGAAACGGCGGATGGCGGTCTTGATCGATGAGCGGACAGACTTGTTACGAGCCTGAGCCTTCTCATTGGTTCCGATGCGCTTGATCTGAGACTTAATGTTTGCCACTTATTTGACTGCTTTCTTCTTTAATAAAACGTCCAAGAGCTGGCCACGGTGGTGACGAGCAGGGGTGAAGGCTACCAGCCAGCGGACTCTAGGCTCAAACTGAGCTATTTAGAGTGTGATCTGCTGCGAGAGATCGAGATGATGGTCCGCTCCAGCGCATAAATCGGGTCGGAGGCCGCTCCCTTGATGTCGGCATCTGCCTGAGCCAGCGCAACAACGGCTCCGGCCAGGGTGGCTGGGCTCCAGCCAGATAGTTGGCGACGTGCCTTATCGATCTGCCAGGGCGAAAGGCCCAGTGGACCGGCCAGTTCGAAGGATTTGCTGCCGCGATTGGCACCCGAGACCTTGGCGAGCGCACGCAGGGAGCCTGCCAGCGCCGAAATAATCATCACCGGATCGACCCCGGTTTCTAACGCCTGGCGTAGTGTGACCAGCGCCAGATCGGTCTTTCCTTCTAAAACTGCATCGGCCACATCAAAACCAGTGGTCTCAACCCGACCTTGCTGGAATTTGGCGACATCCTCTTCGGTAATCGTGGCTCCTGCGGCAACATCCGAGGCCAATTGGGAGCAGACCCCAGAAAGTTCGCGCATATCTGAGCCCAAGGCTCCAATGATCGCGGTGACGGCATCCCCCGAGATCTTGCGCCCCAACCGAGCAAATTCTGCCCGGACAAAGTCGGCCTTATCGGACTCCTTCTTAATCGCCTCAGCAGCGACCAGAGTTGGCTTGGCCTTCTTAATTTTCTCGAGAAGCGCCTTACCTTTGACTCCCCCTTTGTGCCAGAGCACGAGGTGAACGCCCTCATCTGGGTTCTCGATGTATTCGGCGATCTCATCGCTTAGCTCTGCCGCCAAATCTTGGATTTCTTTAATCACCACAACGCGGGCATCACCGAATAGTGATGGTGCGAGTGCATCGGTGATCTGACCAAGTTCTAGGGTATCTGCGCTGAGATGAGTGACGGTTGCTCCCGGGCTCTGCGCCACCGCGCTAGAGATCGCGCGATCAGCGAGTAACTCCTCGCCGCCTTGAATCAGAGTGATCCCCACGAGCGCCATCTTAAAGCGATGTACCCACACCCGAGAACCGCCACGGCAATAGCAGCGCCGGCAAATCCCTTGGTCAGGTGCACCACCGGCACCTTGGCAAACGTGGTCGCCACCCAGACGATTACGCTGGAAAAAGGTTTCTGCGTCAGCGTCAATAGGTAGGAGAAACCAGATGCGAATGGTGCAAGGAGCGCTGCGATAAATCCCACCACCGTTATCGGCGCCACGACTGGTTCCACCAAGAAATTGCTCGGAAGTGACATGAGCGAGAACTGTCCAGAGATCGCCACGCTGAGCGGTGTACAAAATATATTTGCGGCGATCGATATTGCTAGGAGTTCTGCGATCTTACGATGACGTAGATACCTAAAGAGCCAATCCGCAACGGGATCTGTCAGCAACAAAATTCCGCCTGTTGCTGCAACAGAGAGCGCAAATCCAGGATCAATCGCCTCAAAGGGATCAATCAAAATCAGCAGACTGATTGCAAGACCAAGTGCTGCTAGCGCCGACGTTCGCAGCCCTCGTGCCTTTGCAATCAGCACAACGCTCACCATAACCGTTGCACGAAGTACTGAGGGCGACGGCCTCACTAAGAAGATGAAACCAAGGAGAACAACTGCGCAGATGACCAATCTTGCTCGCAAGTTGGGAACGATCCACTGCAGAACCCAGATCATGAAAGCTGCGATGATGGCAAAGTTTTCACCGCTTACTGCTGTGAGATGTGTCAGACCTGCGAGCAACATATCGTTCACGAAGGTATGGGTTTCAAGTGAGGTATCGCCTAAGACCAATCCGGGTATCAGTGCGCCACTTGCACCACCAACGCGCAAAGAGATATTTCGAAAGTCAGCTCGTATTGCACCAGTAGTTCGACCAATCAAACCAGCACCGTGAATAACCGTGATCGTGCCGCGCGCAGCAAACAACCCCGCGACTCTCTTCTCAGGCGTTGAGTATGCAATTCCTGTGCACGATATGACGCTGCCTGGTAGCGCATCAAAATGCTCGGAGGTAGTAAGACGCATCGGAAAATGCACAACGCGAGTTACGTTATGAACTTTGATGGAAATAACAGAGACAATTGCGGTGGTCGTTGCGGGCTTTACATACCCCTGCATCTGCTTTGGCTCACCTAATTTTGGGTCAGTTACTACCGAGGCCACGATATGAAAGGAGATCTTCTTATCGAGCAGCGGCGCCACTGCACTGGTTTGCAGCGCACGTTCGTGCAGCGCCATCAACCCTGATCCTGCAACGAGCGCTGCAATCAGTACCCATCCACTAGCCCGTTGACGTCGCAGAATCCAAATGCAGAGCGGAACAACCAACAGGAGCCAGACTGGAGCCAGTAATCCGACTCCAGCGGCTCCCAGCCATATCGCTACACCAACAAGCGCTAGCGCTAAATCCGGACGAAGCTTTTGAGGTTGGCGAATTTGCTCTTGCCCATCCCGCTCACCTTCGTTAGATCATCGATCGTTGCGAAGGGGCCATGCGCAGTTCGGTACGCCAAGATACGCGCCGCCATCACCGCCCCCACTCCGGGAAGTTGCTCGTATTGCGAGACCGTTGCTGTATTGATGTCGATCGTGCCAGAGGTGATCTTGCCTTTAGACGCTCCGCTCTTCTTGGACTTCGATGAGGTTGCTGTTACTGGTGGCGCACCCACAACAATCTGCTGCCCATCGCTAAGGACCTCGGCCAAATTGATATCGGTGAGCGATACTCCCTTGAGTTGTTTGCCAGCGGCCTTTATTGCATCAATCGCCCGCGAGCCTTGGGGCAACTTGTAAACCCCAGGATGCAAAACTTTGCCCGCTACATCCACCACGATCAGTGCGGGCGGTGCAGGTATTGGTGAGTAACTCGGCAGCGGAGTTATGGATGGCGTAACAACTGGTGCGGCATTTCCGTGTGCCAAGGAGAAGAAGATTGCACCAACACCAAGTGCCATAGCTAGGACTACATAAATTGCGCGACGTTGCAGATCGCTAAAGTGAGGAAATTCGAACATGGCGCAACTTTATGAAGCGCGCCACGCTTTCAAACTATCTAAATCTAGTTCTGTGGATTAAATAACGATGTTGACAAGCTTTGGTGCAACGGTGATGATCTTCTTGATCGTAGCCCCTGCAATCTCCGCCTTAATCACATCATTTTCTAGCGCCAACTTTTCGAGCTCCTCTTTGCTTATGCTTGGAGAGACTTCGATGCGATCTTTGATCTTTCCGCTGATCTGTAAGACAACAGTTACATTATCCGCACCGAGCAGTGATTCATCGATCGTTGGCCAGCCAGCAAGTGCGACCGAAGGCTTGTGACCTAAACGCTCCCACATATCTTCGGCGGTGTATGGAGCAACCAACGACAAGGCAATTGCGATCGCTTCAGCAGCTTCGCGGACAGCAGGATCTGCTCCCCCGCAACCAGAGTCGATTGCCTTACGAGTCGCATTTACCAACTCCATAATGCGAGCAACCGCAACATTGAAGCGGAAAGATTCGACCGCAAATGAGATATCGAACAAACTCTTAGCGGTCACCTTGCGAAGTGCGATATCACCCTTAGTGAAATCAACTCCGGGTTCGCTCGTAACGTCACCCGAAATTCTCCAGGCGCGGTTTAGGAACTTGAAAGAACCGCTCGGTGATACATCAGCCCAGTCGATGTCATCCTCTGGTGGTCCAGCAAAGACCATAGATAAACGGATTGCATCTACGCCATGAGTAGCAAGTTCGTCAGATAAACGCACCAGATTGCCGCGCGACTTAGACATTGCAGATCCATCCATCTGCACCATGCCTTGATTGAGCAGGCGAGTAAATGGCTCTTCGAAATCCAGATGGCCCAGATCGTGCAAGACTTTTGTAAAGAAGCGCGAATATAAGAGGTGCAAGATCGCGTGAGTAACCCCACCAACATATTGATCAACCGGCAACCAGGTCTTAACCTCGTCGCTATCAAAGGCACGATCATCAAATTGAGTGCTGGTGTAGCGCAGGAAATACCAGCTGGAATCAAAGAAGGTATCCATGGTGTCGGCATCGCGCTTTGCTGCAGCACCGCAGTTAGGACATGGAACGTTGACCCAATCTTCGGCTGCGCCAAGTGGAGATGAGCCCTTTGGCTTGAGATCAAGCCCAGCAGCATCAGGAAGTTCCACAGGAAGTTGATCCTCAGGAACTGGAACCTCACCGCACGATGGACAGTGAATGATTGGAATAGGAGTTCCCCAGAAACGTTGACGTGAAATCAACCAGTCGCGTAGGCGATAATTCTTGGCAGATTTACCCAAGTTCTTAGCGGCCAACTCTTCGATGATCTTGGCAATCGCTGCATCCTTGGTCAGTCCGTTAAGAGAACCAGAGTTAATCAGTGCACCATCCCCCGCAGTTGCGACTTCGCTTACGACAGGATCTTCTTCGCCGGTCTCTACAACAACACGAACAGGCAACCCCATGGCACGCGCAAAATCCAAGTCACGTTGATCATGGGCAGGTACCGCCATGATTGCGCCGGTTCCATAATCCGCGAGCACGTAATCAGAGACCCAGATCGGAAGCTTCTCTCCGTTAACGGGATTGATTGCATAACGCTCTAGGAAGACACCGCTCTTTGGACGGTCAGTTGCCAAGCGATCAATATCGCTCGCAGCCTTGGTCTCCTCCAAATATGTATTGAATGCAGACTCAACAGCTCCACCTGCAGCAAGTTCTGCCGCGAGCGCACTGTCGACTGCAACCACCATAAATGTTGCGCCATACAAAGTGTCAGGTCGCGTTGTATAAATCGTGATGGGTTCCGCGCGACCTTCGATTTCAAAGGTAACTTCGGCGCCTTGTGAGCGACCGATCCAGTTGCGCTGCATCATCAAAACTTTTTCAGGCCACTTACCTTCAAGTGACTTCATGTCATCGAGCAGGCGATCTGCATAATCTGTGATCTTGAGGTACCACTGGTTGAGCTTCTTCTTGGTGACAGGTGTATCGCAACGCTCGCAAAGCCCAGCGACTACTTGTTCGTTTGCAAGAACGGTCTGATCCTTAGGACACCAGTTAACTGCAGAATCTTTGCGGTAGGCCAAACCTTTTTTATACATTTCGAGGAAAAGCCACTGGTTCCACTTGTAGTACTCGGGGTCCGAGGTATGCAGCACGCGATCCCAGTCAAAGGAGCAGGCGTAGCGGCGCATTGAAGCTTTCTGGACCGCGATGTTTTCGTAGGTCCAGGCGCGCGGATCGGTACCGCGCTTGATGGCGGCGTTCTCAGCCGGCAGACCAAAGGAGTCCCACCCGATTGGGTGCATGACGTTAAATCCCTTTTGAACCCAATAACGGGCGATTACATCACCCAGTGCATAGGCCTCGGCATGGCCCATGTGCAGATCCCCGGATGGGTAGGGGAACATATCCAGGACATACTTCTTGGGACGTGGGTCATTTGGGCGACCAGATTTGAATGGCTCTATCTGATCCCAGACGGGCAACCACTTCTCTTGAATTCCTTGGACGTCATAAGCCTCATGCATGAGGCGAATTCTCCCATGCCACGCCAGTCAGTTCTTCCGATACCTGCCAGAGGTTGGTTGCCAGCTGTTGGTCGTAGGCCAGCGCTTTGCCATGTGTGAATTTAGGACTTCCCTTGAGTTCCATGAATCCGTTAGGTCCTAATAGGGCGGTGTGGTTGATGCCTTCTAGAGTCGCTGCGCAGAGTTGAGGAAGCGCCCCTTCAGCCGAAGTTTGAGCCAATTTGCCCGCCACCAACTCACTCATTCTGGAGACCAGACTGGTGGTAGCCGTTGCCTTCATCAAATTTGTGTGTGACCAACCGGGGTGCGCGGCGAGTGGAATCGCTCCATATCCGCGAGCAACTCGGCGACGCTCCATCTCATTGACCATCACCAAGTTAGCCAATTTTGAGTCTCCATAGGAACCCCACGGTGAATACTTACCAACTCCCAAGCATCGATTCTTTATAGATGCCTGCGTCTGATCTCCAAAGTTGCCAAGGCGATGGGCGAAACTTGTAACCACAACCCAGCGGTCGAGCACATATTTTTCAATCAAACCAGCAAAGGCGAAATGACCTAGGTGATTGGTTCCGAGTTGCAACTCAAATCCGTCAACCGTCTTGCCAAAAGGCGGCACCATGAGGCCAGCGTTGAGAAACACGACATTGAAAGGTTGCGTGATAGTGGCGGCAGCCTTGCGGACAGATGCGAGATCAGCAAGATCAAGTTCGAGGAATTCTTGCGCACCAGTACTCAACATCGCCGATACGCCTTTGACTTCACTACGTGCGGTGATCGTTACATGAGCACCTTTTGCAACCAACGCTTTTGCGGTTTCAAATCCCAAACCACTATTTGCGCCGGTTATCAGATAACGCCTACCAGTCTGATCAGGAATCCGCGAGGTGTTCCAGCCCGAAGGAAGATGTGGTTGAGATTTCATTGCTTCACCAGTTCCTAGTTGTTCATGCGTTTGCCAGCGAGAATTTTCTCTGCATATTTTTCAATGCGACTGACCCGTGTTTCGGCTTTCTTAGCGCTCTCAAAATACATCATGTATTCGCGTTGGCAACTTGGAGTCAACTTCTTAAAGGCAACGGTTAGTCCAGGGATCTTCTTGAAAGTCGCCACAATATCCGCAGGAAGTTCGACAGGTGCAGCTTTCTTCATCGGGACTTCAATCCCCGCTTCTTCGACTGCAATAGCCTCAGCCATGTATGCCTTGATTATTTTCGTAGCTTTAACGATCTCATCCATATTCTTAAATCGCAGTTGACGCCCCGCCTGCACATTAGAGGTCTGTTGGATCAAAATCCCTTTGGGATCCTTCATGATTGCCCCCTTCATAAAGAGTACGGCGATGTACTCCTTGAAGGCATGAAGTAAAAAGACATTTTTACCATTGAGGGTGTAGCAGGGTTGTCCCCATTTGAGATCTTCCATGAGTCCAGTCGCCAATGAGAGTTCGCGTAAGAGGGCGTATTCATCGGGCCATTTGGCCTCTTTCTTCATAAAGACATCTACGCGCTTGTTCATATCTGAGAGTTTACTCATGACCCACCAAGAGCGAAACAGATTCCAATGAACCCTTAAAAAGCCTTCTTCGACGAGATTTCTTGCTAGTTTTACCCTGATTTCTCGATCATGAACTATTACACGCCTAAGGAGATCAATTTTAATGTCATCGGGTGTGGGGATTTTCGAACCAATTCAACACAATGATCTACGTGAATTTTGCATCGCAGTAATTGGCGTTGGTCTTGCCCTGGGGATCATTTCCCTGATTTCACTTCACATTTCACCAACCGGTCTCTCTCCGATCCGCAACCCAGTCAGCCAGTACGGAATATCTAAATACTCTCTCAGGTATCGATTGCAAACATTGGGATTTGGAACTGCAGCCACAGCTAGCGCAGTAGGAGTACTTGCACTTCCTTTCACTGGCGCTGCGCTTGTCATTTTCACTCTGCTCTTTGCCATAAGTCGTCTTGCCATCAGTTGGTTTCCAATGGATCAACCAGGAACCCCAGTCACTCCCACCGGACGTCGCCATGGTCTTTTAGCTCTCATCGCATTTATTAGTGCGATCTTTGCCGCGCACCAGTCAGCAAGCTTTCTAGTGGATGTCGGTGGGTCGCAGCGATTCGTACACTTTAGTTCTGGAGTCCAAGTTCTTCTCTGGATTGGTCTCATTGGAATGTTTGTCGCCCGCCGAATCAAAGCAAATGTATTTGGGCTCATGGAAAGAATTTTCTATCTGGGAATGATCGGATGGCTGATTGAAATGGCCTGGCTAATTTCGGCAAGATAAGAAATGGCGTGAGTCTTCGTTTACCTGAATTGTTGTTGGCTCTGTGCAATAACCCGCCAAAAAAATGAGTGGAGCTGAGGGTGTAAAACTGACAAAGATTGGTGACATTCTAAGCCCCTAATTGAAGGGATTAGCGATGTTCAGTGAACGGGAATTAGAACGAAGGGCGCGGCATCGGTTAGAGATTCTCACCCATCCTGAAGA